>OQWM01002097.1_pt1 | contig 13642 bp, 28 predicted proteins | sample 1691531 | NCBI WGS metagenome assembly OQWM01 (sample SAMN03418257, study PRJEB22391) | human gut metagenome | biome: human-gut; feature: organic feature; material: feces | host: Homo sapiens | place: Tanzania | collected 2013-01
GTTGTAATTTCTGAAATCCCAGCCGGTATAGGCAAACGACAACGAAGCCTCGGAGAAATCCAGACTGTCCAACCTCAACGCCGCCATATTGGAACCGTCATTCCAAAGATTGCGTTTGAGAAGCCGATCGTATTTCTGCGCCGATACACATACGGGCAGGCACAGAAGAACCGTCAACGCAGCGATTCTATTTATGAAGAGATTGTGTTTCACGCTCATAAAAATCTTTTGAACTGTTGTTGGTGTCCACGAGGACCTCATAACCCTTCTTGGCACTCATATTCTCATCCGTCCGGCGCATCAGGGACCTGCCCTCAAATGTCTTGGAAAGAGTCACATAAGATGCGTCAATGGACGGAGAAATGCGTTTTTTGTTGGATGAAGATCCGCCGTTGAATACCTCCACGCCGTCAAGCACCCATTCGTTAGGTATGCAGACAATCCTGTCCTTATCGCTTCCCGGTTTCTGTATGATGTTCTCGCTCTTGGAGACAAACTCCTGGATAGTGGTCCCCTCGGCTCTGAAAATCACCACCGCCGGGGAATTGATGGAAAGCGTGTAGGCATTGGACTGCCCTGTCTTTATCACCACATTCATATAATGGTCCGTGCGCACAAGCGGTCCCGGCGCCGGGTGATATATCGGATTCGCAAAATACAAAGGATTGTAGCACACGAATACGTCTTCTCTATTAAGATTCACAGACTGAGGATAGTACGCGCTATGGTCAATGGCGCCTCTCACCGCGATTATGGCATCTTCTCCCTTGCCCAAAGGGAAATCTTCACCACCACCGGGGAACTGCCATACAGCCTGAATAATCGGAGAGAAATCTATTCCTTCTTCCCAGACGGAAACGGAGTTGGAATTGTATGGGTCAAGAGTTCCGAAGCACAATCCGTCAAGATGTACGGTAGAAGCGGAATTATTGTGCAGAATAATGTACGAGTCCGACTGGTATGTCCCTTCCTGCGGGTATTTCAGGCACCCGCCGCAATAGATTTCCTTTATGACAATATCCGACAGTCTCAATCGCGAAAGCTTTATGGCACAGTCTGAAGAAGCCCCGCTTACAACCACTCCGCTCCTTGTCCCGTTGAACGACTGCTCTCCGTTCAGAATAGAAACCGTCACCATGTACACCCCGTTCGGAACATCGACAAAAGCCTTTCCGGAATGTGAGCAACAATCAGCCGCCCCCTCCCGTCGGAACCGGTTTATGACTTAAATTTTAGCCTTGTCTTTGTTTATGGTTTTTGTACTTGGAGCAAATAACCATAACTTTGCCGTTTCTTTTGATAACCTTGCAGTTGTTGCACATAGGTTTTACCGATGGTCTAACTTTCATATCTTACCTCCGTATGTTGTTAGTTTTTATCTCTCCAGGTGATTCTACCTTTTGTCAGGTCGTACGGGCTGAGTTCGATTTTCACCTTGTCGCCCTCCAAAACCCTTATATAGTTCATTCTCAATTTGCCCGACAGATAAGCCAATATAACGTGGCCATTCGCCAGCTGAACTTTGAACTGCGCGCTCGGCAAAACTTCTATAACTTTGCCTTCCGTTTCAATCACGTCGTCCTTAGCCATTAAATTCCTCCGTTTATTTGTCGTTATAAGCTCTCAGTGCGCTGCGGATTTCCGCATCAAACACTTGTTTTCCTTCGCCGAACTTTTCGGCAAGTTTCGAAACGGTGTCACCGTTTGCTTTCAGATGTTTGATTTTTTTCAGCTTCGCATTTTCTTGCGGTCTGTATTCGCCGTCTGCGATACGGACATAGTTGCCGTCAACTATTTCGACGACGATGAAAAATCTGCCTTTGTCCCTTCCTGCGGTGCTGAGCACCACCGAACCTAAACCTATTTCCATCATTGCTCCTTATAGCGTCAGAATTTCTATTCCGTTTTCCGTCAAAGCGACGGTGTTTTCGTAGTGCGCGGAAGGCATGTCGTCGGCTGTAACAATCGTCCAACCGTCTTCAAGCTGCTCCACTTCGTACGTTCCGAGGTTTATCATCGGTTCTATTGCAAGAACCAAACCTTTTTCCAAACGCATTCCGTGTCCCGCTCTGCCGTAGTTCGGAACCGACGGATCTTCGTGCATCTGTCTGCCGATGCCGTGTCCGACCAAAGCCCTGACCACTCCGTAACCGAAGGATTCGGCGTAGGCCTGAACGGCGTGGGAGATGTCGCCCAATCTGTTCCCTTCCTTAAACTGTTCGACGCCCTTGAAAAAGCTTTCTCTGGTAACGTCGATAAGCTTTTGCTTTTCTGCACTGATTTTTCCGACTGCGAAGGTTCTTGCGGCGTCGCCGTGATAACCGTTTATGACTGCGCCGCAGTCAACGCTGATTATCTCCCCTTCAACCAGTTTTCTTCCGGACGGTATGCCGTGAACCACCTGTTCGTCAATAGACGTGCAAATGGATGCCGGAAAACCGTTGTAATGTAAGAATGAAGGTTTTGCCCCCTTGCTTTTGATAAAGTCGAAGGCAATTTTGTCCAATTCCTTTGTAGAAATACCCGGACGGACGCTCCGTTCCATCAGAAGCAGCGTGTCGCGAACGATCGCGCCTGCCACTCTCATTTTTTCGATTTCTTCGGAATTTTTAAGTGTAATCATAATCTACTCCAGCACCTTTCTGACTTCTTCGAAGGTTTTTTCAACAGTTTCTCTGCCCTCAACGTCAACCAAAATGCCCTTTTTTGCATAGTAATCGATGAGCGGCTGGGTCTGATTCAGATAAACCTGCAATCTGGCCTTGACTGTTTCGATCTTATCGTCGTCGCGCACGAACAGCGGTTTGCCGCATTTGTCGCAGGTGGTTTTGCCCTTAAGAGTGGAAACGTGATAGGTTTCTCCGCAGATGCAAACGCGTCTTCCGGTGAGCCTTTCCTCTATAACCTCGAAAGGAACCACGATATTTATCGCAACGTCGATTTTTGCCACCTTATCCAAAGCTTCCGCCTGAGCAATCGTGCGTGGAAAACCGTCTAATATATAGCCGTTTTTGCAGTCGGATTCGTCCAAACGAGCTTTCACGATGTCGATGACAACGGCGTCCGGCACAAGGTCGCCTGCTTTTATGTAGCTTTCGGCGAGCTTGCCCAACTCCGTTTGTTCTTTGATGTTTCTCCTTAAAATATCACCGGTGGATATGTGAGGAACACCGTATTTTGCAGATATTTTGGTTGCCTGGGAGCCTTTTCCGGCCCCCGGCGCACCTAATAAAACAATGTTTTTCATCTTATTTCAAGAAGCCTTTGTAGTGGCGCATCATGATCTGGGATTCAAGCTGTTTGTTGAGTTCCAGAGCAACGCTGACTACGATCAACAAGCCCGTTGCGCTGAATGCGCTTGCAAAGCCGAGGTTTTTGCCCAAGGCGTTGAACAGGAATGTCGGCACAACCGTAAGCACTGCAAGGAAGATTGCTCCGAACAGGGTGACACGATTGGAAATGCGTCTCAAATAATCTGCGGTTGCTTTGCCCGGACGGATACCCGGAACGAAGCCGCCGTATTGTTGAATGTTTCTGGACACGTCGTCCGGATTGAATTGCATTTGCGCATAGAAGTACGCAAAGAACACAATCAGAAGAATCATCACAACGTAGTAAACCACGCTGCCCACCGCATTGTCGCCGTACGGAGTGAGGTACTTGGTGTAGAAAGTAACGAATCCGCCGGTCCAACCGAACATCTGGATAAGCATCGTCGGGAAGCTCATGAATGAGCTTGCGAAGATTATAGGCATAACGCCGCTACCGTTGATGCGGATAGGAATGTGGGTGGTTTGTCCGCCGTACATCTTGTTGCCTTTAACCTGCTTCGCGTATTGCACGGTGATGCGACGTTCGCCGCCGTCCACGAATACGATGAAGAAGAATATCGCGACAACCAGCAGGAGGAATCCGACAAAGTTCCACACGAGAGACGGAGTCGTCTTCATTGCGGTGAAGCTGTTGAGGATAACGGTGCCTGCGGTGGACAAAATGCCCACGAAGATGATAAGCGACGAGCCGTTGCTGATGCCGTATTCGGTGATCCTTTCGGAAAGCCACATGCAGAACACGCTGCCTGCGATGAGGAACATGATGCCGAACACGATGGTGAGCCAGTTGCTTTGCATGCTGAAAAGCGGTTTGACTGCGCCGTTGTTGTTCCAGTTGAGCATGATGCCCACGGCCTGAATGGCCGCAAGTACCAATGCGACGTATCTGGTGATTTGAGTAACCTTTTGTCTGCCTTCTTCGCCTTCCTTGGAAAGTTTTTCCAGTTTAGGAATTATCAACGTAAGAAGTTGCATGATGATGAATGCGTTGATGAACGGAATGATACCCAAAGCAAACAACGTGCCTTGGCTCATGCTTCCGCCCGTAACCGCGCTCAACATGCCCAGAAGTCCTTCGCTCGACAAGCTGGAAATAACTTTTGAATCGAGACCGGGCAGCGGCACGAAGCAACCCAAACGATATACAACGAGCAACGCCAACGTAGCGTAAATTTTTACTCTTATTTCTTTAGAAGAAAAAGCATTTTTCAAGGTTTCAAACATTAGAGCACCTCGACTTTACCGCCTACCTTTTCGATTTTTTCGATAGCCGATGGGGTGAATTTGTTAGCTCTGACAGTCAGAGGCTTGGTGAGTTCGCCGTCGCCGAGCACCTTCAAACCGTAAGGCATTCTCTTGCCCACGATGCGGCATTCGTACAACATGTCGAGTTCAACGACCGTGTTTGCCTCGAAGCAGTCTAAATCGCCAACGTTAACGATTGAATATTCCTTGGAAAAATGATTGAAGAATCCGCGTTTAGGCAGTCTTCTGGTCAAAGGCATTTGTCCGCCTTCGAAGCCCGGGCGAACGCCTCCACCGCTTCTGGCCCATTGACCTTTGTGGCCTTTTGCCGCAGTTTTGCCCATACCGGAGCCGATACCGCGGCCGATACGTTTAGGGGCTTTGTTTGCGCCTGCAGACGGCTGCAAGTTTTCAAGTTTCATATTCTACCTCCTAACCTTCAACTTCTTCAACCTTCACGAGGTGGGACACGACTTTGATCATGCCTCTGGTGACGGGAGTGTCAGCGTGGACTTTGGAGGAACCGATTTTTCTCAAACCCAAAGCCACAACGGTTGCTTTTTGATTTTTGAGGCAACTATTGGTGCTTTTAATCAATGTAATCTTTAACATTTTGTTTCCTCCGATTATCTGATTTCTTCAACGGTTTTGCCGCGGATAGCCGCAATTTGTTCAGCGGTGCGCAGTTGTTTCAAACCGTCGATGGTTGCTTTCACGCAGTTTACCGGAGTCTGAGAGCCCAAGGATTTCGTACGAATATCTTTGATGCCTGCAGCTTCCAAAACCATACGGACAGGACCGCCGGCGATAACACCGGTACCGGTTTCGGCCGGCATCAAGAGAACTTGACCCCTACCGAACACGCCGACCACTCTGTGAGGAATGGTGGTGCCGTCCACGGAAACGGTAACCATGTTGCGTTTTGCAGCAAGACTTGCTTTTTCGATTGCTTCAGGAACTTCGTGAGCTTTACCGGTGCCTACGCCGACTTTGCCTTTGCCGTCGCCGACGACTACGAGAGCCGTGAAGCGCATGATGCGGCCGCCCTTAACAACCTTTGCAACTCTGTTTACGGCCACCAATTTCTTGATGAGTTCCGGTTCGTTGTTTTCTTCTTTTCTGACGAATTTTCTATTTTCAGCCATTACAATGTCCTCCTAGAATTTCAAACCGGCTTCTCTTGCGCCGTCGGCAACTGCCGCAACGCGTCCGGTGTAAATGTATCCGCCACGGTCGAAAACGACTTCCGTGATACCTGCGGCCAATGCTTTTTTAGCAGCGGCTGCGCCTACGATTTTTGCTGCTTCGGATTTCTTCTTACCCTTAACTTCGGCGGCGATTTCCTTTTCTACGGTGCTGGCTGCAACCAAAGTTTTGCCGTCAAGGTCGTCGATAATCTGAACATAGATGTGCTGATTGCTTCTGTAAACATCGAAACGAGGACGTTCATGAGTGCCGGACACTTTTTTACGAACACGCGCGTGACGTACTACTCTGTCAGCATTTTTATCCATTTTACTAATCATAACTTATACGCTCCTTTATTTACCTGCAGTCTTGCCTTCTTTGCGGACGACGTGTTCATCTTTGTAATGTATGCCGTAGCCGTGATAAGGTTCAACCTTTCTGATGGCTTTGATGTTGGCAGCCGTTTGTCCGACGAGTTCCTTGCTTGCGCCCTTCACGACGACTTCCGTCGGGGAGGTAACTTCGAAGGTGATGCCGGCCGGTTCTTCAACGTCAACGGTGTGGCTGAAACCGAGGCTCAGGACGATTTTGTTGCCCTGTTTCACGGCTTTGTAGCCGACGCCGGCGATAACCAGCGTTTTGCTGAAGCCTTTGGATACGCCTTCCACCATGTTGTGGCACAAAGCACGATATAAGCCATGCAATGCTTTTGTTTGTTTCTGTTCGTTTTCACGAGTGAAAACCACTTCGTCTGCGGTAATGCCAACCTTGATGAGTGGGTTGACTTCTTGAGTTAAAGTACCCAGGGCACCCTTAACTGTCAAAACGCCGTCAGCAAAACTGACTGTAACACCTGCAGGGATTTTAACTGGTAGCCTACCAATTCTTGACATAAGTACCTAACCTCCTATTACCAGATATAAGCGAGGACTTCGCCGCCAACGTGCAGCTCTTTTGCCTCTTTGTCGGTGATAACGCCCTTGGAAGTGGACAAAATTGCAATGCCCATGCCGTTGAGAACGGAAGGAATGTTATCGCTGTTTGCATATACGCGCAAGCCCGGTTTGCTGATTTTTTTCAGTCCGGTGATAACCTTTTGGTTCTTGCCGACGTATTTCAGGGTGATTTTGATCGTTCCTTGGAGATCAGGACGGCCTTCGGTTCTGCCGACCACTTCGTAGCCGGAGATGTAACCTTCCTTTACCAGAATATCTGCGATAGCAACTTTGATTTTGGATTCAGGAACTTCTACAACTTCGTGTTTTGCGGTCAAACCGTTTCTGATACGAGTGAGCATATCCGCGATAGGATCTGTCATAATAGCCATATTCTTATTCCTCCATTTTACCAACTTGCTTTCTTAACGCCAGGGATTTGGCCTTTGTAAGCCAATTCTCTGAAGCAGATTCTGCAAACTCCGTATTTGCGAAGAACGGCGTGCGGTCTTCCGCAAATAGTGCAACGGGTATAAGCCCTTGTGGAGAACTTAGCAGGTTTTTGTTGCTTATTTTTCATTGATGTTTTAGCCATTTTAAATCCTCCTTGACTTATTTAGCAAAAGGCATACCCATGAGCCTCAAAAGTTCCCTTGCTTCTTCGTCGGTTTTGGCGGTGGTGACGATAACGATATCGAAACCGCGAACCTTTTCAACCTGATCGTAAGAAATTTCAGGGAAAATAAGTTGTTCCTTAATACCCATCGAATAGTTGCCGCGGCCGTCGAAAGACTTAACGGAAACGCCCTTGAAGTCACGAACACGCGGAAGCGCGATGCTCATGAGTTTGTCCAGAAAGTCGTACATTCTTTCGTTTCTGAGGGTAACCTTCGCGCCTACGTCCATACCTTGACGTACTTTGAAGTTTGCAACGCTCTTTCTTGCTTTGGTAACGATCGGTTTTTGACCGGCGATTGCCTGCAATTCTTCAACTGCAAGTTTCAAGCTCTTGCTGTTGTCTTTTACGTCGCCCAAACCCATGTTCAAAACGATTTTGTCGATTTTAGGGATTTCGTTTACGTTGCCGTATGCAAATTTCTTTTGCATTTGAGGAGCGACTTCTTGTTGATATTTAGTTCTTAATCTGAATCTTTCACCAGACATATTCTGACTCCTCCTTATTCGGCGTCGGCTGTTTTAGCCGCTTTTTTCTTTGCAACCTTTTTGGCGGTTTTCTTGACGGAAGCTTTCTTAACTTCGAGGCTTTCGTGGCACTTGTTGCACACTCTGACCTTTTTGCCGTCAACAACCTGATGGTTGACTCTTACTACTTCGTGGCAGTTCGGGCAGATAACCATAACGTTGGAAACGTCGATGGTGCCTTCTCTTTTAACGATGCCGCCTGCTTGCTGCGCGTTGCGAGGTTTGACGTGTTTGGAAACCATGTTCACACCGCTTACCACGATGCGACCGGAAATCGGATTCACGTTCAGCACTTCGCCTGCTTTGCCCTTATCTTTACCGGTGATAACCATAACGTTATCGCCTTTTTTAATACTGAGTTTAGCCATGTTCGGTTCTCCTTATAAAACTTCTGGAGCAAGGGAAATGATCTTCATATAGTCTTTGTCTCTCAATTCTCTTGCGATAGGCCCAAAGATACGGGTGCCGCGCGGTTGTTTCTGAGCGTCGATGATGACTGCAGCATTGTCGTCGAATTTAATGTGGCTGCCGTCTGCTCTGCGGATGCCGCTGTGAGTTCTGACGATAACGGCTTTGACTACGTCGCCTTTTTTAACGACGCCGCCCGGAGCTGCGGATTTAACGGAAGCAACGATAACGTCGCCGATGTTCCCGAATTTTCTGAAAGAACCGCCCAGAACTCTGATGCACATAATTTCTTTTGCGCCGGTGTTGTCGGCAACTTTTAAGATAGATTGTTGTTGAATCATAAGTTCTTGCCTCCTTATTTAGCCTTTTCGATGATGCTCACCAGACGCCAGCATTTATCTTTGCTGAGAGGACGGGTTTCTGCGATTTCGACTTTGTCGCCCACTCTTGCCTCGTTCAGTTCGTCGTGTGCTTTGAACTTCTTGGTGTGCTTAACTATTTTTTTGTAAAGAGGATGTTTAACTCTGTGTTCGATAGCCACAACGATGGTCTTGTCCATTTTGTCGGAAACAACGACGCCTACGCGGCTTTTTCTGAGATTTCTTGTGTTTTCCATTTTCTATCCTCCACTATTTGGCCTTCTTAGCTTTCGCTGCGGCTTTCACCGGTTCGGAAGAGATGTTGAGTTCTCTTTCGCGAAGAATGGTGTTTACGCGAGCGATATCACGCTTGCAGTTCACGAGAACCATAGGGTTGGTGAGCTGGTTGGTGGCGTGCTTAAAGCGAAGATTGAAAAGTTCGGCCTTCAGGTCTTTGAGCTTGACCTGCAATTCTTCGTTTGATAATTCAAAAAGTTGTTTAGCTTTCATTATTCTGCGCCTCCGTCTGCTTGCTTCTTCATAAATTTGCACTTGATCGGCAATTTATGAGCGGCGAGTCTCAATGCCTCACGGGCGTTGGCTTCGTCAATACCGGCCATTTCGAAAAGAACGCGACCCGGTTTTACGACTGCTACCCAAAATTCAGGAGCACCTTTACCGGAACCCATACGAGTGCCTGCCGGTTTCTTGGTTACAGGTTTATGAGGGAAGATATCCACCCAAACCTGGCCGCCACGTTTGATGTAACGAGTCATTGCGACACGAGCTGCTTCGATTTGGTTGGAAGTGATCCATGCCGGTTCCAATGCAACGAGTGCATATTCGCCGTAAGCAATCACGTTACCCTTGTTTGCCTTGCCTTTCATTCTTCCGCGAAAGACACGACGACGTTTAACTCTTTTAGGCATTAACATTATGCTTTACCTCCTTCTCTTGCAGCTTTGCCGCCGAGGATTTCACCTTTGTAAATCCAGCATTTAACGCCGATGACACCGAAAGTGGTGTGGGCCTCTGCAAAGCCGTAGTCTACGTCTGCGCGGAGAGTTTGCAGAGGAATGGAACCTTCGTGATAATGTTCGCTTCTTGCAATTTCTGCGCCGTCCAAACGACCGCTGACCATGGTTTTGATACCTTTCGCGCCGGCTTTCATGCTGCGGGACATAGCCTGCTTCATGCTTCTTCTGAAGGAAGCTCTCTTTTCGAGCTGAGCGGCGATGCTTTCTGCAACGAGTTGAGCGTCGACGTCCGGGCGTTTAACTTCCATGATGTTGATGTTGACGTTGCGGCCCGGGCAGAATTTTTGAACTTCGCCCTTGATAACTTCCACGCCTGCGCCTGCTTTACCGATGATGGTGCCAGGTCTGCCGGTGAAGATGTTTACGATAACCTTGTTGGCTGCTCTGTCAATCGTGATTTTGGAAATAGCGTTTTGGTAGTATTTCTTTTTAAGGAAAGTACGGATTTTATAATCTTCCAAAAGGTTTTTGGAAAAATCTTTTTTGTTTGCGTACCATTGGGTGTCCCAACCTTTAATTACGCCTACTCTGAGGCCGTGCGGATTAACTTTTTGTCCCATTTTCTACCTCCTACGCCTTCACCGTGTCCAAAATAACGGTGATGTGGCTCGTGCGTTTGTCGATACGGAATGCTCTGCCTTGCGCTCTCGGCATAACCCTCTTGAGGATAGGGCCTTGATCTGCGAAGCATTCTGCAACGTACAGGTCGTTTTTGCTCATGTTAAGGTTGTTTTCGGCGTTAGCCGCAGCCGATTTCAAAAGTTTTGCAACGACTTCGCTTGCAGCTTTCGGGGTGTTTTCCACGATAGCGAGCGCTTCGTTGTACTTTTTGCCGCGGACGATGTCCAAAAGAATCCTCACTTTGTACGGAGAAATTCTGACGTATTTAGCAACGGCGCGAGGACGTTTGTCGGCGTTAGCCTTTCTTGCCAAAGATTTTTGTTTACTTCTAGTAGCCATTTACTTTTCCTCCTATCGGGTGCTCTTTTCGCCGGCGTGACCTCTGAAGGTACGAGTCGGAGCGAATTCACCGAGTTTGCAGCCGACCATGTCTTCCGTAATATACACAGGAACGTGTTTGCGTCCGTCGTGTACGGCGATGGTGTGGCCGACCATCTCAGGGAAAATAGTGGAAGCACGAGACCATGTTTTCACGGGTTTTTTGTCGCCGCTTTCATTCATAGCAATAATTCTTTTCATAAGTCTTTCTTCAACGAAAGGTCCTTTTTTAACACTTCTGCTCATCTATAGTGCCTCCGATTAGTTAATGCGCTTAATAATAAGCTTGTTGGATTTGTTCTTATGCTTTCTGGTCTTGTAACCGAGAGCAGGTTTACCCCAAGGAGTAACAGGGCTAGGCATACCGACAGGGGATTTGCCTTCACCGCCGCCGTGAGGGTGATCGCATGGGTTCATGACGACGCCGCGGACGGTAGGACGAACGTTCATGTGACGTTTACGGCCTGCTTTACCGAGAGAAATGTTGCTGTTGTCGAGGTTACCGATTTGACCGATGGTAGCTTTGCAACGGATAGGAACGTAACGCATTTCGCCGCTTGGCATTCTGAGGGTGGCGTATTTGCCTTCCTTAGCCATAAGCTGTGCGGCGCCGCCGGCAGCTCTTGCGATTTGGCCGCCCTTTCCCGGTTGCAATTCGATGTTGTGGATCATGGTGCCGACAGGGATATTTTCAAGTGGCAAGCAGTTGCCCACTTTGATGTCCGCGTCTTTGCCGCTTACAACGGTGTCGCCCGCAGTCAGGCCGAGAGGAGCGAGAATGTATCTCTTTTCGCCGTCGGCGTAAACGAGGAGCGCGATGTTTGCGGTACGGTTCGGATCGTATTGAATGCTTTCGACTTTTGCAGGGATACCGTCTTTGTTACGTTTGAAATCGATGATGCGGTATTTGACTCTGTTGCCGCCGCCGATGTGACGGACGGTGATGCGTCCGGTTGCGTTACGACCGCCGGATTTGTTCTTGGAAACCAACAGGCTCTTTTCCGGTTTCGTGCTGGTAATCTCACTGAAGGTGGACACCGTCATGAAACGACGTGCAGGAGAAGTAGGTTTATATCTTCTGATGTTATCAGCCATTTTTTATTACCTCCTATCTATTAAGCCAGACTGTCGAAGAACTCGATGCTCTTGCTGTCGGACGTAAGCGTAACGATAGCTTTCTTGTAAGCAGGAGTTCTACCGGAGGTGCGACCCATGCGTTTGATTTTGCCATCGTAGTTGGATGTGTTTACTTTTGCAACTTTAACCTTGAAGATTTCTTCCACGGCAGCCTTGATTTGGGTTTTGGTGGCGTTTTTGTCGACTTCGAAAGTGTATTTCTTGTCGGAAATGCCATCGTAGCTCTTTTCGGAAAGAATAGGTTTTTTAATGATATCGTAAGCAGTCATTATAAGTTAGCCTCCTCGATTTTTTCGGCGGCAGCCTTGGTAACAACGCACTTGTTGCTTCTCACTACGTCGTAAACGTTGATGAGGTCGGCGTTGATCACTTGCAAATCTGCGATGTTGCGGCTTGCGCGCAGCAAATCTTTGTTATCTTCGGCAACAACGAGAAGGGTTTTCTTGTTGAGTTCCAAAGCCTTCAAAATGTTTGCAACTTCCTTGGTCTTTGCTTCTTTGACTTTGAATTCGTCCACAACGATGAATTCGTCCTGTCTGATCTTTTGGGAAAGAGCGGACAACAGAGCCTGACGTTTGGAGAACTTGTTGAGTTTTTGTCTGAAGTCGCGAGGTTTCGGAGCGAACACGACGCCGCCTTTTACGAATTGCGGAGAACGGATGCTGCCCTGACGAGCGCGGCCGGTACCTTTTTGACGATAAGGTTTGACGCCGCCGCCACGAACTTCGGTGCGGGTCAAAGCGGATTTGGTGCCTTGACGTTTGTTTGCGAGTTGTGCAACCACAACCTGATGGATAAGAGCCTCGTTGTATTCGACTGCGAACACCGCGTCGTTAAGCTCAACTGTGCCAACTTGTTTGCCGGCTGTATTCAAAACTTTCAATTCCATAAGTGTTTTTCTCCTTTACAGTTTAGCCTTTGATGGACTCTTTTACGATAACCAGGCTGCCTTTAGGACCAGGGATGCCGCCTTTGATGAGAAGCAGATTTCTTGCTTCGTCGACTCTGGCAACCACAAGGTTCTGAATGGTAACGGTTTCGTGTCCGTATTGACCTGCCATATGTTTGTTTTTGAAGACGCGGGACGGATCGCTGTTTGCGGCCATAGAACCGACGCTTCTGTGGATAGGACCGGTACCGTGGGACATGCTGCCCACACGTTGAGCGTTCCAACGTTGTATAACACCCGTAAAACCACGGCCTCTGGTGGTGCCTTGCACGTCAACGTGATCGCCTTCAGAGAAGATGCTGCATTTGATTTCCTGTCCGACAGTGTAATCTGCAACGTTCAGTTTAAGTTCTCTGAGATAACGTTTCGCGGCGACGCCGGCTTTCTTGAATTGTCCGGCCATAGGTTTGGATACGTTTCTTTCTTTGACAACACCGTATGCAACTTTGATTGCTTCGTAACCGTCGTTCTCGACAGTTTTGATTTGCACGACTGCGCAAGGGCCTGCTTCGACAACCGTTACAGGGATAACTTTGCCGTCCGGTGCAAAAATCTGGCTCATACCGAGCTTTTTACCAATGATTGCTTTATTCATAGATAAAGTTCACCTCCGTTAATATTTAAAGTTTGATGCTGATATCGACGCCCGCCGGAAGATCCAGTTTCATAAGGCTGTCAACGGTCTTAGCGTTCGGGTTGAAGATGTCGATCAAACGTTTGTGCGTACGTAATTCAAATTGCTCACGGCTATCTTTGTATTTGTGGGTAGCGCGAAGAACCGTAACGATTTCCTTTTCCGTAGGAAGAGGGATAGGACCGGACGCCTTTTGTGCCGGATTTTGCATGATAA
>OQWM01002099.1_pt1 | contig 13640 bp, 9 predicted proteins | sample 1691531 | NCBI WGS metagenome assembly OQWM01 (sample SAMN03418257, study PRJEB22391) | human gut metagenome | biome: human-gut; feature: organic feature; material: feces | host: Homo sapiens | place: Tanzania | collected 2013-01
CCTTCCCTTTGTAAAGGTTTCGTCGCCGATATCAATAACTGTGTTTTTTATGCTTTTAAACGGATCGGGAAGCATAAATTCCTTGTCCAGAGCCACATTTGAGTATATATCGCCCATTTTTTTCTTCCACAGAATCTGCGTTTCATCGGCAAGAGAACCTCCGCAGAGTATCGCACGGAAATATTTTTGCTTTGCGGAGAATTTATCCGCCTCGCCTTTAATATCTGTATCGACGTCAAAAATCTTTTTCATTTCCCCCAGGGCAACCTGGGTGTTGCCGCCCTTTCGGGGGCTTCCGTTGAGAATCAAAACCTGCATTGTTAGAAATCTCCTTTCACGATCCCGGTTTACAGCAGCGGCGCAATGGCCTTGGCCAGATAACCGGTAAGCTTTACGACCAGCTTTTCCTCCCGACAGGTCTGGAAGGTGACCTTGCGGCACTTCATAAAGGTATTTACAAAGTCCTTGCGAATGTCCTCCAGGCATCCGGTGTCCTTGAGATAAGCGGCGCACTCAAAGTGGTGGTACAGGCTGCGGTAGTCTAAGTTGATGGTGCCCACTACGGCCTCCCGCTGGTCGCTGAGGAAGACTTTTGCATGAACAAACCCCGGCTCATACTCGTAAATCTTTACGCCGGCAGCCAAAAGGGCCTTATAGTGGGTTTTGGCCAGGGCATAGGGAATTTTTTTATCCGGGATCCCAGGGAGGATCAGGCGCACGTCCACCCCCCGCTGGGCGGCAAATTTGATGGCGGATTCCGTTTCACCGTCCAAAATCAGGTAGGGGGTCATGATATAAACATATTGATTGGCCCGGTTGAGAATGTCAATATAGACCATTTCTCCCAGCTTTTGCTTGTCCAGAGGGTTGTCCGCATAGGGGATCACATAGCCTCCGGCAGCGGCGGGGGTAGGGGCGGTCAGCTTTTCCGGGAAATCGGGATATTTTTCATCGACGTTCCACATTTGCAGGAACATCAGCTGAAAGCTCTGGACCGCGTCTCCCTTGAGCATAATGGCCGTATCCTTCCAGTGGCCGAACCGGACCTCCTGGTTGATATATTCGTCCGCCAGATTCACGCCGCCGGTAAAGGCGGTCTGGCCGTCAATGACCAGGATTTTCCGATGGTCCCGATAGTTATAGTGAGAGGAGATCAGGGGCTCGATGGGAGAGAACATCTTGCAGCGGATGCCCAGGGCCTCCAGCCGCCGGGGATAGTCATAGGGCAGGGTGGTGAGCTCGCAGGTGCCGTCATACATCATCCGCACATCTACACCTTCCGCAGCCTTTTGCGCCAGAATTTCCAAAATCCGGCCCCACATCAGACCCTCCCGGACGATGAAATATTCCAGATAGATGAAGTGCTCCGCTTTGCCCAGCTCTTCCAGCATGGCAGCCCATTTGTCCTCACCCAGGGGAAAATAGGTCACATCCGTGTTGGTGTATACGGGGAAGCTGCCGCAGGAGGCTATATATCGGCTGAGCCCCGCAACCCCCTGGTCCTCTTTTTTAAGATTTTCCAGTACATCCGGCTTCTGGGAAACCAGATGGTGAGACATGGCTTCGCTTCGGTCAACCAACGCCTTCAGCGTCCGGCGGCCCCATTCACTTTGGGTCCACACATAGAAAAAGCAGCCGAACACCGGCAGTACATAGATGATCAGCAGCCAGGTGATTTTTGCCGAGGGGTCCATGGAGCTGTTGACGAGAATCAGCAGGACCAGCACGGTGAACACGGCGCCGCCCCCTAAAAGCAGGGGCATCTGGTCCTCAAACCAGAAGAAAAGCGCCAGCAGAAGGACGGCCTGTATGAGCAGCGAGAACAGCAGAATGGCATTGCGCCCAAAAAAGATGCGCAAAAAGTTCTTCTTTCCCTTTTCCAGCAGGGACAGCCCCAGATCATTTCGGTCCTTTGGGTACATCCATACCGCCTCCTTCTTCTTTCAAATCTTTCCTTTTATTATAGTCAAAAGAACAAACGAATGCAATCAGTTTTTTCATGTCCATGTCAAAGAAAGCATCCTTAAATTGAGTGAATGGTTTGCATTCCGGAAACTCTTATGGTATAATTTCAAACAGAACAGGAAAAGGATGACAATATGAAAATCGGAATTTTTACGGATACATTTTACCCGGAGGTAAACGGGGTAGCCACCTCCTGCCTGAATCTTTACAAAGAGCTGGAGCACCGGGGGCACGAGGTCCACGTCTATGCCCCCAAGTGTAAGGGCTGGGAGAGCTTCCAGAGCGACCGACTGCACTATCTGGAATCAGCCCAGTTTCTGCTGCTCAAGGACCGGAATGTGGCCCTTCCGGGATACGGCACCATTCGGCAGGCCCTGGAGATGCACTTTGATGTGGTCCACACCAACAGTGAATTTGTTATGGGCTTTTTGGGCAGATATGTGGCAAGACATACCGGCTGCGCCCGGGTACACACCTACCACACCGTGTGGGAGGACTACACCTACTATATCACCCACGGTGTGGGGGATAGTGCCGCAAAAAATCTGACCAAGCGCTACAGCGAATGGTGGTGCGACCGGTTTGACCGGGTTGTGGTCCCAACGGCTAAAACGGAAAATCTGCTGCGGCAGTATGGGGTGGAAGCACCAATCGAAATCATCCCCAGCGGCATGGATCTGCGGCGCTTCGCTCCGGAAGGGCACAGCCTGCTGGAACGGGAAGCCACCCGGGAAGAGTGCGGCGTACCGGAGGGAAAGCGGGTGCTGCTCTACATTGGCCGGTTGGCAAAGGAAAAGAACATGGAGAAGATCCTTCGGGTTTTCCCGGCACTGGTGCAGCGCTGCCCGGATGTGCAGCTGGTCATCATCGGGGAAGGCCCCCTCAAGCAGTCCCTGTGGAATCAGGCCCGGGAGCTGGGGGTGGAGAACAGCGTGTCCATCGTCGGGGCGAAGCCCTGGGAGGAGATCGACAGGTTTTACGCCATCGGGGATGTATTCGTCAGTGCCTCCCACTCGGAGACCCAGGGCCTGACCTACATTGAGGCGGCGGCCTCCGGGCTGTGCGTGTGCGCGGTGAATGACCCCTGTTTGCTGGGGGTCTTCCAGGATGGTGTCAGTGCCATTTTGGCGGGGGAGTCGGATGAGGACCTTTTGGTGAGCCTGGTATTGGCATTCAGCCCTGTGGGGAAAAGTATTCGTTTCAATGCCGTGGAGGCGGCCAAGCCCTATAGCACAGAGCAGTTTGCCGAACGGATCGAGCATTGCTACCGCTCGGCCATAGAGACCCACAACAGCGCCCTGGCGGAGGCTTGATTCAGGGCTGGGACAGGGCATGTTCAATGGCCTCCGGCACAAATACATATCGGTGCTCCGGTCTGCCTCTGCCTGCCCCTGCTGGGTTGGGCAGAGGCTTTACAATACCCAAATCAAAAAGCTTCTGCAGAATTCTCCGACTGCTGCGCAGGGTCACCCCCAGAATGGGGCCCAGCTCCGAGGCGGTCAGAACGGTTTTTGGGTCTGTTCGGTACAGGCCTACCAGCCGCAGAAGATTGGTGTTGTCGATGCCCAGCCGGTGGGCGAACTGAATGGCGTTACCGTCCTGATAGCTGTAGCGGACGGATTGGGCCCGGCTCAAGGGCCCGGTGAGGATTTCTGGGTCTCCGCTGACCAGAAATCCTTCGTTTACCCCGTATCGGGTGCTTTCCAGCAGCGCCCGTTCGGCGTGATACTGGCTGGTCTGCTCACTGGGGTGGATGCCGATGCCCACGGAGAAGGGGAAGGAAAGATTCTTCCGCAGAATGGCCATCATTTTTTGCAGGTTCAGGTTCTTGCAATCCTCGTTGGGCAGGGTGGCCCGGGCTACAAAGCGGTCAAAGCTGTGGTCAATGCTGAAGGACAGGTCGTGTTCCTTTCGAAAGTCCACCAGGAATTTATAGAGGGTGGCGGTCCTGTATTCCCGCTCCTGCTCGGAATGGACCTCGTTTCCGGGCAGGTGAATGAGGACGGTCACCACACTGCTGTCCCGAATGCTTTTCAGCCGTTCCTGATTCACAGCCTCTGTAATGGCACCGTAAACCATCTGCTCCGTGGGGTTCACCGGCTCATAGGGAATGCCCAGCTTTTCCCACTGGGAAAGGTTGTTGATGCTGCGGCTTACCACATAGTCGATTTTCCCGGCCTGCCAAAGCTGGGCTCCCCGCTGGGTGATGTGGGTATAGTCGTAATCCGGCTCCTCGAAGAAATAGGGCAGCTGCTCCTTTGGCAGGTAGGCCTGCAGGTTCATATAATTGTTCTGAGGCGTCAAAAAATCCAGGTATAGACGATTGAGGGCCACGTCCTTGTGGCGCAAATGGAAATTCAGCAGGATGCTTAAGACATCGGCGGTGCTGTAGACCGTAAAAACGCAGGGGATGGGGCAGTCTGGGTAGTGCCGGTGCATGTAGTGATACCCCAGCTCTCCGGAAAACAGAATAATGTCGCAGCTGTTCCGGCAGTCGGCGTAAATTTCGTCAATATCTGTCAGACTGTCGTAGGTATAGGATCGGAACGCACAGTCAAAATCGTGATCTGTGATCACTTTTTGAATCGTATCCAGAAAACGAAACGGTGTAACGATGGCAACGGTGATCATCCAAAGGACTCCCTTCCTAAAGACAATGGTAACAATGCTTTCTGGTCCGGCCGGTCAGCAAAAGCGCTTCTTGCTGATGGGGGTCAGACGCTCTTGTGAAACAGTATATCATAATTATCGGATAGTTCAACAGTCCAGGTGTCAAATTTTTGAAAAATGGTCTAAAATTGTGATTTTATTCAGATTTCGTTGCAATAAACCGAGAAACGTGTTATAGTTATATCCATACAGAAGGAATGGAGATTTCAAATCGGAATGAAGAAGAGAGCAGGTGTTCACGGATCATGGCAATAGAATCGTCAGACGAGCGTTTTATGGATGCGGACTGTCAAAGCTGGCTGGAAGTGATTCGGTCCCTGGGTGAGGACTATTCCCATATTATAAACTTAAACAGCCATACAGGTATGGCGGTGGCCTATCAGGCGAAGCCCGTTTCTCCGAAGCTGGATCGGCTGATGGAAGGGACGTTTTCTTTTCGGGAAGCGGCGAGGGCTTATTTACAGGGATTCGTGCTTCCGGAGGACCGGAGCCGACTGGGCTTCCTGATGGATATGGAGGCCCTGCGGGAGCAGCTGGCAGGAACCAGGTCTATGGTCATTCATTACCGGGTCATGCTGGGGCGGGCGGTCCATTCCTATAGTGTGCGCTGCACCAGGGTCGGGGAGGCTGAAACCTTCTCCAACGTGCTGGTGGCGGTTGCCTGCGAGGATGACGATCTGCGCCGATTTGACGCAGCCTCCAGGAACGGTCCCGGTCGGCGTCGCCAAATTCTGGTGGTGGAGGATAACCCCATCAATCGGGAGATGCTGGTCCAGATCCTCCAGCCGGACTATGATGTGCTGTTCGCAGAGGACGGGGAAGAGGGCATTCAGGTTTTATCCCAGCGTTACAGCGAGCTTTCGTTGGTGATTTTGGATGTATACATGCCCCGGTGTGACGGCTTCCAGTTCCTGGCCAGGACCCGGCAGGACCCGCTTCTGACATCCGTACCGGTGATCGTGGCCACGGGAAGCGACAATCCGGAGGATGAGGCAAGATGCCTGGAACTTGGGGCCGTGGACTTTATCAGAAAGCCCTACAACCCCCGGGGAATTCAGGGCCGCATCCGGAATCTGATCAAAATGCGGGAATCCAGCGCCGTGCTCAGCGCCATTGAGTTTGATTCCCTGACTGGGCTTTATACCCGCCAGGCCTTTTTCCACCATGCGGCGGTGCAGCTGAACAGCAGCCCCGACGGGACCTATCAGGCTGTGGTGGTGGACATTCATAACTTCAAGCAGGTCAACAGCATTTACGGCGAAAAAATCGGTGACGACATTGTACACTATCTATCGGGGCAGCTGAAGGCTTTGGTGCCCAACGGCCTGGTCGCCCACTATGACGGAGACAGCTTTGTGCTTCTGGAGCCTGTGGCGGGCCACAGTCTGGAGGAACTGGAGGCCTCCATTCGCCGTATCGCCAAGAACGCGCCTATTCGAAATCTGATTTTAAAGTGCGGTGTGTATTACTGTGACAACGCCGAAATGCCAGTAACGGTGATCTGCAACCGGGCGTTTCTGGCCCTTAACAGCATTAAAGATGATATGAACCGTGCGGTGGCCCGATTTGATGACCCCATCAATCAGCGCATCTGCCGGGAGCGGGATATGGAAACCGGATTTGATGACGCGGTGCTCAACCAGGAATTCGTACTCTGGTATCAGCCTAAATTCGATGTCCATACCCAGCGCATCGTGGGGGCAGAGGCCCTGGTCAGATGGAAAAAGCCGGATGGCTCTGTGGTGTCTCCGGGAGAATTCATCTCGTTGTTTGAGCGGGACGGGCTCATCGTGCGGCTGGATGAATATGTTTTCAGACGGGTCTGCCAGATTCAGCAGCAGCTGATCGGGAAGTACGGCAGCACCTTCCCGATTTCCGTGAATCTCTCCCGGAACAGCCTCCATTATCCGGGCATGATCGACCGCTATATCCGCATTGTCAAGGAATTTAAGATCAGTGCCCAGGTGGTGCCGCTGGAGCTGACGGAATCCTCCGGCATGCAGATGACCCAAATCAGGGAACTGGCCCAACGGATGGTCGCCATGGGCTTTCCGCTGCATATGGATGATTTTGGGTCCGGGTATTCCTCTCTTGGAAATCTGAATTCGCTGCCTTTCCATGTGTTGAAGCTGGACAAAAGTCTGGTGGACTACATCGGAAATTACCGGGGAAATCAGGTGCTGCGCCACATTACCTCCCTGGCCCACGGTCTGGGCATGGAGGTGCTGGCGGAGGGTGTGGAAACCGCCGAGCAGCTGCAATTCCTGCGGGAAGTGGGCTGCGATGTGATTCAGGGCTATTATTTTTCAAAGCCCCTGCCGGAGGAAGTCTTCCTGAACGTGGTCGATGAATGGCACCGGGAACGTTCCGGCTGTCAGCTGCACGTCCAGCGGACGCTGCTTGTTTAAAATCCGGCTGCCTGACCGTCAGATTATGTGAACTATTTGACAAAACCGGCCTTTTTCGGTAAAATAATGGTCAAATGAAGGAAAGGAAGTACCTTGTTTTGCGCCGAGTATTTTACCGCTGCCTCCTGTGGCTGATGATCCTGACCTGCGGTGTGTCCTTAGTACCCCGTGGGTCGGCGGAAGCCCTCCTGCCGGAGCTTGCTTCAGAAGCCGCCATTTTGATGGATGCGGAGACCGGCCAGATCCTCTTTGATAAGAATGCCTACCTGGTCATGTATCCCGCCAGCATTACAAAGGTGATGACGGGGCTGCTGGCCCTGGAACACGGGAATCCGGAGCAGGAGCTTACGGTGTCCAACCAGGTCATTGCCCAGGTCCCCCGGTCCTCCTCCCATATTGCCCTCCAACCGGGCGAAACGCTGACATTGAAGGATGCGCTGTATGCTCTGGCCATTTCCTCGGCCAATGATGCGGCGGTGGCTATTGCGGAAGGTATTTCCGGCAGCGTGGAGGCCTTTGCGGAGCTTATGAATCAGGAGGCTTCGGAGTTGGGGACCCTGAACACCCATTTTGCAAACCCCAACGGTTTGCCCTCCGGGGAGCATTATACCACGGCCTATGACATGGCCCTGATCACGGCCCGGGCCCTGAAGGAGCCGGATTTCCTGCGGTATTTTGGCAGCGGAGCCTATGTGATCCCTGCAACCAATCTGTCCGCACCCCGGGAGCTGACCTCTAAAAATCAGTTTATCGACGGCCAGCGGATCTGCCAAGGCCTGCTCTTCAGCAAAACCGGCTGGACCACGGCGTCCCAGGGCACCCTAGTGTCCGCCGCCAGACGGGACGGCACCACGCTGATCGCCGTTACGCTGAAATCCCCCATGCTGGAGGATAAGTACATCGATACGCAGAAGCTCTTCGATTACGGCTTTGATCATTTCCGCCGTTTTACGGTAGACGAGGAGTATGTACTTACACAGCTTTCCGGGGAGGACTTTACGGATGTGACTCTGGAGAATTTTGAGCCGTTCTCTATTTTAATTCCCCAAGAGCTCCGGGATGAAGATGTACGCCTGGTCATCCCCGGTGGCTTTGACCCCAGCTCCGGCGTCGCAACCGTCCCCATTTCCGTGGTGGCCCGGAATGAAACGGGAGAGGTCCTTCTGCTGCGGGAGGAGCTGCTGGATGTAAGCGCGGCGGTCGACTCCAATGCAGAACCGGAGGGCCTGATGGCTTCCGTCACCGGTCAGCCCCATGCTTTGGGCTGGATCCCCTTGGGACTGGTGGGCCTGGTGGTCCTGGGACTGCTTGCCATGGCTGTTACGAAGAAAAAAACAGAATAAATCATCTGCGGGGGCTTCCGAAAAACGGAGGTCCCTGTTTTTTTGCGGCATTGCCTCTATGAACTTTTATTGCATTCCGTGATGCTACAAAAAGATGTTGACAAAACAACAAATATAGTGTAGGATTTAGAAGTTGATTTTACAACAAGCAAGGAGGGCCTATGGACGGACGATTTGAAACCTTTACGGTGCTGATCGGGAAAATCGGCAGAAACATCAAGCGGTTAAAATCCTGCCAGATGGCGCAGCTGGACCTGAAGGGTCCCCACGTATCGTGCTTGTATTATCTGTACCGCTCGGGGCCTTTGACTGCCGCGGAGCTTTGCGACCGCTGCGAGGAGGACAAGGCCGCCATTTCCAGGTCCCTGGATTTTCTGGAACAAAACGGCTACCTGGTTTGCCGGACGGAGAAAACCAAGAAATACAAGGCTCCTCTGGTGCTGACACCCAAAGGAACCCAGGCAGGGCAGGGAGTCTGCGAACGCATCGAACGGGTTTTGTCCCTGGCGAGCCAAGGGCTTACCGAGGAAGAGCGGAAGCTCATGTATGGAGCCCTGGAAAAAATCAGCAGCAATCTGGAAAAACTGGCAAATCAAGCCAACTAAGCAAGGAGATAAAACCTATGGCAGTTCGCATTATTGTAGATTCTTCTACGGACGTTTCGGAAACCTATCGGGAGAAGATCCGGGAGGTACCCCTGTCGGTCTGTTTTGGCCAGACCGAGTATCTGGACGGTGTGACCCTGGATAAGCAGGAATTTTACAGAAAGCTGGTGGAGAGCGATGTTTTGCCTACCACCAGCCAGGCGACCCCCGCCGCCTTTGATGCGGTTTTTCGGGAGGTGGCCGCGGCAGGGGACAGCGCCGTGGTGATCACCCTGGCTTCGCCCCTGTCCGGCACCTATCAGAGTGCCTGTCTGGCAGCCGAAGATTATGATAACATCTATGTGGTTGACGGTATGACTGTGGCCATCGGCACCGGCGTTTTGGCGGAGTTTGCCGCTGATCTGGCGGAGCAGGGTATGGAAGCCGAGAAAATCGCGGAGATGGTGACCCTGAAGCGGGAGGACGTTCGGGTGATCGCCCTGCTGGATACCCTGGAATATCTGAAAAAAGGCGGCAGAATTTCCAAGACCGTGGCCTTTGCCGGAGGGGTTCTGAACATCAAACCCGTTGTGACCTTTCAGGAGGGCCAGGTGCAGCTGATCGGCAAGGCCAGAGGCTCCCGAAACGGCAACAATCTTCTGGTTGAGAAGATCAACGAAAGCGGCGGCGTGGATTTTTCCAAACCCTTGCTGCTTGGGTATACGGGTCTGACCTCTGCGCTGCTTGACAAATATGAGGCAGACAGCAGTGGACTCTGGCAGGGCCATACAGAAAAGCTGGAACGGTGCCTGATGTGCAGCGTTATCGGTACCCATGCAGGCCCCGGCGCAGTGGCGGTGGCCTTCTTCCGAAAAGCGTGACCGGTTCCCGGGAAAGGGCAAAAGAAAGCCCTTTTCCCGGGCCTCTTTTATGCAAAATGGGGAATACATGGAAAATACTTGATTTTTACAAAAAAACTGTTATACTATCCTAGATACATACGGAGAGTTACTCAAGTGGTCGAAGAGGCGTGACTCGAAATCTCGTAGGGCGCGGAAGCGTCGCCAGGGTTCAAATCCCTGACTCTCCGCCAAGTTTGTGAAAGCAAAGGATAATAGAGAATAGAGAATTGGACACTCCAGTTTCTCTGTTATCTGTTGTCCTTTGCTTTTTTCGACAAAAAGAAAGAGGGAACATTGTGACACACCGTGCAGCAACCACCACAAGAGATATGACCAAAGGAAACATTGTCAAGCAGGTTTTGCTGTTTTCCTTGCCGCTGATGCTGGGAAACATTTTCCAGATGCTTTACAATACGGTAGACTCCATCGTTGTGGGTCAGTTTGTTGGTACCCAGGCTCTGGCCGCCGTAGGCTCCACGACCATGATCGTCAACATGCTGGTATTCTTTTTCAACGGCTTTTCCATCGGTGCCAGCGTGGTGATCGGCGTTCATTTTGGGGCAAAGAATATGGAGAAGCTCCATAAAGCCGTGGAAACCACCATGGCCGCCACCTTCATTATGAGCGTTCTGTTTACCTTGATCGGGTTCTTCGGAGTCCGGCCCATGCTGCGGTTTATGTCTACGCCGGAAGATGTTTTCCCGGAGGCCACCACCTACCTTCAAATCTACTTTGCCGGTTTTTCCGGCCTTTTGATCTACAACATGGGCAGCGGCATTCTCCGGTCTGTGGGCGATACTACCAGGCCACTGTATTTTCTGGTGCTTACCAGTATTTTGAATATCATTTTGGATCTGGTGTTTGTGCTGGTGTTTAAAATGGGCATTGCCGGTGTGGCTTACGCCACGATCCTGTCCCAGTTTGTTTCCGCGGGACTGGTGTTGCTGCTGCTGAGCACCTCCAAGGATATTTACAAACTGACCTGGGGGGATCTGGCCATTGACGGCGGGATCATGGGCCATATTTTTTCCGTTGGCCTTCCTGCCGGCATTCAGTCGGTGATCACCGCTTTTTCCAATGTATTTGTGCAGTCCTACATCAATTTCTTCGGTTCCAGCTGTATGGCCGGTTGGAGCTGCTACAACAAGCTGGACCAGTTTGTCATGCTGCCCATGCAGAGCATGGCCATGGCTTCCACGACCTTTGTCAGCCAGAATGTAGGAGCCCACCAGTCCAAGCGGGCGGAGAAGGGGACCTATACCACCATCGGCCTGACCCTTCTGATCACCGGAGTGATCATTGTACTGCTGGAGATTTTTGCCGCTCCGGCGGTGGAGCTGTTCTCCCAGGACCCGGATGTCATTTCCTACGGTGCTATGTTTGTCCGGATCAATGTGGTGTTCCTACTGTTTAACTGCGTGAACCATGTGCTGGCCGGAGCCCTTCGGGGCATGGGAGATTCCAAGGGGCCCATGCTGATCATGCTCTTCGCCTTCGTGGCGGTGCGGCAGACCTATCTGTATTATATGACCCGGTTCATCCAGAATACCGCATTGGTCGTTGCTTTCGGCTATCCCGTGGGCTGGATGGCCTGCTGCCTCATTGAGGTCACTTATTTTCTGCTTCGCAGGAAGAAGCTGCTGCACCGGGCGGAGATCGAAGAGCTGCACTGATGTAGGACAGCGAAGGGAGGACCCCTATGACCTTTTCTTATAAAAAATATCTTCGGCTTCCAAAACCCACCAAAGAGGACTTTCGGGGGGACCGGGAGCGGATATTGGATGCGTTAAAGCCAATTTCCGCACAAATGACTCTGGAGGCTCTGCGGAGCTTATATCCGCTGGTATCCCAGGCGGACTATGCCGTAACGGTGACGCTGTGCCCCGGAAGTGCGGGGGTAGAGGTCATTCGGGTGGAGCCCGGGGATACCACCGCCAGGCTTTATGGCCTTGCTCTGGATATTGGCAGCACCACACTGGAAATGGAACTGGTGGATATGAACACCGGTGCCGTGCTCCGGAACGTGGGGTGTGTGAACAGCCAGGTTTCCTTTGGCCTGAACATCCTGGACAGGATTTTGGCGGTGAAAGAGAACCGGGAGCATTTGGAGGAGCTGCGCCGCCTGGTGATTGGCGATGTAAACCGCCTCATCGGCCAGGTGACGGAGGGACTGGTGGCAACGGAGGAAATTTCCGCCTTGGTGATCGGCGGCAATACCACCATGATCCATTTCTTTCTGGGCTGCGACCCCTGGCTGGTGTTTCAAAACCCCTATGCCCCGGCGTTCTTTGACCCGGGAGTTCACGCCGCCTCTGCGTTGGGGCTGAACCTTGGGTGCAATGTATTCTGCTTCCCGGCCAAGGCCAATTACCTTGGGGGAGACATTACGGCGGGACTGCTGCTGACAGACCTGGACACGGCAGACAAGCCCTCCATCTTCCTGGACATCGGCACCAACGGGGAGCTGTGCCTTGGCTGCAAGGATTATCTATTGATGGGCGCCGGTGCGGCAGGGCCTGCTCTGGAAGGCTTCGGAAGCAAATATGGCATGCGGGCAGAGACGGGAGCCATCCGGCATTTGAGCCTGGATGCCCAGGGTACCTTTCATCTGGATGTGATCGGCGGGGGCGCGCCGAAGGGCATCTGCGGCACCGGCATTTTTGACCTGGTGGCCCAGTGCTATCTTTGGGGCTGGATCCGGGGTGACGGCACCGTTGATTTTGACCGGGCAGGGGACAATGCCATAGAAGTCTGGGATGAGGCCAGCATGCGCAGCATTCCGGCCATTGTCTACGCTCGCAAAGGGGAGGAAGCCCTTTATTTCACCCAGGCGGACATTCAGGAGTTCATTCGCTGCAAGGCCGCGGCCCACACCATGGTGGCGACTCTATTGGACTACTGCGGCCTGACCCTGGAGGATGTGGGAAATGTATACTTAGCCGGAGGCTTCGGAACCCATATTGACCTGGAGTCCGCCGTGACCGTGGGCATTTATCCGGATATTGACAGGAGCAAAATGAAGCTTCTGGGCAATACCTCCCTGGCAGGGGCCAAAAAGCTGCTGCTGGATGGGGCGTGCCTGGACCGGGTCCACTGGTTTCTGGAAACCGGGGAATACCTCCATTTTGCGGAAATGGATATGTTCCTGGAAAATATGATGGCGGCCAATTTCATTCCCCATACGAACAAAAGCCTTTATCCCAGCGTAAAACAGAAATTTAGGGAATAAATTTTATTTTCCTCTTTACAGAATCGCGGCTTTCTTATATAATGCAATTATCTATGCAATCCATGTAAAGTGAGAGTTTTTTATGAATATTGAGTTTGATACCTATAAGCAGAAACTGAATGACTGCCGTCCCGCTCTGGATGGACTGGCGGAATCTTTGAATCTTTCCGGCATGCGCAACGAGCTGGAGCGGCTCCACGCCATGCAGGAGGCCCCCGGCTTTTGGGATGACCCGGAAAAGAGCCAGCAGGTCGCCATCAAAGTCAAGCAGACCGAGGCAAAGATCGAGCGCTACGAGAAGATGCTCTCTTCCTGGGAGGACATGATGACCATCTGCGAGATGGCCGCCGAGGAAGACGATGACTCCATGCTGGAGGAGCTGAAAGAGGGTTTTGAAGTTCTGGAAGAGCAGATGGAGACCTGCCGCCTGGAGACTCTGCTCACCGGCCACTACGATAAGAACAACGCCCTCATGAGCTTCCATGCCGGTGCCGGCGGCACCGAGGCTCAGGACTGGACGCAGATGCTCTACCGTATGT
>OQWM01002101.1_pt1 | contig 13636 bp, 7 predicted proteins | sample 1691531 | NCBI WGS metagenome assembly OQWM01 (sample SAMN03418257, study PRJEB22391) | human gut metagenome | biome: human-gut; feature: organic feature; material: feces | host: Homo sapiens | place: Tanzania | collected 2013-01
GCCGAAAGAGGAAAAAGCGTTCGTCAGCAGGCAGCCGTGATACTTTACGCTCTCGGCGAGCCGTTGGTCATTGCTCTCGAAAAACGTCTTAAATGACGATATATTGTGGATAGTTGTGGCCGATTTCCTTCCTTCCACTATATATAGTGGAGGGGACATTTTTTTTGAAATTCGCTTGTTTTTGTTTTTAATGTGTGCTATATTACAAAACAAGCACCTAATTTTTTGGAGGAGTTCCCGTGTCGGTCTGCAAATTTTCAAGCGATTATCTTATGGAAACGTTCACCTTGGTGGACAATCTGTTCATCAACGAATACCTTCCTTCCGCAACCGAAAATCAAATAAAGGTCTATCTTTACGGCCTCTATCTTTGCTCGAATCCGACGTCCGACAGCTCGGAGGAAAACCTCACCGCCGTTTTGGGCCTTAAGCCGGACGAGTTGTATTCCGTTTTCAAATTCTGGGAAGACAACGGCCTACTTCAAATTATATCCCAAAATCCGCTGGAAGTAAAATATTTGTCCTTAAAAGGCGCAAAACAACCGCCGAAAAAATACAAATCGGAAAAATATTACGATTTCAACCTTCAGGCGCAGGATCTGTTTTCCGACCGCGCGCTGGTGCAGAACGAGTTTGTCCTTCTCTACGAAACCATGGATCAGACGGGCATACTTCCCGACGCCATGCTGATGATCATTCAATACTGCATTCAGCTCAAGGGCCAGTCCATACGCCTTCAATACGTTCAGGCCGTGGCGAGAAGCTGGGCGGCCGACGGCGTCCGCACTGCCGCCGACGTCGAAGCCAAGCTCAACGAATACGACGCTCTGGACGAAAGCATGCGCGAAATTTTGAAAGCTCTCGGCCGAAAATCCGGTTCCGTGGATTTGGAAGAAAAGCAAGCCTTCGTCAAATGGACGAAAAACTGGGGCTTCCCCGTGGACGCGGTTATATACGCCGCAAAAAGCGTCAAAGGCAAAGGAGGTTTCAAAAAGCTGGATCAGATTCTGGACGAGTTCTATCGCCTGAACGTTTTTTCCGAAAAAGAGATGAAAGCATACAACGCAGAACGCGAAAAAATGAGGGATCTTGCCATAAAGGTCAACTCCGCAATCGGCGTTTTCTACGAGTCCGTGGACGGCGAAATCGAAACGTATATTGCGCCGTGGCTCGTGTCGGGTTTTGACGAAGAAGCGGTTTTAACCGTCGCAAAGTACTGCTTTATGTCCGGTATCCGCACCTTAAACGGCATGGACTCCTACGTCAAAAAGTTCCTGAAAATGGGGCTTTGGAACACCCGCAGCATAAACGAATACATCGGCAAGCTTCTTGACGACGACCGCTTCTTAAAAAGCGTGCTTGAGCTTTCCGGCTCCTCCCGCTCTGTCACCGAAAAGGACCGCGACTACTACCGCGTGTGGAGCATGGACTGGGGCTTTTCGGACGACGTCATAAAAATTGCGGCGGCGCATTCCGGCGCGTCCAAGTACACCCTCGGCGGCATCAACAAAACCTTGGCCGAGCTTAAAGAAAACAAAATCGAAACTGCCGCAAAAGCGGAAGAATATCTGTCTTCTCCGCGCTTTAATTCTTCTGCCGCCGGCACCGTCTACAAAAACATCGAAAACCGCGAATACACCAAAGAGGAGCTTCGCTCGGTATTTTCCGATCGTCCGACCATCGACGACGTGGAATTTTAGGAGTAACTATGAACAAAGGTCAACTTTTGGAGCAAGTTTTCGCCCACTACGAAAACCTGCAAAAACAGCGTAAAGCCGAATATCTTCTCCGCCTTGACGAAGCAAGGAAGAACTCCGACTTTCGCGCCCTCGACGACAAAATAAGAGATCTGGAATTTGAAATTGCCAAAAAAGAAGTTTCGGGCAAGGACTGCAAGGCGGAAATCTCCTCCCTTGCCACGGCAGAAAAATCCCTCAAAAAGGTTATGGCCGAAATGGGACTTCCTGCGGACTTCTTTTCCGTAAAGCCTCAATGCAGCATTTGCGGCGACACGGGAAGAACCCCGTCCGGCAAGCTTTGCGTCTGCTTCAAGAGGCTTTATTCCGAAAAGCTCAAACAAGCGGCAGGTCTTTTTGTCAACGCCGACTTCAAGTTTTCCGACTGCGATTTTTCGGTTTTCAAAAACCCCGAACACCGCACCTCGATGGAAAAGCTTTACAAGCGCGCTCGCGAATACTCCGACCGCTTCCCGCCTAAAAAATACAAAAACTTTCTGATTCTGGGCAACACCGGCACCGGCAAAACCTGCGTGGCTTCCGCTATTGCAAACGCGGTTCTGGACAAAGGCTACACCGTGATGTTTCTGACGGCCTTCGATTTCACCAGGCTGATGACCAAATATCACACCACCCCGATTTCCGATCGCGGGATCTATATCGAAGATATTTTAAGCTCCGACCTTCTCGTTCTTGACGATTTGGGCAGCGAACAACGCATACGAAATGTAACCGTGGAATATCTGTTCCGAGTGCTTTCCACCAGGCAGAATCACGGCAAATGCACCGTTTACACCTCAAATCTTTCCTTGAAAGACGACAGCCTCAAGGATTTTTACGGCGACAGAGTTTTCAGCCGACTCGTGGACAAAAACAACACTTTCGTTTTCGAATTCGACGGCGAAGACGTCAGACAATAGCGTTTTACGGCAAAAAAATAAGCGACGGATTTCCGTCGCTTTTTCTATTTCAAATTTTCGTTTATGCTCTTTGCCGCCGCGGCCGCGCTGCTCCAGGCCCATTGCAGATTGAATCCTCCGCAAACGCCGTCCACGTCCAACGCTTCCCCCACGGCGTAAAGCCCTTTTTGCAGTTTCGATTCCATACTGTTTTCGTCAAAGTCCGCGGTTTTAAGTCCGCCCGACGACACCTGCGCCAAACTGAAATCGCACGGCGCAATCACCTTAACCCTGAAGTCGGTCGCCGCTCTCACCAGTTTTGCAATGTTTTTTTCGGAAACCTCCTCGATTCCTGCCGCCGCAAAAAGGTTTTTGGCGACGTTTTTGTGGAACACTCCCACAAAAAACTCCTCAGCCGTTTTAAGCCCGAGTTTTTCGTATCGGTCCACAAAGTATTCCGCGACGTCCGAAACGTCCATATCCGGCAAAAAGTTCAAGCCGATTTCGTAGTCGCCCGAAACTCTTGCCACCGAAGCCGACAGATTGAAAATCGCAATGCCCGAAAGTCCGAAGTCCTTAAACAGCACTTCCCCGTTCTCCGATTGAACGAGCGCGCCGTCCTTATAGAGCGTGGCTCTGCATTTTGCCCTGACTCCCCCAAGGCCCCTGATTTTCGACGCATCGCATTTAAGCGGCACAAGCGACGGCGTAAGCGGCCTGACGCCGTGCCCGAAAGAGGTCAGAAGCTCCTGACTGTTCAGCCCGAACCCCGCCTTGCTTCCGGTTGCCAGGACCAGAGTTTTCGCCTTAAAAACCTCGTTTCCGCATTTTGCGATAAAGAGGTCTTTATATTCAATTTTGTCAACCTTAACGCCCGTTATCGTCGTAACTTTGTTGTTTTCGAGTTTTTTTCTCAAAACGTCCAGCACGCTCGACGCGGTTTCGCTGTACGGATAAATTCGTCCCGCTTCGTCAACCTTCACCTTAAGTCCGAGGCTCGAAAAAAAACTCAGCGTATCGCGCGTTTCGAAACTTTCCAAAGCGGTTTTGACGAAAAGATTGTTGTACTCGGAAACGTCGATTGCCACGTTTGACAAATTGCATTTTCCGTTGCCTGAGGCAAGGATTTTCTTCCCCACCTTTTCGCCGCTCTCCAGCACCAGCACCTTAAGTTTTTCGTCCAATCGCGCCGCAAGGAAAAGCCCCGAAGCTCCCCCGCCGACCACGATGACGTCGTATATCGTATTACTCATAATGTTAGTATAACAAATATATTTTAAGTTTGCAACGAAAAGCTCGCCAATTTTGTTGACAAGTTTTTTTATGGTGATATAATTATCAATCGTAAATAAACATCGGAGAAATATTATGGATTCCATCTTTTTCAGCTTAGCGCTTATATTGTTTTTGTCAAAAGCGTTGGGGCTTGTTATGCGCAAGCTCAAGCTTCCCGAAGTTATAGGCGCGCTTCTTGCGGGGCTTATTCTGGGGCCTAACCTTTTGGGCTGGGTGCGCGACAGCGACCTGCTTTCCGGCATCTCCCAAATCGGCGTGGTTTTCATAATGTTTTCAGCAGGTCTCGAAACCGACCTCAAGCAGATTCGCTCTGCCGGCAAACCGTCCGTCGTCATCACTCTTTTGGGCGTAATCGTGCCTATGGCTCTGGGCTTCGGCGCGGCCTGCCTGTTCAGAGGCGTCGGCGACCGCGAAAAGATGATTCAGAACCTTTACTACGGCGTCATTCTGACGGCCACCAGCGTAGCGCTCACCGTGGCCACCCTCAAAGAACTCGGCAAGCTTAACGGCAAAGTCGGCACTTCCGTTTTGTCCGCGGCGGTTCTGGACGACGTCATCGGCTTGGTCATTCTCACCGTCGTCATCGGGCAAAGCGTTCCGGGCGCGCGAGTTGCGGACACAGTTCTCAACACCCTGTTCTTCTTCGTTATGGCGATTGCCGTCGGCATCATCATAAATCAGGTTTTCAAAATCATGGAGCACAAATACGAGCATCACCGCCGTCTTCCTATTTTGGGGCTTTGCACGTGCTTGCTGTTTGCGTTTATGGCCGAAAATCTGTTCGGGCTTGCCGAAATCGTCGGCGCGTTCATAGCCGGCGTAATTTTCAGCGACACAAGGGACGCAAAGTACATCGAACGCCGCGTCGATCAAAGCAGTTATATGCTCTTCTCGCCTATCTTCTTTGCGCACATAAGCATTGCGTGCCGCTTCCAGAACTTCGACAGCAAGCTGATTGCTTTCGGCCTTATATGGGTTCTTCTGGGCTTTGCGGGCAAATTTATCGGTTGCTCGACAGGCGCAAAAATATGCGGTTTTTCGGGTGAAGACAGCGTCAAAGTGGGCATCGGTATGATGGCGAGGGCGGAAGTTGCGCTCATCACCACTCAAAAAGGAGTAAGCGCCGGTTTGATTTCCTCCGACTTTATGCCATTCGTGATAATTCTCGTTATCGTCGGAAGCATCATGACGCCGATTCTTTTGAAGCTTGCCTACCGCAAGGAACTTAACTCTTCTCCTCTTTCCGAGACCACTTCTTCAAAATAATTCAAATTTTTTCGCACAAAAAACCCCGCGTTTTGCGGGGTTTTCATTTTGATTTTTGTTTTTGATTTAGACTTCGTAGTACACAACCACGTTGTATCCTGCCCAGCCTTCGGTGGATTTGTACGCTTCTTCGTACAGCCATTTGACCGAAAGTTCTGCGTCTTGGTCGAAAGCGTTAGCGTCCAGAATAGGAGCTTTTTCGCCCACGAATTTGACTTTCGCGTTTGCTTTGATTCCTGCGAACGCTCTTGCGCCGATGGAGGTGATACCCTTGCCGAAAACGATGGTTTCAAGCGAGGAGCAACCGCCGAACGCGTCTCTTTCGATGACGGACAGCGTGTCGCCGAATTTAACTTCGGTGATACCTCTGCAGCCGCGGAACGCTTCGTAGCCGATTGTGGTGAGCGCGGAGCCTTCCTGGAAAGTGAGCGTGGACACCGAGCTGCAGCCGCTGAAAGCTTCGCTGCCGATCACGGTAACCTTTTGCGGAATTTCCAAAGCGGTGATGAGCTTGTTGTCGTAGAACGCTTTGTTTCCGATTTCGGTGAGTGCCGTAAGCGAAGAATTGATGTTCTGATCGAACAGGTTCACGCAGTTTTCAAACGCGCTGTCGCCGATGGAAGCAAGGCTTGCGCCGAACTTGTTGAGAACGGCCGCTTCGCCCGAGCCGTAGTAGATGTCGGTGAGCGCTTTGCAGTTATAGAACGCATAGTCGCCGATTTCGGTAACCTGACCGATTCTGACTTCTTCCAAGGCCTCGCAACCCGCAAACAGATTGTCTGCAAGTTTCTTAAGTCCCGTTGCCGCAAACTCCGCAAGTTTGACGTTGCCTTTGAACGCTCCGCTGCCTACGTTTTCGACTTTTTCAGGAAGTCCCCTGCCGCCGGAAACGGTTTCCGTAACAGGAATAGGATTTCCGTCTGCGTCCTTTTTCGGGGTAACGCCGTCGGCTTCCATTTCATAAACAGGGTTGCCTTCCGCATCCTTTTTTTGTCTGGTGTATTCGTTTCTGACAAAGCCCGTGAACTTCTCGGCGTTTTCGAATGCGAATTCGCCGATTTTCGCCAGCGCGCTTTTGTCTTCCTCCTCGGACATGCCGTTGACTGTCACTTTCACGATACCGCTTTCGGCAAATGCTTTGTTGCCGATGGAAACGATGGTTTCGTTTATGGTGAAATCGATAAGGTTCAAGCAGCCTCTGAAGGTGCCGTCAGGGATAGCGGTGAGCGAGCCGATGTTTGCGCTTAAAAGGGTAATGACGCCTCTGAACGCTTCGGTGCCGAGCGACCTGACGCTTTCAGGCAGCACTATTGCGGAAAGCTTGGAGTAAGCAAACGCTCTGTCGCCAACCACCCTAAGGCCTGTTGCCGCGGCAAGATCTATTGTTTGAAGTCCCGACGATGCAAACGCTTCGTAGCCGATCTGAACGACCGACGTCGGAACGGTGAAGCCGTTAAGCGCCGTGCAGCCGTAGAACGCTCTCGGCAAAATGTATCTTATGCTTGCGGCCGCAGCAAACGTTACGGAAGCAAGGCTCGTGCAGTTTTCAAACGCGCCTTCGCCGATTTCGATGACGGAAGCAGGGATAACTACGCTTGTTACCGCGAGGCCCTTGAACGCTTGAGGCGCGACGTACAGCACGCCGTCAGGAATAACGGAGCCTGCGTCCGCAGCCTTGTAGAACACCTGACCGATAACTCCCGTTGCTTCGAAAGCTTCGATGCCGATGCTGGCAACCTTCGTAAAGCCGTCGGTTGCGAGGCTCGTTACGCCCTTGAACGCATAGTCGCCGACCGCAACCACGTTGTTGACGGTTGCAAACGAGGTAAGCGCGGTATCCTTGAATGCGGCCTTGCCGACGCGGATAACGCTGTCCACACCCTCAACGCTCGTCAAGGTTTTGCAGCCTTCGAACAAGCTGGACGGGATTTCAAGCGGATTATGATTTATAACGACGCTCGTAAGCGCTTCGCAGAAGCTGAATGCGCCGCTGCCCCAAACCTCGAGTTTGTCGGAAAGCGTTGCCGACGAAAGATTTGTGTGGCTGAATGCGTTTGCGCCGATATATATAATGTTTGTAAAGTCAACTGCGGTTATGCCGCTGTTTTCGAACGCCGCGGTGCCGATGCTGGTAACGGTGTCCGGATAGGTGATGTTTTCAACCTTCGTAAGGTTTGCGAAGCAGTAGTTTGCGATTTTGCTTATGCCCGCGGTAACCTTAATGCTGACCAGAACGTTCGGAACGTAGTAGTTCACGCCGTTCTGAATGACCGAGTAGCTGTTTTCGTACGAGTCCGAACCGAAGAGTTTGCCGAACGCCATATTGCCGTTGTAAGACACTTCTTTAAGACCGCTGCAACCCGAAAGCACGCTGTCGCCGTAAGCGGAAACCGTAACAGGGAACGCGATAGCTTCCAAAGCCGTAGCGTTTCTGAAAGCGTTTGCGCCGACTTCGGTGAGCTTGGAAAGGCTGACGCCCGCGTTTTCGGTGCCGATGACGAATTCCGCAAGATTAACGCAGCCGTCAAACGCCGCTTCGCCGATAGCCACGATGTCGTTGGACAAGGTAACCTTGGTGAGGAAAGCGCAGTTTTCGAAAGCGTTAGCCGCAATTTGCGTAACGGTAACCTTGGAAACCGTCAATTTTTCTTCGTCGGTAAGTTCGACGACGCTCGGAACAGTGATTTCGGTGTAGTTTGCAATGCCGTAATCGGTAAGCCCCGCAAGGCTGCCGTCCTCGGCGATGTTGTATATCGAGCGCCACACAGGAACGGCTTCGACGCCGGAAAGCACGTGCCATTTTTCCTCGGTGAAAGCGCCGGTTTCGTCGGTCAGACGATAGAAGACGTTGCTGAGCGAGTATTTCCAGCCGATAAATTCATAGAATTCGCGCGCGTCTGCGTCAAGAGTGAACACTCTGTTTGCCTGAACGTCCTGAACTTTGTCAAGTTCGTCTTCCGCGGCGATTTTAAGCAAGTATTCCTTGCCGAAGATCGCAACGTACAGGCTTACGGTGCCGTCGTCTTTTGCGACCTTAACCAGATAGCGGTTTGCTTCCCAGACGGCTTCGTAGCTGACGTCGGAGGTGCTCTTCACTTTTTCCACTTCGAAAACGTTGCCGTCCGAAACCTTCTGACGAGTTCCGTTGACGATACTGAACCAGCCGACGAAGGTGTAGCCCGGGTTGGTTACCGCAGTCAGAGTGTAGGAGCCGTCGTAAACGATTTCGCCGTCGTTTCCGGTGCTGGTTTCCAAAATAGCGGTGCCCGCTTCGGTGTCGCTGACGGAAACGTCGATTCTGTAGGTGTTTGCAACGAAGCCAGGCTTAACGTCGATGTAGAATTCGCCTTCCACGTTGCTGTCGCTGTTAAACATGAACGCGCCGAGGCCTTCGCCGTTCGCGTCGGTGATGAGTTCATCTGTCGCCTCGTGTTTCCAGCCGACGAAGGTGTAGCCTTCTTTTTCCGGAGCTTTTCTGTCGATGCGGAAAGCGCTGCCCTTTTCTGCCGTGCCGATTTCGATGCCGTACTCTTTCCAAATTATGCTGTACTGTTCGACGCCGAATTGCGCCTTGACGTACATATCTTTGTTGAGGGAGAATTTGTAAGTGGTATCTCTGCCGTAGGTTTCCGCCACGTAAGCGTTTACCCAAGCTTCGAAGCTGTAAACGTCTTTCTGATCTTCAGGAACGGCTACGGTAAGTTCAACGGTAGTGCCGTATTCGAAAGTATCGGTAAGAATACCTGTTTCCACTGCGTGTTTGTATTCAGCCAGAGTGCCTGCCCAAATCTGAGTGCCTCTGGTGGAAGTAACCTTGACGGTGATCCAGTCTTCGGTTCTCGTTTTGGTGGTGGAAACGGACAGCTTGTAGCTATTGATGGAGTAGCCAGCCACAAGTCTTACCGCCTGATCTTCTCCGCTTTGGCCGAGCTTCAGGCTGTAGATTTTGTCAATGTCGATGTTGCCGTTTTCGTCGCCCACTCTGAAGGCTTTGCCGTTCTGGACGTAGTACCAGCCCGCAAACGAATAACCTTCTTTAGTGGCCGCAAACGAGGAAGTTCCGTTCTCGACGCTCATAACGAAGGAAGTCAGATTGTCGATCGTTTCGCCCGCCGCGTTCAGGAGCCTTGCCGAGTTGTCCGGGGTGGCGATAATCGTAACGTTTTCTTTGGTAACGACGTTGCCGCCCTCGTCAGGTTCTTCGACGGTTTCGTATTTGATCCATTCGTTTGCAACGTCAAAGGTCAAAGTGTATTTGACGATTTCCCATTGCGCGTAATAGGTGACGTCTTTTGCCATAACGGTCGTAGGAGGATCCACGAACGTATCGGTATTCTCTGCCGTGGTCCAGCCTTTAAAGCGGTAGCCGTCGTTGGCGCGGACCTCGATGTCGAACAGCGTGCCGTAGTCGAGTTTTGCGGAGGTGCCCAGTTCTTCGCCGTCGGCGTTCACGAGGTAAACGCTGCCTGCTCCGTCGTTGGTGTTGAGGAGGGTAACGTTATATTGATTCATCGTCCATTTTGCAGTCAGAACCACGTTGTCGATGTCGATATCCCAAACTTTAAGCAGTCTGCCGTCCTTGGTGGTCATCTGTCTGTCGCCGTAGTACCAGCCGTCGAACACTGCCTGATATTTTTGCGGCACGGCAAAATCGGCGCCGCCCTGACCGTAGGTTACGGTAGCGGTGGTGCTGAGCAGAACGTCGCAACCTACCGGAGAAAGGTTAACCGTGTAGGATTTTGCCTTCCATTCGGCGTACAGCGTCATATCGCTGTTGATTTCGATGTTGGTTTTGAAAGCGTATTTGTTTTGGTTATCTTCGTAGTAGTACCAATATTCAAAGGTATAGCCCGCCCTTGCTTCGATTTCGGCAGGGACGTCTTCCTCGTACAAAATGCCGTCCCACACGTCGATTTCTTCGCCGTTCGGATCGATTACGGTATAGGTTTTGCCGGCGTAGCGGCTGTTGTTGATGTCGGTAGGATCGAAAACGGTGCCCTTGAACGGAACTTCAACGCGGTAGTAGTTCTGATCGCTGTTACGGAAAGTAACGGTGTAGCTGCTGCCCTGACGAATGTTGAAGTTATAGGTTTTGGTGGAGTTGTCTTCGTAGTTGATGAACAGTATGTAGAAATAGTTGTTGCCTTTCGTCAACTCGAAAACAGGGTCCTTCCTTGCGCCCGAAGTGGAGCCCGCGCCGAACATCGTCAGCCACTGAGTCTGGTCGCTGACGTACAAAATGCTGCCCTTGTTGAGGTCGGAGGTGCTGTAAATGCCGAAATAGCACTTGCTGCCCTCAACGCCGGCCGGGACGGAAAGCCCTCCGAAGTCGTAAGTGGCGACGGTGATATCGACGGTTTTCTGATAATAACCGTTGATGGAATCGCCGAACTCGGAGTTCATATAGTTGTCGATAGCTTCGCTGGTCAGCGGATGCAACGCCCACTTTGCGTACAACGTAACGTTAGCGTTCACCGTAAACGGGAAGCTTACCGCGTTGCCGGTGCAGGCGCTGTCGAGATACCAGCCGACGAACCTATAGCCGATACGGATAGGCTCGGTCGGTGCCTGAATGGTGCCGCCCGGAACGCTGGTTCTGGATTCCACGCTGTTGCCGCCCTGCGTATCGAACTTGACGGTATAAACGGTAGGTTGCGGTTTGACGGGATCGTCTCCGTTTTTATCGTCGCAAGCAACCAGCGCGGTAGCCATAACCATAGCCACCAACAAAATAGCAAACAATTTGCCGAATTTTCTCATAGTTTACTTCCTTCCTTTTCAAGGTTAAAGTTTGGGCGCACGCACGCATATATAGCGCACGCGCCGCTTGTATACAGTACAATTATAAACATCTTTCGCCGTTTTGTCAATGAAAAGCGCATTTCTCTGCCGCGGCCGCGCCCTAAAATATGCCTTTACCCCAAAAAACCGCCGAAGTTTTAGACACCCGTCCACGTTTTTAGCGACGGAGAAAATTATTTTGCCATATTTTTCCGAACACGGAAAAAAGCGCCCCTGTCGGAACGCCTTTTCCAAAAACAATAAAAAGTGGAGATACTATTCTAAGCCAAAATGGCAAAGGTTACGTTTTTTCAAAGAGCCTTCTGCTCTTTCATTTTCAGAGCCGTTCTGCGGATTTTTTCACGGTCGATACCCAGCAAAACCGCCACGTCGCGAAGCGAAACGCCGCATCTCGATTGCAATTCGTAAATCGCTGCCTTCAGAATTTCCGGATCCTGCAAAGCGTATTTGTCGGTTATGCGGAACTTTTGGATAAGCTCCATCAGCACGGTGTCGCAATCCTCGTTAGGCTTCTGCTCCAAAAAGTCGTATTTTTCCTTTTGATAACTCGTAAGCTCCGGCACTTCACCGAAAAGCTTTTTGACGGCTTCGATGTCTGCGATGCCTTCGCCGAACATATAGCTTTTCGCGCTGCTGAACGGATAATCTGCCGAAAACAGCTCAACGCCCGCCGCACACGGATTGTTGTGCACGAAAGTTATGCAGCTTTCCACCTGCTCCGCCGTAAGCAAAGGCTCGCTGTCGTAACGCCCCTTGAAAACGTAGCCGCTTCTGTTTTTGATGCGGTTGAAGAATTTTGCGTAAGTGGTGTTCAGCCTGCGCATAAATTCGGGAACGACGTTTGCGTCCTCGGCCGTAACCACGAGGTGGCTGTGATTGTCCATAACGACGTAGGCCAGCACGCTGACGCCCATATCCGCCGCTTTTTCGGCCATGGCGTTGACGTAAAAACGCTTGAGGTTGTCCTCCTTAAAAACGTTTTCGCGCACCAGTCCGCAGTTTGCTGATGGTGATGTTGCTTTTGCCAAAATTTCTCCTTGCTTTGAAAATAGAAAATCTATGATGCTGAATAATTTGCCTAACAGTATTGGTGGCGGTACTACGGAGCTTATTATATTAAGAAATGCAAGCATTAACCAAAAGTATACGTTTTGGACAGTATCAGACGAAAGATTTATAAGAGGTGGAGTTCAAACATATAGCGGAACTGTTGGTCAGCAACGTATAAATATGGATTATGTCCGCTCTTATCCTATCCCTATCCCACCGCTCTCTGAACAGCAACGCATTGTTGAACGCATCGAGGAGCTTTTCGCCAAGCTTGATGAAGCGAAGGAAAGACTGCAGGAGGTTGCCGACAGCTTTGCTGTGCGCAAGGCAGCAATTTTGCACAAGGCGTTTACGGGCGAGCTGACAAAGCAGTGGCGTCTTGAAAACGGCGTGAGCGATGAAAGTTGGGAAGAGAAAAAGTTTGATGATTGTATAGAAAAAATGCAAAATGGTCTTTCTAAAAGAAAAGGTGATGAGGGTAATAATGTAGGTGTTCTTAGATTGGCTAACTTAGGCGAAGATGATTTAGTGTTAGATGATTTGAGATATATCTTGTTAACAGAAAAAGAAGAAAAAAACTATCTTCTTTCTAAAGATGATGTTATTATGATTCGCGTGAATGGTTCTAAAGACAATGTTGCTAGACAGATTGTAATTAACACTGAGGAGAAGTTGGCTTTTTGTGACCATATTATTAGGATAAAATATAATCCTAATATAGTAGCTCGTTATGTTATGTATTTCTCTAAAACGAATGCGTATAGAAAATACGTTGAGGATAATATGGTTTCTAGCGCTGGACAGAATACAATTAGTAGAAAGGGATTGGCTTCACTGGTAATACCTTTACCTAGCATTGAAGAACAGCACGAAATCGTGCGCCTCATCGACGAGCTGCTGGCACGCGAGCGCGCAGCACAGCAGGCTGCAGAGCAGGCGCTGGCAAGCATCGACCTGATGAAGAAATCCATCCTTGCGCGTGCCTTCCGCGGTGAGCTGGGCACGAACAAAGCGAGCGAAGCGAGCGCGCTGGAGCTGCTGCAGCAGGTGCTGGCGGAAAACTGAACATAAGCAAAGAACAAAGCATAGCACATTTTGCTTTACGCTAAGCATGTACGCGAAAAATAAAAACAAAAGATCCGTCGTGTACCGAATGGTACGTGCGGTGGAAGCAGGAAGGATTTTTGTGCAAAATCCTTCCTGTTCGACTTTATAGGAGTTTGTAACTGCATTTGTTATATACATATGGCATAATACAAGTTGGTACTGTCAATAGTTTTGCGCAAATTTCTTCAGACATCCTAGCAGAAGTTTAGTTATATAAGTTTAGCGGTTAGTGCACTTCACCGTTAAATATCAACTAGCTTCTGCTTTAGATACCTTTGCTTATTAAGTTAGCTGTTTTTAAGATATTTTTGCTTCGCAATACAGTTCTTCGGCAAGCATATCTGTTAGATGTTTCATGTTCAAGTAACGTTTTTTGCCCCAATCATTGCTGGCTATATAACGCAATCTTGCACATACAAGCATCAATGCTGATTCACCATCAGGAAACGTGCCAATCACTCTTGTGCGACGCTTGATTTC
>OQWM01002102.1_pt1 | contig 13635 bp, 13 predicted proteins | sample 1691531 | NCBI WGS metagenome assembly OQWM01 (sample SAMN03418257, study PRJEB22391) | human gut metagenome | biome: human-gut; feature: organic feature; material: feces | host: Homo sapiens | place: Tanzania | collected 2013-01
CCACTTCCTTGGAACGCTTGACCATCGAGGAAATGACAATCAGGATATAGTTCAGCAGGCTGATGATAATCAGCAGCGCCGCAATAATCGACAGTAGAATTACCTGCGTCTTGACTTTCGGGGAGGAAGTGTGCATCGTGCTGAACGGACTGAGGAAATACCGCATGCTGATGCCCTGAGCCTCCATCTGCTCCAGCGGCTGGTGCGCCTCCTGCATCTTCCGGATAGCGTCAGAAAGCGTATTTGGATCTATGCCGGGCGCCAATTTTACATAGCCTTTGTATCGGTCATTGCCCAGCCAGTTGTCCGTGCTCCGCTTACCATAGGTGTCCATGGACAGCAGGATATCGTAGTCCAGACTGCCATTTTTGGGGAAGTCATCAAAGACGCCCTCAATGGTCATCTTTAGGCCTTCCATATCGGCGTTGGCAATCTGCTTTCCGATGCACTCCTGCACGCCGCCCATCTTTTCGGCAAAACTTCGGTTCACCATCACGCTGCCCCATTTCCCCAAAACTTGTACCGGATCGCCAGCGAGTATCGGCCGGTCGAAGACTTTGAAAAAGCAGGTATCGGCGCAGACGAGGTCCCCTTTAAGCTTGTTGCCGTCTGCATCCAGATAAATATCACCGTTGAAAACAAAGGTCGTGCGCGTACCGACCTCAATGCCGGGTACCTCTTCCATAAAGCCCACCGGTACGGCACCGCTCACTTGCCCGTAATCGTGTTCATCCCCGTGCTGCGAGTAATAGTTGCGAATCGTGTACACCCGGTCGATGTCCTTGTAAAAACTGTCGTAACTCAGCTCAAAGAACACCTTGGCAATGAGCACGATGCCCACGGATAGCCCGATGCTTAGGGATAGGACCTTTATTAGAATATCATTTTTCGTCTTCATTTATTCTTAGTATCCTTGTCATTCTGAGCGTTAGCGAAGAATCTACAATTCATTCTTGACATCACTCACAATCTGACCGTCAAACAGGTCGATTGTCCTCTGAGCGCAGGCGGCATCCTTCTGGGAGTGGGTCACCATTACGATAGTAGTGCCTTCAGCGTTCAGTTCCCTAAGCAGGTCCATCACCTCCTTGCCGTTCTTGGAATCAAGGTTACCGGTAGGCTCATCCGCGAGAATCAGCTTCGGGTTCGCGACTACTGCACGGGCGATGGCGACTCTCTGCTGCTGACCGCCGGAGAGCTGCTGCGGGAAATGGCTGGCGCGGTGGCTGATGGCCATGCGCTTCATGATTTCAGTGACTCTCTGCTTGCGCTCTGCGGCACTGATGTTCAGGTAGCGGAGTGGAAGTTCAATGTTGTCATAGACATTCAGTTCGTCAATGAGGTTGAAACTCTGGAATACGAAGCCGATGTTGCCCTTGCGGAACTTGGTGCGTTCCTTCTCCTTTAGATTGGCAACCTCGGTGCCAAGCAGTTCGTAGGATCCGCTGGTCGGATTGTCCAGCAGGCCGAGAATGTTCAGAAGGGTTGACTTGCCGCAGCCGGAAGGCCCCATGATGGCGACAAATTCGCCGTCCTTAATCTCAAAGGAAACGCCATTTAGGGCTGTGGTCTCGATTTCTTCCGTGCGGAAGACTTTGCAAAGGTTGGAAACTTTAATCATAATTATTTGTCTTTTAGTTGTTTGCCGTATTGTTGTTTGGGAATTGCCCCAGTATCTCATTATTCTTTCTTCAATGCTTCTGCCGGATTTGTCCGTGCGGTTTTGATACTTTGGTAGAGCACGCTAATCGCGGCTATGACGGTGACCGTCAGTCCGGCAATGGCGAATATCCACCAATGGAGGTCAATACGATGGCCGTAGTCGGATAGCCAGCGGTTCATGAGAAGCCACGCAATCGGAACTCCGATAATGAAGGCTACTGCTACCATCTTCATGAACGACAGCACCAGTTCTTTCAGTACGCCATTATATTCTGCTCCGAAGACTTTTTTGACTGCCACGCTGCGAGTTTCCTGCTGCATGTAATAGGAACTCATGGCAAAAAGGCCCATGGCGCTCACAAGGATTGATAACAGCGTAAAGATAAGCACGATATTCAGTACCAGGCTTTCTTCCCGGAACTCGTCCCTTATCATTTCTTCGATATACTGAGCCTCAAAGAGACGGTCAGGAAAAACTTCTTTGGCAATAGCTTCCACCCTCTTTTTTGCCGCAGCCTGATCGCTTGTCGTTTTCACGATAAGCGTCCATGGATAACTTTCATCCGAAAATTCGCCATTGTTGTAAATCAGCGCCGCGCTCTGATTGTCTTCGAGCGGATAAATCTTGAAGTCATAGTAAATTCCCCCGATCGGCCATGTGCCATTCTCGGCAGTTTGGAATTCTGTCGCTGTCTCCTTGATACCGATTTGACTGAAGGCGTATTCGTTGAGCCACCAACTATCCGGTTGATTGTTGTCCTGTTTGGTCTTCAGACCTAAAATATTGAAATACTTATCATCGCCCCTGATCTGCTGAAACGACACCCAATTGCCGTCAGGCATCTCAACCGTCAAGTTATTGGTCCCTTCGAGCGGGACGCCGTTACCTTGCCCCACTTCCTCTACGCACGGTTCTGCGCGAAGACGGTCCAGTAGCGGCCGGAGCTCCCCGGTACGTCCAAATGAATTCTCAATCACCAGAATGTCCTTGGTGTTGTAGCCAAGGTCGGACGAAACGAGATGCCTTATCTGCAGTCCCATTGTGATGGCGCTCACCAGCATGGTTATGGACACCACATTCTGCACTATAAGGATTACTTTGCTGTAGATTGTCTTTGTCTTGAGACGGAGCGTACCGCGTACAATCTCAATGGGCTGTGCCTTCAGAATCAGCAGGGCAGGCATGATACCGGACAGGATGCCCAGTACGATTATGAAGCCGAGAACCAGCAACATGTTGGACGGTGTGACGGCTTTGAAGACGGAGATCTGATATTCCAGCATTCTGGAAACTGCGGGGGAGAGGGCTTCGGCCAGCAGTATGGCCAGCAGCATGGAAATGCCGCAGATGAGGGTGCTTTCTGAAATTACCTTAAGGAAGATGCTGCGTTTATTGGCACCAATCAGACGCCTTGTAGCCATTTCCTTGGCCCGAAATCCTGTCAGAGCCGTGGTCATGTTGATATAGTTCAGCACGGCGAACATCAGTAGCAGGAGGCACATTGCCAGGAGCAGGTTCACGAAACTACGGTTGCCGAACTGGACGGTCCCTGTGTCGTCGTCATTGCCTTCTTTCAGGAAATAAACGTCTTCAAGGGGAATGATGCGTACATCTTCATAATATCTTCTGTAAACCCAGAAGTTCTTTTTCAACCAGTCCAGCATCTCGTCGTGCTTGGCTTGCAGGTTTGCACCCGGGTAGGTCATCACAAAGCAGATACCGCTGCCGGCGTTGCTCATTGATGCATTATTTGCGGCATTGGTCATTGTCATAATCTCGCCCCGCATCAGAACATCAGGTGCTTTCAGAATAGAGTTTCCGAAATCTTCATACACGCCGCAGACGGTGAGAGGATAACCCTCATTCTCTTTTAAGATGATGACCTGACCGATGGGATCAGTCTCCCCGAAATGGACATTGGCAAACTCCCGGCTCACCATACAGCGATCCCAAGACACATGCCAGTCGGCCTTGTTGCCTTCCACCAGGTCATAGCTGAAAATGTCAAAGAAGGTACTGTCGGCCGCCATTGTGCTGCCATATACCGTCTCGCCGCCAATGGTAAAGGCTGAAGCTGATGAGACATTGGCCACGCAACACCCCTTCTCAATCTCCGGGAAGTTGTTTTTGAGGTGCTTATCCAGCCAATAAGCGGTGTTGACATTGCTGTCGCTGGCGATAACATAGATCCGGTCTGCGTTGTCTTGAAAAGAATCCATATACAACTGCTTCTGGATATACACTGCCAACAGGAGCACAAATGCCATTGACACCGTCAGGCCTATAAGGTTGATGGCCCCGTATAACTTATTCTTCTTGAGGAAATTCCAAAAACTGTTCATGGCTTAAAATACTAATACATCACTATCGCCATACGTATCGTAGCCGGAGGTGATCACCTTCTCGCCCGGTTCCAGGCCTTCCAGCACTTCGTAATATTGAGGGTTCTGGCGGCCGATGCGAATTTCTCTTTTGACAGCCTTGGAGCCATCTTTATTGACAACATATATCCATTTTCCGCCTGTCCTCTGGTAGAAAGTGCCGCGTGGGATGATGACAGTCTCTTCCGGCTGACCTAACTGAAGGTTGAGGTAGTAGGTCTGGCCTGGGCGGATGCCTCCCGGCTGCTCCCCGTCAAACTTGAAATCGGCCTTGAACTTGCCGTCGCGCACCTCCGGATAGACCTTTCGGATGATGGTGGAATAAGTCTCGCCCTGGCGCTCGAAAGTCGCCTCCAGGCCTGCGGATACCCGGTCGATATAATGCTCGTCAATCTGTGCTTCAACTTTATAGACACCCACGCTGTTGATTTGGCCAATCTTGGTACCGCTGGCAATGTTCTGCCCGAGGACAACGTCCAGCAGGCCCAGTTCACCGTCGATAGGCGCTTTTACGACAAGGTTGGATTTGCGCCTGCGAATCATGGACATGTTGAGCTGCATATTGTCCAGTGACTCCTCCATGCGGTCAATCTGCGTGCCGCGGTAGAGACTGTCCTGCGTGGAGCGTTCTATGATAAGGTCATATTTTTGTTTGGCCAATTTATAATCTTCTTCTGCCGTAAGGTATTCCTCCTTGGCGATGAGTTTGTCCTCGTAGAGAGCTTTCTGCTGCTCGTAGGCGCGGCGCAGGCGTTCCACGTTGGTGCCGTATTCCAGCACATTCTGGCGCACGTCCAACTTCTGCTGCTCCATTTGAATTTGGGTGTTGCGCAGGATATTCTCCTTCTCGGCCAGTTCTGCTTCGGAGTTCAGAATCTGCAGGTCCAGATTGTCATTGCTGAGAACCAGAATGGCGTCGCCGGCCTTTACCGGGGAACCTTCTTCAATGAGGATCTTCTCTACGATGCCGCCTTCCTGCGGACTCAGCTGGATGGTTGTCATCGGCTGCACCCGTCCGCTGATACGGATGTAGTCGTTAAACTCACCCATGACCACATTTGATATGGTCACTGTGTCCTTGTCCACCCGCAGGGTCTTGTTGTTCGGCCTTACAATCAGGTAAACTACGAATACCATCAGCAGCGCCCCAAGCCACCATGGCAGGGCTTTTTTCGTGAAAGCTACTCGCCAACCGGTTTTTTTCTCGATAATCTTGTCCATATTATTTTGTCGTTCCTGGGTTACCCCGGAATCTCTTGTTTATTGGTTAACGTATTCTACTCCATTGTAATATTTTACCACTGCCTGCTTGATGAGGTACTTGAACAGGGAGTTCATCTCATCGGCCTGGGCCTTGAGGTAGTTGTTGTTTGCGGTCTGAAACTCAAGAGGGGAGATGAGTCCCTGCTGGAGTTTCTTGAGGTTCAGGCTGTAGGCTTCGGACTGCACTTCGGCCTTACGCTGTGCCTGCTGATAAGCAGTGGCGGCACCGTCCCGGTCCTGTATGGCCCTTCTGACCTCGGACTCTACATCCCGGCGTTTCTGGTCCAATTCTGCCGTGGCCTTGTCCAGGGCGTGCTGCTTTCTGGAGATGGAGGAATGCTTGCTCAGACGGCTCCAGATAGGAATGGAAACGGATAATTGGATATATTCGCCTCCGTTGTTTTTGAATTGGTCCTGAAACGGATTGGTGGTGGAGCCTTGATAGGTATAGTAGCTGGTGCTCCATCCTGCATAAAGTCCTACGGTGGGGAGCAGCTGCCATTTGGCGGTATTGAGTTCCCGCTTTGCATTGAGTTCCTGCCAGTTGGCAATCTGGATGCCCGGGTTGTGCTCAAGAGCGAAGTCCACCACGGATTCTGCTGCCACGGGCTCTGTCTGCCATGTCGGCATCGACGTGTCGATGACCAGTTCCTCATCCATGGGCCAGAACATCAGGTCGGAGAGGGTCATTTTCTGGTCGCGGTATATATTGTATGTGTTCGTGAGATCATACCTGCGGTCGGCGAGGTCGGCCTTCATCTGGATTACGTCAGCGTGTCCTTTCTGCCCTAATTCCTCCTGCTTCAGGGCTTTGGATAGCGCCTGCTCGGCTGCGGCGAGCTGAGCCTCGTACACGTCACACAATCTCTTGTAGTACACCACATTGTAGTACGCTTCCATTACGGCAAGGCAGATATCCGCCTCCACTTGTTTCTCCTGCGAGTCGGCAATCAGAAGCCCGGTTTTGGAAATCTTGTAATTGTTCACCGCACGGAATCCGTCGAACAGGTCATATCCCGCTGAGACACTGTAATTGTTGTGGAATGATGTGGTGTTGAAATATGTGTTGGTCTGTGGGTCGATACTGCGGCCGAAATTGTAGTATGCGTATGTCTGAGCACTGATTTGTGGAGTGAACAGAGTCAAGGCAGCATCGCGACGGTCAAGCTGCGCGTCACCGACGGCCGCCCGCTGGATTCGGATTTTCGTGGAGTTGGAAATGGCGTACTCCATACAGTCGTGAAGAGTCATCAGCTGTGTGCCATTGTGTGTGGGCGTAGCGGTGCTCTCGGAAGCCTCCGGCGTAGGAGCCGTTTTATACTGAGCGCTTGCCACCGAGGCGGAAAGTCCCGTCACCGCTGCAAAAACGAATATGTAAAGTCGTGTCTTCATCATACAATGATTTATCACCGTAAAGAATTGAACACTTGTCGTGCCAAACCGATTAACTCGTTGATTTGCAGGTGCTTACTATTTGCTCGGATGCAAAAAAAGTGTAAAGTTTTACACTTTGGCTTTACACTTTGGCTTTACACTTTGGCTTTACACTTTGGCTTTACAATTCTTTTGTTACTCCTGAATAAAAGATGAAATACTTGGAAAAGTTGCAAAAATAGCATAGATTTGCCTTGGAAAAGTTGCAAAAACTGTGGTAAAACACATTGCGTAAATTGTGCAATATATGCTTAACAGAAAGATTGACAATGATATAGATGCGCATTTCTCCAACTCGAAGAAAGCGTTGTTTCTTACCGGTGCCAGACAGGTAGGTAAGACCTATTCTATCCGGAAATATGCTAAACGGCATGGCTTGAATCTCATTGAGTTCAATTTCTTGCTTCAGCCGGAGACGATGGACATAATCAATGGGGCAGGAGATGTCAAAGAACTGCTGCTCAGAATTTCGGCATATTCGCGAGTTCCTTTGGTGCGAAGCAAAACATTGATTTTTTTTGATGAAGTGCAAGAATGCCCGGATGTGATGACCTGGGTCAAAGCATTGGTGGATGAAGGAAGCTATATTTATGCGTTGAGTGGTTCCCTGCTGGGTGTTGAATTGAAAGACATCCGTTCAGTGCCTGTCGGTTATATGTCAGAGATGCAGGTCTATCCCATGGATTTTGAGGAATTTGTCCGTGCCGTGGGGGTGCCGGAGAATGTGTTGGATGCTGTCAAGAAATCTTGGTCGGAAAAAACGCCGGTAGATGCCTATATACATGAAAAGATGATGCAACTATTTCAGTTGTACATCATAGTTGGAGGTATGCCTGCTGCTGTCCAGACTTATATAGATTCCAACAATATTCAGAACGTGGTGAAAGAACAAAGGGATATTATCAATCTTTATAAGAAAGACATAGCCCGTTACGATCAGGATGTCAGAAAGAAACTATATATCAATGAGGTATTTGATCTCATCCCTTCTGAGTTGAATGCCAAGAACAAACGGTTCATCCTCAAACGTCTCAATGAGAATATGACTTTCGGCAGACATGAAAATGATTTCATCTGGCTCAAAGACGCAGACATGGCACTTCCGACATACAATGTCGAAGAGCCAGTCTCCCCGTTGAAACTGAGTGAGCAGCGGAACCTTTTCAAGCTTTTCCAGAACGATGTAGGGCTGCTTTCTTGCCAATATTCATCAGGAGGCATCCAACTGAAGATTCTGCAGGGAAAGGTGAACGTGAACTATGGTAGCGTATTTGAAAATGCTGTCGCGCAAGAGCTTCACGCTCATGGATGGGATTTATACTACTTCAACAGCAAGAAGCAGGGAGAAATTGATTTTATATTGGAGACGGATGATGAAATCATTCCCTTGGAAGTCAAGTCAGGCAAGGATTACGAACGTCATAATGCGCTGTCCAAAGTCCTGAGCACCCCGAATTATGGAATACGGAGGGCGATAGTTCTGTGCAATGACAACCTGCACGTGAAGGGCAATGTCGAATACCTGCCTATCTATATGACCATGTTCCTAGTCAAAAAAGATGAACTGGAAAATCCTATATACAAAGTGAATCTGGACTTCTAGAATGCTTTTTGGCGGGACCGCACGTGCGGTGGTGTGAGAGGTCGGAAAACGAAAGTAGGAAGAAAACTACTTCGTTCCCCTCCTACTCGATTGTCATGGCTGAAGGGAATCTCGAACCACTAGAATGTTCTTTGCAATCAGACGAAGAACTTATATATTTGCAGAAATACCGGATATTATGGATAAGAGACTTATAGATAAGATTGTACGCTACTTCGCAACTCAGCCAGTTGTGAAGGCTTGGGTCTTTGAGTTTTCAAATGGAGTGAAACGAGAGGATTTTTAGAAAGATCGCATCTTGTATTTTGCAATAGTCAAGAATATTGAGATTATCGGCGAAGCCTCTTATATGCTCAGTCTGGATTTCAAGGATGCCCATCCGGACACAATCACGCCTCAGCCAAACCGTCAATCGTCTTGGTTTCGGAAGAGAAATTGATGCCGAGCTTGATTATCTGCTTTCCGCTGGCAAGGAATGGTTTGTCATAACCCTTCTCCTCGATTTGTTTCAGTGCAACTTCAGCGGATTCATCTCGCTTCAGTTCAATGATATAGACATACTTGTCGGTATCGAAGACAATGTCAATCCTGCCGTTGGATGTCTGGTATTCGGTCTTGACATAGAGCCCCATCATTTTCAGCATTATCGACATCACGTTCTGGAAGTACAGCTCCAGGTCGCCCTGAATCATGTAGCTGTTTCCTGCGAAAAATGCAGTGAGACGGTCCATGAAAGCCTTGGTGTCGCCATTACGGATATCTCTGACGAACTGATATACCGAAAGTTCTCCTTCTGTCAATGCCGGAGCGAACAACTGGCTGAGTGAATGCATGAAACCGCGCTTGACTTCCTCGTTAGGGTAGTCGAGGTTGTAAGTGAAAAAATCCGGATTAAAATCCTTTATCGTAAGATATCCCGCCTGATACATCAATGTTATCGGGGCCGGGCTCACATAGTTAGCTCCTGTCAGAGTTTCCACCGAAACGTCATTTCTGGAAATATTGTCGAGGTTGTAATTCCCTTGCTTAAGGTATCTCACCAGAAAAGTCGGTGTTCCAGTCTCGAACCAGTACATCCGGAATTTGCCCGAGTTGAATGTGTTCAGAAGACTGAACGGATTATACACGCCGATGCTGTCTTCACAAAAATGATAGCCATCATACATTGATGCCAACTTCTTGTAGCATTCTTCTTCCGAAAGCCCGTTCATTTCCGCCAGAGTCTTCACGCTTTCACCGAAATATGACTTCAATTCCTGCTCCGATATTCCGCAGATGTCAGCATATCTAGCATCCATCGATATGTCATTCAAATTGTTAAGACCGCTGAAGATGCTCATTTTGCCAAGCTTGGTCACTCCTGTAAGGAAGGCGAAACGGATGGCATTGTCCTTTCCTTTTATGACGCTGTAGAATCCCTGAAGCTCGCGCCTGAACTGCTCCATAAGTTCAGGATTGTCAATGTTGTCGATTATCGGCTTTTCATATTCGTCAATAAGGATGACGACTTTCTGGCCTGTCTTTCGGTATGCTGCGTCAATGATGTTTTCAAAGCGTACACTTGCGACATGTTCAACTGTCCGGATCTCGTAACGCTCTTCGTACTTGGATAAAAAAGAGTTGAGTTTGGAATAAAGTTCGTCAACAGACAAATATGCAGCCCCCGTCAAATCCAGATGCAGAACAGGATACTCCGTCCAGTCCTTCTCCAGAGACTCCATTGCAAGACCCTCGAAAAGTCCTTTTCTACCACTGAAATACGCTTCCATAGTCGATACAAGCAGACTCTTTCCGAATCGTCTCGGACGACTCAGAAAATAATATTGCCCAGAGGCCGCCAAACTATATATCAGCGCAGTTTTATCCACATAGACAAATCCTCCGGTGCGAATTTTCTCAAAGCTCTGTATTCCTATTGGGTACAACATATTCCGTCCTCCATAATTATATCACGTCAGGTCAGAAACTGGCCATCCGGATTATACAAAGATAATCGTTTGCCGCTAAAAATGAAAGACGAACGACTACCGTTTCTTAAGACGTCGGAACAGAGTTATTGTCAGATAAACTGTTACCGGTTGTACGGCAAACCAAAGAACGGGACTGTAGTACATGTAATCTATCATAATAGAACTCCTAACCGGGAACAAACTTGCGACTGAACAAATAAAGGTGTAGATACAATGAAGCGCTTGCCTTCGTCCAGACACAGATATCGATAAATGCAGAACATTGACATTCCTGCGACCAATCAGGGACGCGTTTTTATACTGTTTCGTATCGGTCATTTTTATAAGTTTTCCAGGGCGCTATACCCCCGATAATTTCGTCATCTCGTCAAAAATCTCTACCACCTCTTTCTTGTCCAATCCGGACTTTTCAGCCACGGCAAACAAATCCTCCTTCTTCGGTTCGATTTTATCATTGATCGAGGTTGTGCGAAACCCGTTGATGCCATCACTTGGCAGAAGGTCGTATGCAGGTGCAAAATGCCATTCGCCATCACGATGGATAAACGAAAAATTCTTGGCGTGGTCATCTTTATTGGCTATCAAATAATTGAATGCCATCAGACGATACACTTTTTTCATCTCGGACAGATTATGCGTCAAAGCAGCACATACCTGAAAAATATGGGAATAGTCAATGCTGGGCAAACGATAATCTGCCCCAATAAGGCCGGCGACACTGACCACATGTAACTTTCCGTTCGACGTCCGGTCAAAACGCTCCACGCCGAAATACTTATCCTCAAACAGCCGTGTTTCAGGCATCTCAATTCCGCATTTCTTTGCAAGAAGCGAATAACGGTATTCTTCTTTACCAATATTCGGGGAATCCGCCTTCGCTCTGAACTTCACCAGCCATTCTTTCCCTTCATGACGAGCAAATATTTTCGGACGCGCGCCGCCGGGAGAGCCGCCACGGTATTGGAACTCCTCAATTCCATTTCCACTATACTCTTCACTATCAAGTATTTGTTCGGCTTCCAACGCCATTTTTTCAAAATCTACATACTCCCGGTCCGATATGACACTTCGGTCAGGACGGAACTCCAGCGCTCCTCGTCCGGTAGAACCTACTATCGCAAGACGATCCAACAAAGTCAATGTCCGTGGATTAACCCCTTTTTTCTGTAAATATCTGTCCAGCACAAGCAACCCCCACCCATCCGGCAGGCAATCGTCAAAGCACCCGAAGCCGCCTTCAAACGGACGTGGTTTGGCAATGAACACCCCTTGGCGCAATGGCAACTCAAATGGAGAGATCGAAAAACCAGAATTGAGCCATTCATTTGAATACTCAAATGCGCACAACCCGTCTTTCGACAGCGCCATCCGCCCCACCGGACGGTTATCATAGATGACTTCAATCTGCCGTATGCTATTCATTTTTCTTCCCCCTTTTTCGTGAAATATATTGCTCATTCAAAACATCATCAAGCGTCTGATACTGTTTCTGAGTAAAGAGTGCATTAAAATCAGAAAGTGCATTCATGGCAAACCCGATTTGGAGCAAACCTCTCAATGATATTTCACCAGTCTGCTCAAATCTGCGATAAGTGGCAAACTTGATACCGGCTCTGGCTGACAATCCTTCCTGAGTCAAGTCCAGTTCCAATCTTCTTGCCTTCACTCTTGCCGCTATCTGTAAAGCAACATCTTTAGGCATAGATAGATTAAATGCCAACATATTATTCATAATCCCGTAATTTTTGCCAAAACAAACAATATATTATTTGTTACAAATATAGCAAAAATTCCAGAAAAGCCCACTTGCCAAGTATAAATTGTCACAAATTCTATACTCCAAGTGTTTTAGAGGGCGCTATACGGTTTTGTCCGCGATTGCCGACAATGTGAACTCGCAGCGTTTCCCGTCATAAAACGTATCCAGGACTTGCGCGAAGATGTCGTCAGGCGAAATCGCGTCGAACAGGGTCATGCTGGAACGCACTTTCATTGCATCGAGCGCGCCGAAAATTTCCTCGACCGTCTTGTCATTGTGCTTCAGCAGCGCATTCGTAATCTCGCGCAGCCGACGCCCCAGCACTTCATTCTGAAGATACGCCTCCGCTTCTTCCCGACCGCGGATGCCATAAAGTGTCGAGTAGCAGCTACGGCCCAGTCCGACAAGCTGCGGAAAGATATACCAGATCCAATGACTCTGCTTACGTCCGCGTTCAATCTCCGCCAATGCAAGCTCGTAATCAGTCTTTTGCGCATCTATGAAGCGCTCAATTCCCTGCTGGCGATAGTATAATTCGTCAGATTTCCGGGTAAATAATTTTATTTTCATTTGCTTCTCAGGTATTCGTCAGGATTGAGATAAAACATTTTCTTCCAATTGAATTTGTCCGGCTGCCGGCCGTTTCCATATACTTTATTGTATAGCCGGAAATGCGGTACGGGAGTCAGAATCGAGTAATGCATGTGGTCTGGAGTCTTGGCGGCGTTTCCTGTCTTTCCGAGCAGGCTGATTACCATATCATGGCCCACTATCTGTCCCGGCTTCACAAAGTTCTCCTTCAAATGCATATACTCGTGCAGTTTCCATTTGTTGTGTAATTTAGGTGCCCACTAACTGTCATGTAATATGCTAAAAATTTATCATTATTTATATAGTCTTGGGTTGTAACTTCAATAGTTTCATAATCGCTATTAGGCCAAAGGCTAGTATTCATTCTATCTTCTAAGCCTGTTCCTACTGCCAAATATGAATCATAACCCATTGTTTTAGAGATATAGGGTTATCTTGACAATCAAAATAATGCCCGTCAATATTTTGAACTATTGTTATTGGACGACTTTCTGCCGGAATAAATAGTTTTAATAGACATTTATGTTGTGCGAATAATGAATATCTAAAGGGATTCAATAATCTTTCTGCTTCTGCATAAATATCATTTGGCATCAATCTCGCATCAAACATACCAAAAGATTTATAAAATTCATAGGCATTTAGTCTCCCCCCAACAGATTCTTTTCTTGCAACAAACCCAATTCATCATGGTTTAATTTTGCATTAAATTGAAAATCCAATTTTTTATTCCTTTGCTTGGCTACATAACTTGAATATAATTTGCCCATCATTAATCTCAGTTGTCTCTTCATTGTTTTACTCTATTTAAACATTCTTCTATACTTCCTCAACTGCATCTTTGAAAAATTATTACTACCTCTTTCAACCATTGGGTCGTAACCCACTTGTCTCCATGCCTTATAGCAGTCTTTTATTTCATATCAATAACCTCCCTTTAAACAGCAAAAAATAAAGCCACCACATCTGTG
>OQWM01002105.1_pt1 | contig 13616 bp, 12 predicted proteins | sample 1691531 | NCBI WGS metagenome assembly OQWM01 (sample SAMN03418257, study PRJEB22391) | human gut metagenome | biome: human-gut; feature: organic feature; material: feces | host: Homo sapiens | place: Tanzania | collected 2013-01
AACTTACTACACAAAGGTTGGGATAATGCTTGAAAAATACAAGCAATTTTACAAGTTAGATACATTGTTGATATATCAAATAACTAGAAATATATAGGCTTAATTGAAAGAAAAAAGTGTACACAGGTTAAGGTGATACAGGCTGCCGAAAAGAGGTCAGCTTGCGGGAAAAAAGTGTACACAGGTTAAGGTGATACAGGCTGCCGGAAAGAGGTCGGCTTGCAGGAGAAAAATGTACACAGGTTAAGGTGATACGGGATGCCAGAAAGGTGGCAGTTTGCAGGAGAAAAGTGTACACAGGTTAAGGTGATACAGGCTGCCGGAAAGATGGCAGTTTGCAGGAGAAAAGTGTACACAGGTTAAGGTGATACGGGCTACCGGAAAGGTGCTAGTTTGCAGGAAAAAATGTACACAGGTTAAGGTGATACAAGCTGCCGGAAAGGTGGCAGTTTACAGGAAAAAAGTGTACACAGGTTAAGGTGATACAGGTTGCCGGAAAGATGGTAGCTTACAGGGAAAAAGTGTACACAGGTTAAGGTGATACAAGATGATGCGGAGCAGCTGTATAAACAAGAGTGTGCATGGATGAACGATGGTGAAGCATTATTGAAAGCAAGAAAGCACACCCTTGCGCAAAGTGTTCTGTCAAGAACAAAAATTGATAAATTTCAAGTTATTTTGCATATATAGAGATGACTGCTGAGGGGCTTTGTGTAGTAAGTTATACACAAAGGTCTGTGAAACTTGGAAAAAGACCTAGTAAATATGCAGATAAAAACAAAGGATATGAACAGCCGCCCAATCATCTTCAAAATGATTGGGCGGTTTTCGGTATCATAACAACTATATAGAGAAAAACTGAATCAATTTCTATTGTTTAGGGAATGAGGGTATTTCAGTCTACTTTCGGCTTCAGCGGGCCGCAGAAATAGCTGGCTGCTGTATGGACAAACCTTGGCAGCGCAAATACCAATGACATTACAGCTCGCTGAGCAGGCCGAGCAGATACTGTTCTTCTTCAGCCTCTACCGTGCCGGTCTGAATCAGCCTGCGGGCAATGGTCTCCGCCTTGGAGCAGTGCACCATAGTCTGCGGTTCGTACCATTCCGGCAGCTTGGACAGGATTTCCAGCGCCTGATTCTGCACAGTTTCGCTGCAATGCGGTGCGGCAAAGCCCAGCGCGGCGATGGCAATGCACAGCTCGTTGTCATAGCAGTCCGCCGTTTCAATCAGCTGCATGATATCGTCTGCAATCTGCTCGACCGGCAGGGAATCGGTCTTTGCATGATGCAGAACCAGACCCAGCGCCTGCAGAGAATTTTGCAGACTGCTGCCGTTTTCCCAGTCAGAGAGAAATTCATCATAAATCCATGCCGCCTGCACACCCGTATGGCCGAATGCCTGCAGCAGCGCCGAACGGTACTTCGGACAATCACACAGCGGCGTCAGTTTTTCACAGTCTGCCGCACAGCCAAGCGTACCCAGCGTGTAAATGGCTTCAATATTGGCACTCACGGATTCACCGCCGCTGCCCCAGCCCAGAAGCGCGGTGTGCAGCGTGCCGAGACAAATGCGGCGCAGCTCCTGCTTTTCGCTCTCCGTCCAAAAGGCACTCAGCTTGCGGGCAAGCGGCAGACAATTTTTGAGTACCGTTGGCGCTCCGCTGGTTTTCAACAGCTGGATCATGCCTTTGGCGAAATCTTGCGGATTAGAGCAGCTTGTAATCAAGCGCTTGCTCGTGCGAATTTGTTCGGTCGCGGCTTTGCGCCCTCTGCCGTTCAGCATACGCAGTGCCTGCTGAAGGATGTACAGCTCATTGGCGGCGTTGAGCTTGGCGCCGGTCGGCGGAAGCAGCGTCTTTCTGCCAGTCTTTTTGCTTGTGTCCGGCTCGTCGCCGACAGAAATCGCGGTCGTGCCGACACAGCGGTTGTCGATCCACGCTTCAAACGAGAGCAGACCGTTGCGGCTCAGCGTAAAGCGAATGCTGACCTCGGTTTCCTCCGGAAAGCTCTGCGGCAGCTGGACATGGCCGACAGCGATGGTTTTGTATTCCGATGCGGTTTTCTGGCGAATCGGAATATCCAAACGAGTGGTCTTTGGCGGCATACAAAAACCGGAAATCAGCTTGGAGGTATACGGAAGATCCTGTCCGCTCTTTGCCAGCTCCTGCACCGCGCCGCCGCGCAGACCCAAATACAAGGTTTCATTGAGCACACTGCCGGTGGAGCGAATGCCGCATGTCGGAACAGGAGATTCCGGTGCAGAGACTGTCTGGGTTTGTTCAGCATCTGTCTGCCGCATAAAGCTCTGGTGTGAGGACAGATACAGTCCGTTGCGCTTGAGGTAGTAGTGATAAACTGCCGCGCCTCTGGCAACGGCTTTGTCCGGATCATTGCTCTTGATCGGACGGAAGCCGAAAAAGCGTTCCAGCCGATCTTCAATGAGATACAGCCTGCTCATGCCGCCGTTGAGAATGACGGCATCAATGCGCGGCGTCTCTCCGAGCTTGTCCGCTGCTTTGGCGAGCACATCGAGAATCGGTGCGATAATTCCAGCATCCTGTGCTGCATTGGCGCGGGAATAATCATCAAATGTGTATGCTTCCCCGAGCAGCGGCCGCAGGCAGGCTTCAAATTCCGCCAGCGTCATCGTGTTGGTACAGTCATAGCCGTTCGGCATTTCACCGCCCCAATCAAAGTCGGTATCCGGCGGCACGAGCTTTTCGCGGGAACGCCATTCTGCCACGCGCTCACTGATGTCCTGTTTCAGCTCCTCTGCGTAATGCATCAGGCTGCCCATGAGCTGCTGCTTGTTGTCCGCGATGCGGGAAACAAAGGCTGCACCCTCCATGCTGTAGTCATCCAGATATTTCTGATACAGCTGCTGCGCCAGCGCGCGGTCGAAGGTGTCTCCGGCAATGGTGCAGTAGCGATTGATGGCGATGGGCTGAATATCAAATAATTCCTGATATTCAGCATTTCTGCCAATTTTATGCAGTGTAATATCCAACGTGCCGCCGCCAATATCAAAGACAAGCACGTTTTTTGGTGTATGGAAATCAATCGGCAGACGGATTTCTCCGTTTTGTACCCGATTGATGACGTCATAGACCACGGCTTCCGGCTCTGTCAGAAGCATTTCCTCATTTGCGTTCAAGCCGCTGAGCTGGGCGGCGCGAAGCGTCGCTTGCCGCTGTGCGGCATTGAAGCAGGCAGGAATGGTAATGACGGCATCCTTGACCTGCTCGCCCTCCTGCCGTTCCACATCGCGGCGAATGTGCTCCAAAATTCGCGCGGAGATCTGCTCCGGTGTCTGGTCGGGATACTCCGCCTTCCAGCCGGGAATATGTACCTGACTTTCGCCCATCTGTGACTTGATGGAGCATGCAACCGCAAATGGCTGTGTCAGTGCCAGTCGCTTGGCGAAATCTCCGACATACGTGTCATACGTGCCGTCGTTTTTCTGGCAGTACGCGACAGTGGACGGGAGCAGCGGCCGCCGCGCGGTGCGCTGCTGGCGTCTGGAGAGGTCCGTGCAGCGAGAGATTTCTTTGACCGGCGTGTCAATTCTGCCGTTCTGTGTGCTGACGATGGCGGCAACGCTGTTGGTCGTGCCCAAGTCAATGCCCATGTACAGGTCGTTCTGATTTGTCATCATGTGTTTTCCTCCTTGTGTACTTCACGGATGCGCGGCTGTGCGAGAATCATATCCTTCTCCTTGATTTCCCAACCGGGGGAGATGATTTCTACGCGCTTGGTCTCTTTGCTGTTGGCGAACGGAGAGCCTTCATATTGATAGCCAGCCGCCTGCTCGGCGGTGACATCCAAGCAAATACCGCTCTCCATCATAGGGGTGATGCCACAGTCCTCGACAAATTCGTGCAGGCGGCGAACCAACGTCTGCATACTGCGGATTTCCACCGGAACGCGCACCTTGCTGCGGCGCATCCGCTGAAATCCCTGTGATGCCGCTGCCATCTGATCCAGAATATAGCCGTATTCCGCCGCGTTGAGCTGAGAGATAAAATCCTCCTCTGCCTGCTGGCGGCTTTCTTCCAGCTGGGTTTCAAAGCTGTCCTGCAAATTTGCCAGCAGCTTTTGCGTGCGGGCAAGAGAGACGCGAAGGGCGGCAATTTCCTCTTGCGCGGCATCGGCGGATGGGGCTTCCGGCTGCGCCGGTGTGAGCTGATCCACGATAAAATCCAGCGCTTCCGCGGAAAAATCCTTGTTCATGCGCAGCATGCATTCTGCGGCAGGCGAGCGCGACAGCTGATTGCTGTGCCGGAGCAGAGACAGCAGCACCAGCCGCTTGAAATTGGGATGCTTGTACGAAAATGTTAGCTGGGTTTGTGCCTGCTTGCTGCCAGCCAAGGCGTGCAGCAAAACGGTTGCCGCTTGGTCTGCCGCAGTCAGCACCTCGGTGCGTTCTTTGGGGGTCGTCAGACGGCACAGCCGCAGCATACGAATGACGCCGTCTCCGTTGAGCCGTTTTCCGTTGTGCAGAGCACCGTATCGCTTGGTGAACAGCTCACCAATTTCTCTCGGCTCCAGCATGGGATTGGCGGCGTACAGCTGCAACACGCGGTTTTCATCCGTGAACGGATTGCGCTGCTGGGCGCTGATTTCCTTCATGCCCGCGCAGATACGCTGGAAAAGCGGATCGCTGATTTTCAGATGGATGTGCATGGCTTTGTTTTTCATAAATGTTCCTCATTTCTCATTGGATTTGTGTACAGTTGTCCCTGTTTTGGACAGATAATGCTTGTTTGCGCAAAGTGATTTTGCAGAGAATCTATCTCTGCAACCGTACTGCTCGGTGCATGAACCAGATACACAACTTGCGGCTGCAATCGTGTCAGCAGTGTGAGATCATCCCAGAACGTGCCGTGCAGAGAGAAATCCGCTTTGATGTGCGGCATTCCGTACATTCTCCTGCTGCTCAGGACGATTCCGTCTGTGCTGCCGCACGGCGGCAGGCGCTGACAGTTTTGCGTGAGAATCGGCACGCCCACATAGGACATGCGCTGCGCGAGCGAATACATGGCATCGTCCAAGAATATCGGGGAAAAAATCCCTGCCTGCTTGAACAGGGCAACCAGTTCTACGCCTTTCGTCAGCTGCTGCACTTGGATGTGCAGCGGCGTGCCGCTTGCCGCGTGATCCTGTACTGTATGTAATATTGGGAGCAGGGTACGCTTGGGGCGATAGGTCGGATGCTTGGCGTGCAGACCATTGAGAATCACAACATCCGGCTTGACCCAATCGGGGAGCTGCAAGCCGGGCGTGAGTATCGTCCGATCCAGCATGTAATCTCCGGTATACAGCACGCTGCGCTCTTCCGACTGCAAATAGATTGCCGCGCCGCCGGGCACATGCCCCGCTTCAAAGAAGGTCACATTGACAGAACCGATGCAGAAGGTCTGGTGATAACCGACCTGCTGTATCCGGTCAATGGCCTCGGAGACGGCAAATTTCTGCTTAAAATCCGACAGAATATCATCGCTCTCCCAGTAGAAAGAGCGGTCAAACAACAGGTGGTCGGCAAGCTCCTTGGTCAGCCGTGTGGCAAACACCGGCGTGTCGGGGGCTGCGTGCGTGATTTCGTCAATGGCGGCGATGTGGTCGAAGTGCGCATGGGAGAGCAGAATGCCATCCAGCTGTCCCAACGACTGCAAGCAGCCGCCGGTGAGCAGGCTGGCAAACGCAGGAGAGAACACCTGACTGCGGCTGCGGCAGATGCCCTTTCCACAATCCAGCAGCAGCCTGGTGCCGTCCAGCTCGACATAGTAGCTGGACGCACCGACATAGTCCGTGCCGCCGAGTGCAAGAAATTTCATAGACGATCCTCCTTTTCCAGCGGATACCTTGGTTTCTATCTTTATCATACAGGATGAATTTGGGGAATTTTTTTCTCTTTCCAAAAAAATCTCGAAAAATCTTCTTGTATCCTATAGAAAAGGAACAAGGAGGAATGGGTATGAAATACCATGCGAGAGATTATTTGGCGGTATTGGGTTCTCATGCGGTGCTGCTGCTGGCAGTGTATACATGGATTCTGGTCGGACTGCCAACGCCGGAAGCGGGTGCGCTCACGGTGTATGTACATATCGTGCTCAGCAGTGTTTTCTGTCTGGTATGCATGAGCCGGTGGGGCGGCTTTGCCGCAACAGCTGCCATGACGCTGCTGCTGTGGCATCTGCCGCTGGCGCAGATTTTCCATGCGTGCAGGCTGTCCGTGCTCATCACACACTGGGAGCTGACGCTGCTGGTGCTGGCGTTTGCGGCGGTGTATTCCTTCACGCGCTATGACGGGCTGCAAAAGCTGTTCGCCGCGCTGCGCGTAGAAGTCTTTTTCCTGCTGCTGTTCGGCTTGCTGGTTTTCCCGTTTTTTGGCATGGATGCGCTGGCCGTCTGGGAGTCGGTGCGAGAGGGGATTTCCAACGGTGTACACGCGCTGTTGGGCATTTTGTACACGTAACATTTGTATATTTGATTGTCCGAGATGGATTGTAGTCTTACAGGATGATGCATACACTGCCGTTTCAAGACATACAAAAACCCAGAGGTGTTGCTTCACACCTCTGGGTTTTGCATACAGAAATATTTTGTCAGAACAGCAGCTGCAAACCCATGACGATCATCCAGATATACGCACAGGTCTTTGGAATCATCAGCATGCCGATTTTCGGCATTTTCTTGCTCAGTAGCGTGACCGGCAGATAGCAGCCGAATGAGAGAACAATCGCCGCCGCCATGCGCGTCATATGGTATCCGTAAGTATTGCCGGACATCACATACAGCACAATGACACAAATGCCGGTCACGGCAAAGATGGTGTTTCGAATCACAGACAGCTTGCGATTGCCTTCCTCGCCGCACCAATTGTTCTGCGGCAGCATACAGACGACAATGCGAATAGCCGCGGAGACCCAAATCAGGATTTCCAGCATGACCGGCGCTGTCATTTCATAAAATGTCTGTTTCCAAATATACAGCAAAAGAATATAAAATACCGTCATGGTGATGGAGGAAATCTGCAAGCCGATGCCCAATTGTCTTTCGATTTTCTCGTTGCTTCCCTTGACCGCGCGCAGCACACGGGGAACCAGATGAAAGGCATCGCCGAAGCACAGCGTCCATGTCAAAATGCCGTATAAGAGAAACAGCGGATTGCCATGCGAAAAGGCGAAAAATAAAATGCCTGCAATCAAGTCAAACAGCAAATAGCAGGTGTCAAAAACTGCCTCCATCAAATCCGGAACACGGGGTGTATAGCTTTGGTTTGTCATGGTATCTCAATCTCCTTTTTTTGTGATTGCTTTGCGGAAATTTACGCCGAACAGCACACCTGCCAGCAGCAGCGAAGCGCCCAAACCGGTGTAAAACACCGCGATAAACCCTTCGAGAGCCAAGCCGCTTGCCCGCAGCCCAATGCCGCCGGTCATCATCACAGCCATGATGGCGAATGCTTTTTTGTCAAAAAATTTGAGGAAAAAATGCCGTTCCTCCTGATAGGAATGGATTCTCGCCGTATGCTTTTTTACCAGTTTTCCGAAAATAAAAATTTGGAACACGGCAAAGACCAGCAGGGACAGCAGATAGTTGCACGCGCCGTGGTAGTTTGGATACGCACTGACACCGATGCGAAGAATGTTAAAGCCTGCCGCGCTCCACACAAAGCACGCGAGAAGCAGCAGGGTATTTCGTTTTACTTTCATGAAAGGCCTCCTTTTTTAAGTGAACATGGTTCATTTTGCCGGATAGAAAAGTCCCACGGGTGTGGGACCGTCAATACAGCGTCCGGCGCACGATTTCCAGCACGGCGGATGCGTCATAGTCCTGCCGCATCAGGGCGGACAGCATGAGCGAAAACAGCACATCGGCAAATTTTTCCGCGGTGAACTGTTCGGTAAAGGCGTCCGGCCGAATGCTGCGGTCGCGGTGCAAAACGCCGCACAGCTCGGTCAGAATATGCTGCCAAGTCTGCTGCATCCGCCGTCTGCCGTCCGCCTTTTCTTCCCGCATAAAGCCGAGCGAATACAGGGTGAAAAATCCGGGATACTGCTCACAGCCGTATGCCATGCGCGCATACATCCATGTCACGCATGCCTGTACATCCTGAAATACAGCGGCGTCTGTCGGCCGGCGAAAAATCTCGCACCATATGCTCTCGACAGTCGCGCCGACCAGCGCCGCCTTGGAATCAAAGTAATTGTAGATGCAGCCCACCGATACGCCACAAGCCGCCGCGACGGAACGAATGCTGACCGCAGACCATCCCTGCTGCTGAATCAGCTTCCGGCTGGTCCGTAGGATTTCTTCTTTTGATGTCGCAATCGTATTCATAAGCTCACCTCAAAATGAACAACGTTCACTTTGAATTGTACACCGCCGAGAGGGAGGTGTCAAGGCGTTCTTTCTTGAAATTTTTGGGATACATGATATAATACTGTCGTTACCGCTCCGATCTGGCGCAATCTGTGACGGGGAGGAGGTGTTTTCACGATGGAAATACTTATTACTCTGGTTATCTCCGTTATGGCAAATGTAATTGCCTATTACATTTGTAAATGGTTAGACGGGAGAAAATGATTTTCGGTAACTAACCTCGGTTGACTGCTCCGCAAAAGCAGAAGAAACCCCTAGCAGTCGCACCTGCTAGGGGTTTTGCTTCGTGTTTCCACGTGGCATACTTATTACTCTTGCCTACCTGTAGTATAGCACCGGAAATGCAGCGAGTCAAGGCGTTTTTTTGTGCACCGCGGGAACATCGCAACCGCGAGAGAACAGGATAAAATCCTCATATGATGCCGGCTCTGCATCACGGCAAGCCTTGTATCTCGCTGCCATCCATGCTATGATGCAGAGAGAGCTTAATAAGAGAGGGACGGCGTATGAACATTTTATTTTACGGAGATTCCAACACATGGGGATTTCAGGGAGATCAGCCGCAGGTCAGACTGGCGTATGAAAAACGGTTCACCGGCATCCTTGCCAAGCGATTTCCGCAGCACCACATCATAGAGGAAGGCTTGCCGGGACGAACCATTTGCATCGACGACCCATTAGACAAAGGCCGAAACGGCATGGAGACGTTGCCCATGCTGCTGCAAACCCATGAACCGCTGGATCTGGTGGTTATCATGCTGGGCACAAATGACACAAAAATCATGTTTGGACACACGCCGATGACCATGCGTCTGGCAATGGAACGCATGATTCGGCTGGTACAAAACACGGATGCGTGGTCGGATACCGGCGTTCGTCCGCAGATTCTGCTGGTCGCGCCGCCGCGCATGGGAGATGTCGAGCACGGCACATTTTACGGCATGTTCGACGCACACAGTGCGGAGATGATACCGGAGGTTTCCAACCAGTTCCGACAGCTTGCACAGCAGTATCACTGTCTGTTTGCGGACGGTTCGCAAGTCGCGGCGCAGCACTGCTGTGACTTTATTCACCTGACTGCGGCGGAGCATGCACAGCTGGCGCAGCTGATTGGAGATGTTATCGAACAGCGGTTTGGACAGTAAAAGAAACGGCAAACAGCCGCCGAGATGAAATATCTCGGCGGCTGTTTTTGCAAACGTGCGCCCTCACAAAATGCGGCACACCGACTGTCGTTCAACCAACGTGGTTGTAATGCGCCGCTTGACTGCCAGCTTGGGCAGCTCGCCGCGCTGCTGCTTTTGAATCAGCGACACCAGTGCGTCGACGGCTTCCGTGCTGAAATCCTGTTTGGGGACGTCGATGGATGTCAGCATGGGATGCACCAGCTCACACACCGGCCGATTGTTAAATCCGACAATGGAAATATCCTCCGGCACACGATAACCGGCGTCTTGCAGCGCGCGCATCACACCGACAGCAATAACATCGTCATCGGTCACTAAGGCAGTGGGGAGCTGCGCACCCGAAGCGATGACCTGACAAAAATCGTCATAGCTGTTGCCGCCGTTGTAGCGGGCGCGGTATACCTTATCATCGGACAGAGGAAGCCGAAACTGTGCGAGTGCCTGCCGGTATCCCAGTGCGCGTTCGCTCCAGCTGCTGATATACTCCGTCGTGTGCACATAGCCAATGTCCGTATGTCCCATGTTCACCAAATATTCTATCGCCTGAAACGTGCCCATTTGGTTGTTGATGGCGACGGTAGAAATGTTCCGTGTGGTAAAATCGTGGTCAATGGAGACATACGGAACGGTCAGGCGCGAAAAATGCGCGATGTCCTCGTCCAGCATTTCGGTCGCCATAATCAGCACGCCCTGCGCGCCGGATTGATTGATGGCGTCAATCTCCGCATCCAAATTGCATCCGCTGTCCAACGGCTTCAACAAAACGTTGAAGCCGTATTTTTGTGCCTGTTTTTCCATGCTTTCCGTCAGCAAATAGACGAACGGACTGTATCCGAGGATAAAACCGTTGCGCTGATAGATGATAAAATACAAATCCTGTGTGACGGGAACCTGTTGTGCCGTCGGCTTGATGAGGTGTTCATATCCCATTTCCTTGAGCTCGCGCAGCACGCGCTCCCGTGTGGCCGAAGAAATACCGGCCTTGTGATTGAGAATCAGCGAGAGAGAGGCCGGAGAAATATGCAGCTGCCGTGCGATTTCACGATGTGTCATGAGAACCCCCTCCTTTCTGTTTCAAAATGTAGCGTTGGTTTCTTTATTATACCGACAGGAAAGGGAGCTGTCAATGCGTTTACTAAACGGGCGGCGGCAGGCTGTAAAACGCAGGGGAGCGGAGGCGGTTTAGTGCGGATTTAATAAATTGGTTTAGATTGTAACAAAAATTGACAGGATTTTCCTGTTCCAATTCGTAAACGGTGCCGCTAGATTTAGCACTGGTTCGGGAATAGAATACAAGGCACAGAGAAAAAGTGCACAAAAACAAACGCAAAATCCAACCGTCATTGTGCACAGTTCCACAGTTTCCGGATTGTGACAGATGCACATATCGTTTACAAATGTAAAAGTCACGAAGCACGGAAATGCTACTTTAACAGATGTTCTACTTTGAGACGGTTGAAAAACAGGAACGGGAGAGATATACTGTGAACAACAAAAGGACAGACGCAACAGAGAGAATAAAGATATATTTTGTGAGGTGAGATATGCGCAAGGTAGTGGACGATCCGAGACTGATTTTCAAGTGCTGCAAGCTGTACTATGAAGAGCAAATCGGACAGCAGCAAATTGCAGACCGCCTGGGCATTTCCCGCGTTTCGGTTTCCCGCATGCTGGCGGCAGGCAAGGAGATGGGCATCGTGCTCATTCAGGTCATCAGTCCGGACAATCTGGCGTACAGCCAGCTGGAACAGAAATTAGAACGATTATTCGGGCTAAAAGAGGCAGTTGTCGTAGAAAACAGCCCGTTGAACACAAAATATGACCATGCGACATCGCTGGGAACCAAGACGATCAAGCTGCTGGAGACCTATCTGCACGACGGAGACATTGTCGGCGTCTCGATGGGACAGACATTATATACCGTGTGCCACAGCCCGTGCGTGGACACCGAGGCGATTGCATGTACATTTGTTCCGGTCATCGGCGGCGTCAGCTCCGGCGGAAATCATTCCGTCAATGTACACGCAAATCAAATTGCGATGGAATTTGCAAAACTGTTCAAATCGGAATATTTTGAATTTTTCGCACCTGCGATGTTTTCCAACAAGGCCATCATGGAGGGCTTTATGCGGGAGCGCATGATGAAACGGATTTTGCAATATTACAAAGACATGACGACAGTGATTGTCGGCATTGGCATTCCGGACCGCTATCGGTCGACGATGATCACCGCGGGCTACATCACGGAGCAGGAGATGGACGAGCTCGTTGTCAATCAGGTGGCAGGAGATATTTCGCTCCAGTTCTATGACCGCAGCGGAAACACCCAACCGTATCAGTCGTTTAATGAACGCGTGACCGGCATGCCGCTGCAGCAGCTGTCGCAGGTCAAAAACCGCATCGGCATCGGAAGCGGCATGGAAAAGGCAGAGGCAGTATACGGCGCACTGCAGGGCGGATACATCAACATTTTGGTGACCGATGAGGAATGTGCGCGGGAACTGATTCGGATTCACGAACAAGGTATGGAAGGAACGGAGGAATCGGTATGAATCACACTATGCTTGCCCTGTTTGGCGCCGCCATCGGGCTGTATGCCCTGCAGGCAGTCGGCGCGTACTATCAAATGCGGCAGTACAAACGGGCGGTGCACCGGCTGCATCAATTGGGCAACGTCGGCATCGGACAAAAGCGAGGCGGATTCTCGTTTGGATATCTCGTGCTCGTCGTGTGTGACAACGACGGCATCATTCAGACGGCAGAGCGCATGCGCGGCATTACCTGCTTTGCGGCATTTCGGCCGCTGACACAGCTCAACGGGCGCACGTTGGCAGGCAGCCACATTGAGGAGTGGCAGGCGGCGTTCCGCAGCATGGACAAAAAGCAGCGGCGCAAACACAAGGGATACATACAGGCGATGGAAGCGCTGGATATGCGCCTGTACCCGCAGCATTACAGCGAGGAAGCATTGCAGCATCGCTCCATGATTCCCCAAATCAGCGGATGATTGAGAAACAGGCGGCAATTGGGCCCATTGTCCGCAGCAACGTTTCTTTTCATAACAACAAAGAGAAAGATGATACGAAAGAGAGGATTTACTTATGGAATTTATTTCTACGCTTGCCTCGAATTTTATGGGATTGTTTAACGCTGGCGGCGAGCAGTTTGTCAACTGGGTGACGGGTATCATTCCAACGGTCGTGTGCCTGATGGTAGCCGTGAACTCGATCATCAAGATTATCGGTGAGGACCGTGTGACGGCGTTTGCGCAGAAGTGCACGGCGAGCGTGTTCGGACGCTATCTCATTCTTCCGTTTTTGGCAGTTTTCTGCCTCGGAAATCCGATGATGTACACGTTCGGACGATTTGTAGACGAAAAGTACAAGGCGGCGTATATGGACGCAACGGTTTCCTTCTGTCATCCGGTTGTGGGTCTGTTCCCGCATGCCAATGCCGGTGAGCTGTTCGTGTTCTTAGGCATTGCAGACGGCATCACCAAGCTGGGACTGGATAGAAGCGCACTCGCGCTGCGCTATCTGATCGTCGGTCTGATTGTCATGTTTATCCGCGGCATCGTCACAGAACGCATTTATCTGGCGATGCACAGCAAGAACGCGTAAGGGAGGGCAAACGCATGTATCGAGCAGTAAAAATTACCCGCGGCGCCTCCGGATGGGGCGGCCCTCTGGTGGTCAAGGCGGACGAAAAGAAAAACAAGATTTTGTGTGTAACCGGCAACGAAGTCAGCCCGATTGCGGTAAAACTCGCACAGATGACCGGCTGTGAGCTGGTGGACGGCTTTTCTACCGGCTGTCCGGACGATGAAGTTCTGGTGGCAGTCGTGGACTGCGGCGGCACGGCGCGCTGCGGTGTGTATCCGAAGAAAAAGATTTACACGGTGAATTTGATGCCGGTCGGACAGTCCGGCCCGCTCGCAAAGTTCATCACAGAGGATTTGTACGTATCGGATGTATCGGAGAACTGTCTGTCCTTTGCGGAGGACGGCGAGGCGGTGAACGCCATAAACGGCAGGATGTTCTTG
>OQWM01002109.1_pt1 | contig 13609 bp, 10 predicted proteins | sample 1691531 | NCBI WGS metagenome assembly OQWM01 (sample SAMN03418257, study PRJEB22391) | human gut metagenome | biome: human-gut; feature: organic feature; material: feces | host: Homo sapiens | place: Tanzania | collected 2013-01
TGATTGCATTCGCCTTGCACGATGATTCAGCCCGCCCTTGTTAAATCCGAAACTTCAGTACACCTTATTATATATTAAGGTAGTAACATTTTCTTTACCGTCATGTTCTTTGACAATCGGCTCAGGTCGACATTACCTTTAATACCCTTTACGCGTCCAGCGTCGCTAAACTGCCAGAGGTCGTAGTTGGCACCATTGATAATGGGAGGCGTGCGCCGATAGGCGGCAATGAAGAGGTAGTGGCGGTTGAAGCGTGGATTGAGATAAGTATTGTAGAAGTTTTGGTGCGTATAGATGATGGGCAACTTATTATAATGCTTCTTCACTAAGCGCACAAAGGTCATGAGACTATCTTGTAGTTGCTGCTTGCTCTTCCACCCCTTAAACTCCTCCACGTCAACAATTGGTGCAAGGTCCTGATACGTAAGGTTGGCTTGCGAGCGAAACCACGCAAACTGTTCATGTGCGGAACTACGTGCCGTGAAGTAGTGATAAATGCCGATCTTAAAGCCTTGTCGGTGTGCCTCACGCGCATTGTCAAGGTAGCGGCGGTCAACGTGGCCTGTGCCTTCGGTAGCCTTGATGAACACGTAGCGAATGTTCTTGTTGCTACGTCGCACCGTCTTCCAGTCAATTGTACCATTGTGGCGCGACACGTCAATGCCGTCATACCCTGTACTATAGGGGCGAGTGTCAGTCGCCTCTCGGTGACAGGCACAAGCCGTAAGGAGTAGCAGTAATAGTAGCGGTAGAAAGTGTATATATTTCATACATTATGTTACTGGAAGTAGATGCGCTTTACACGCGTGCTGACAGAGGTAAGCACCTCGTAGGGAATCGTGTCGAGCACGTCAGAGAGTACCGTTACGGGAAGGTTGTCGCCAAAGATCTCGACCGTGTCTCCCTCGTGGCAGTCAATGTCGGTCACGTCGATCATGCAAACGTCCATACAGATATTGCCAATGTAGGGCGCCTTTTGTCCGTTCACCAAGCAGTAGCAATGGCGATTGCCTAAGTGGCGGTTCAATCCGTCGGCATAGCCAATAGGTATGGCGGCAATGCGTGAGTCACGGTCAACGAACGAACGGCGCGAATAACCTATACTATCGCCTTTCGGCACATTGCGAATTTGTAGTATTGTGGTGCGCAATGACGTAACGTTGTGTAGTCGGCGGTTGTCAATCGGGTCGATGCCGTAAAGTCCCAAGCCAAGGCGTACCATGTCGAGGTGGCGCTCGGGGAAACGTTCAATGCCCGCACTGTTGCAGATGTGGCGCAACACCTTGTTGGGGAAGGCTGCTTGCAGTTGTCGTGAAGCCTTGTCGAAAATCTCAAATTGATGTTGTGAAAATTCATCAAAGTCGGGTGAGTCAGAACCCACAAAGTGTGAGAATACCGAACGCGGTACAATGGCCGTTTGACGTTTCAGGCGTTTAATCACTTCGGACACGTCGGTGACAGGATTAAATCCTAAGCGGTGCATGCCCGTGTCCAATTTAATATGAACGGGGAAGGCTTGAATGCCCTCCTTTTCGGCAGCATAAACCAATGCGTCGAGCAACTTAAAGTTATACACTTCAGGCTCTAAGTCGTATTGGAAGAGGGTATTGAAAGCCGTCATCTCAGGGTTCATTACGATGATACCCGTTGTGATGCCAGCACGACGCAGTTCTGCTCCCTCGTCGGCCACGGCCACGGCTAAGTAGTCCACGCCACGATCTTGTAAGGTCTTAGCTATCTCAACCGAACCTGCTCCATAAGCCGAAGCCTTCACCATACACGTGATTTTGGTTTCGGGCTTCATAAACGAACGATAGAAGTTTAAGTTTTCGGTAATGGCCTCCAAATTTACGTCAAGTGTAGTCTCGTGAACGCGCAGTGATAAGGCAGCTGTAATCTCTTCAAAACCAAACTTACGCGATCCCTTAATCAGCACCATCTCGTTCGATAGTGAGTCGAGCAGTCCGCTCTCTTTCAACGCTTCACTCGATTCGAAGAAAGTCTTCTTCACGTTGAAGAGGGAGTGAGCGGCCGATATTTCAGGACCGACACCGATCAGTTGGTCAATGCCACGGTGATTGACCATATCGGCCACTTGGCTATAAAGTTCAACGACCGAAAGTCCCGTTTGCAGTATGTCAGAGAGAATAAGCGTCTTGTGCTTCTCTTGTTGCTCAGGACGGCGGTTCATAAAGTCAAGCGCAATATCGAGCGAAGCTACGTCAGAGTTGTAGCTATCGTTAATGAGCGTACACCCTCTCACACCTTGTATCACCTCGAGTCGCATGGCAATCGGTTCGAGCGTAGCCATACGCTCTGCAATCACCTCAGGTTGTAAGTGGAGATATAGGCAAGCTGCCAGACAATGGATGCAGTTTTGAATCGAGGCTTCGTCAGTAAAGGGAATGCGGAAGTCGTTCTCTGCGCCTAAGAAGCGGTAAGTGATATGCGTAGTGCGATCCTCCTTCTCAATGCTGCGAATGAAGAGAGGGGAGTCCGTGTTGCGCGTTGACCATGCTATGGCATCACCCGTGTAGAGTGAGACCGCCATGCATTCATTGATTACTTCGTCGTCGGCACAGTAAATCACCACTTCAGCATCTTTGAAGAGAGAAATCTTCTCTAAGCATTTCTCTTGAATAGTGGCAAAGTTCTCTTGATGTGCGGGGCCAATGTTGGTCATAATGCCGATGGTAGGCTGAATAATCGCTTTCAGTGCCTGCATTTCGCCCGGTTGGGAGATGCCTGCTTCGAATATGCCCACCTGTGAGTGTTCGTTGAGCAACCAAACGCTCAGAGGTACACCCACTTGAGAGTTGTATGAACGGGGCGAACGCGTTACGTTAAGTGAAGGAGAAAGTAATTGGTACAACCATTCTTTTACCACCGTTTTACCATTCGACCCTGTCACACCGATAATAGGCAGATCATATTCATCGCGGTGGCGCTCAGCCAAGCGTTGTAAGGCTTTCAGCGGACTTACAACGAGCAGGAAATTAGCGTCAGCATAATCCGTTTCGTAATTGCCAGGCACGTTGCCCACTACAAAGTTACGAACGCCACGTCGGTAGAGTTCGGCTATATAATGATGTCCGTCGCCCAACTTAGTGCGCAAGGCGAAGAAAAGTGTTGTCTCGGGAAAGGCCAGTGAGCGGCTGTCCGTTAGTAGCCAATCAATGCTCGCTTCGGCTGAGCCAAAGCGGCGTGCGCCGATAAGGGCGGTAATATTATCAATGGAGTAGTGCATAATTTATTGCAACTTTTTTATGGGTGGTTCTAATAATTCTGAAATAGGGATTTGTGCGCTATCGGAAGTGTATTTTTGAAAGTTTGTGAGGGAGCATAGCGGGCTATGTGACCGAACAAACTTTCAAAAAGACACTTTCGAGAGCGTACAAATCACATTTCAGAATAGCAGAACTCTAAAAACAGAATTTTTAGAACCACCCTTATATGAATGCAAAGTTAGTTGTTGCCTTTTTATTATGCAAGGAGTTGGTGAAACAAACTGCAATTATCGGCCTAATTGCAGTTTACCCACACGATTCGTTATAGAGCCATTAAAATAGCGTCATCTTACGAATAAAGATTAAAGCAGTCAACTATAATCGTTAAACCACATATAGCCGTTAAACAATGTACATTCAGTTATCGTCCACTGGCCCGTGGAAGTGTTTCCACAGGCCAGTGGAAACACGTACGCTGGCCAGTGGAAACACGTCCACAGGCCAGTGGAAACACGTCCACAGGCCAGTGGACGACGACTGAGTGGGCAAGTTTGATTAATTATCCAACTGCAGTTTACCTAAGTTCAGAGAATAAAGAAAGATAGGCTGCGGCTCGGCAATAAAAACAAAAGCACACTTTTGTTTTGTCTTGAACGCTCCTTGCACTATCTTTGCATAGCTTTTTTGTAAGCATGGAAAACGAATTTTTTTTGAGAAACGAAAGATTATCATGCGTATACTCTTTTTATCAGACATACATGGGTCACTGCCAGCACTCGATGCAGTGTTGCGCTATTATGATGCCCATCACTATGACCTCTTGGTCTTGTTAGGAGACATACTTAACTATGGACCACGCAATGGACTGTGTCAAGGACTCGACCCACAAGCCATTGCAGAACGATTGAACGAACGCGCGGCCAATATAGTGGCCGTTCGAGGCAACTGCGATTCGGAGGTAGACCAAATGTTGCTCAACTTCCCTATTCAAAGTACCTATATGCTATTGGTTGATGAAGGCAAACGCTTCTTCATTACCCACGGCCACGTGTATAATGAGAAGAATATGCCCACAGCTCCCGCTTGCGACGTGTTCATTTATGGTCACACCCACCTACAAACGTTGCGCGAGGCCAATGCTGAGGCTGGTACCCCCATTATCGTCAACACGGGGTCGCCCACATTCCCCAAGGGAGGCAATCCCCCAACCTTTGCCACCTATGCCGAAGGCAACCTCGCTATTCGCACTCTTGATGGAACTGCGCTGAGCAGCCTGAAATTGTAATATTCCTCTTTCCTTTTCCCCATGAATAAGACATATACTTACGATGAGGCCTATCGCGCCTCACTTGAATACTTTGAAGGTGACGAATTAGCCGCCCGCGTGTGGGTGAACAAATATGCCATGAAGGATTCCTTTGGCAATATATATGAATGTTCACCACGCGACATGCACCACCGCATCGCGCGTGAGATAGCACGTATCGAACAGAAATATACCAACCCTGTGAGCGAAGAAGAAGTGTTTCGTATGCTCGACCACTTCCGTTACCTCGTTCCAGCAGGTTCACCGATGACAGGCATCGGTAATGATCATCAGATAGCTTCCCTCTCCAACTGTTTTGTAATTGGCATAGACGGCAATGCTGACTCCTATGGTGCTATAATGAAGTTAGACGAGGAACAGGTGCAGCTTATGAAACGCCGTGGTGGCGTAGGACACGACCTCTCAGGTATACGCCCCAAGGGCTCACCCGTCAAAAATTCCGCTCTCACCTCAACAGGCATTGTGCCCTTTATGGAGCGTTACAGCAACTCTACTCGTGAGGTGGCACAAGACGGACGTCGTGGTGCCTTGATGTTGAGTATCTCCGTACGTCACCCCGAGGCAGAGGACTTCATAGATGCCAAGATGACCGAAGGTAAGATAACGGGAGCCAACGTCAGTGTAAAACTCGATGACGAGTTTATGCGCTGCGTCATCGAAGGACGCCCCTATCACCAGCAGTTCCCCATCGATGATAGCGCCCCCATTATATTAGAAAAGGACATTGACGCCACCGCTTTGTGGAAGAAAATTGTACACAATGCGTGGAAAAGTGCCGAGCCTGGTGTGCTCTTCTGGGACACAATTCTGCGTGAAAGTATCCCCGACTGCTATGCCGACCTTGGGTTCCGTACCGTTAGTACCAATCCTTGTGGCGAAATTCCCCTCTGTCCCTACGATAGTTGCCGTCTCTTGGCTATCAATCTTTACAGTTATGTAAAACACCCCTTCACGCCGGAGGCTACGTTCGACTTCGAACTCTTCAAAGAACACGTCACGTTGGCACAGCGCTTTATGGACGATATCATCGACCTCGAACAAGAGAAGATTGACCATATCATTGCCAAGATAAAGTGCGATCCACAGAGCGATGAGGTAAAATATACAGAACTCCACCTTTGGGAGAAGATCAAGTACAAGACTGCGCAAGGTCGTCGTACCGGTGTAGGTATTACTGCTGAGGGGGATATGATAGCTGCTTTAGGACTGCGTTATGGCACAGAGGAGGCTACCGAAATGGCTGTAGAAGTGCAGCGCACCTTGGCGCTTACGGCCTATGCTTCTAGCGTGACAATGGCACGGGAACGTGGTGCGTTTAGCATATACGATGCTAAGCGTGAAGCGAATAATCCCTTCATACTGCGCATCAAAGAACAGGCACCCGAACTTTATGCCGACATGGTAAAGTATGGTCGTCGCAATATAGCTTGTTTGACGATTGCCCCCACAGGCACTACAAGCCTTATGACGCAGACTACCTCTGGCATCGAACCCGTATTCATGCCCGTCTATATGCGTCGCCGCAAGGTTAACCCCAATGATACCAACGTACACGTCGACTTCATGGACGAGACGGGTGACTGCTTCGAAGAATACATTGTCTATCACCCCAAGTTCCTCACATGGATGAAGGCACAAGGACTCGATACCGAGAAACGTTATACGCAAGACGAGATAAACGAACTCGTGGCACGTTCTCCTTACCATAAAGCCACAGCCAATGACGTTGATTGGCTGATGAAGGTGCGTATGCAAGGAGCTATCCAGAAGTGGGTAGATCATAGCATTAGTGTAACGGTCAACTTGCCCAACTCTGTTGATGAAGACCTCGTCAACCGCCTCTACGTTGAGGCATGGAAGAGTGGCTGCAAGGGTTGCACGATTTATCGCGACGGATCGCGTGCAGGCGTATTGGTCAGCACGCAGAAGACTGATAAGAAGGAGAAAAAGGAGGAGAAAGAAGCAGCTTCTGTTGGTGTGTACAAAATGCCCGTTGTTACCGAGCGACGTCCTGAAGAGTTGGAGTGTGATGTGGTGCGCTTCCAGAATAATAAGGAGAAGTGGGTGGCTTTTGTCGGACTCTTAGATGGTTATCCTTACGAAATCTTTACGGGGCTGCAAGACGACGAAGAGGGCATTGTATTGCCAAAGTCCGTATCGAAGGGGCGCATCGTGAAGCGTCAGTTGCCCGACGGTACGAAGCGTTATGACTTCCAGTTCCAAAACAAACGTGGCTATAAGATGACCGTAGAGGGATTGAGTGAGAAGTTTAATAAGGAGTATTGGAACTATGCCAAGCTCATTTCGGGCGTGTTGCGCTATCGCATGCCGATTGAGAATGTGATAAAACTTGTCAATTCTTTGCAACTGGAAAGCGAAAACATCAATACGTGGAAGGTCGGCGTGAGTCGTGCCTTGAAAAAGTATGTTGTGGACGGTACAGAGGCGAAGGGGCAAAAATGTCCGAACTGTGGCCACGAGTCGTTGGTTTACCAAGAAGGTTGTCTTATCTGCAAACATTGTGGCGCTAGCCGTTGTGGATAGGAACATAAATGAGCATTAACGCATCATTAATGTTTTTGTTAATGATTTCGTTAATGTTCTTTTTTTTGTTCATTTCTAAATTGCAGTTTAAGTAGGTGTTCAAAATTATTTTTACATTGAAAGTGCATTATCGGGGCGCAGATGTTCCCTTCGGGTGAGGGTTTCTGTCCCCCGATAACGGGGGAACCGAAGGGGGTCATAGCGGGCTATGTGACCGAGGCCGAAGGGGACAGATGCGTCTCGAGAATGTGCTTTCAATGTGAAAATGGCACCTACTGATTGTATAAAATAATTTTGAACACCTACTTATGAAACAAATGCTACAAATATCAATGCCTGAGATGCGGTTTTACGCCTATCATGGTGTATTGCCGCAAGAACGAGAGATGGGGGGAGAGTATCGTCTCTCACTCTTATTATATATAGATACAAAAGATGCCCACCAAGCCCTCTACCATGATGACTTGGCAGGGACGGTTAATTATGCCGAAGTGTACGACCTCGTGAAGTGTGAGATGCAACGTCCTACACAACTACTGGAAGCCCTGGCTGCTCGCATCGCTCACTCGTTGCTTCGTCATTTTAGCTTATTGCGTCAGGTAGACGTAAAGGTGACAAAGTGTATGCCCCCTATAGCGGGCTTTGACGGACAAGGAGTAAGCATTGCTTATAGCCAGCGTCGTGAAATGGTAGTTTGGGACTTTGACGGCACCATAGCCGATACAGCAAAGGGTATTGTCGCTACGATGACGGCTACATTCGAACGTATGTCCTTCCCAATTCCAACGCCGTCTGCTATCTGTGCGACTATTGGGCTGCCCTTGCTCGATAGCATCGCTCAGTTGGCACACTTGCCATTGGACAGTGAAGAAGTGAAGCAAGCCACAGAACTTTATCGCGTGTTGTTTGAACAGATGGGTACGGCCAATGTAACCCTATTTGAAGGCATAGCTGATGAGATGCTTCGTCAACGTGAGGCAGGAATGTACGTAACTATTGCCACCAGTCGAGGTCATCAGTCGGTCGATGAACTTTGTCGTAAGTTAGGCATTCGTCATCTTATAGACTACATTGTGGCGTGTGAGGACGTTCATACGCATAAGCCCGATCCTACTCCTGTGCTTCATCTCTGCCAAGTAATGAATGTTCTTCCGTCAGATACTACTGTGATAGGTGACACTACTTACGACATCGAAATGGGTAGGCGTGCTCATGCAGGTTGTTGCATTGGTGTTAGTTGGGGAAACCATACACCCGAACAACTCCTTACTGCAGGGGCAGACAAAGTGGTGGATAACATGAATGAGCATTAACGAAATAGTTAGCGAAAAAGATGAATGGAAGTAATTAATGGATAGTTGATGCTAATTAATGTTCAGAACAAAGCGCGAAGCGCGTGACATGAATAGTTAACGTTTAAGTTTAATTCTTTTTTGCTAATTATGTGTTGATGTCCATTTATGTTAGAACCGAAAATAAAAATTGCATTTTTCTTTTTAAAGCGCTAACCTTACACTATCTTTGCAAGAGCAATTAACAATAACACAATTATATAACAATCAATATGGCTACAACTCCAGAGTTCAAGTATGCTCCTATGTTTCAATTGGGCAAGGACACTACTGAATATCGCTTAATTGGCAAAGAAGGCGTCAGTACAGGCGAATTTGAAGGTAAAACAATCTTGAAGGTTTCGAAGGAAGCCCTCACTCAGTTGGCACAACAAGCCTTCCACGATGTAGAGTTTATGCTCCGTCGTGAGCACAACCTTCAGGTGGCTAAGATACTTTCTGACCCCGAAGCTTCAGAAAATGATAAGTATGTAGCATTGCAATTCCTTCGCAATGCTGAGACTGCTGTAAAGGGCATTCTTCCCTTCTGCCAAGATACGGGTACGGCTATTATCCATGGCGAAAAGGGGCAGCGTGTATGGACCGACTTCGAAGACGAAGAGGCACTCAGCCTTGGCGTTTATAACACTTATACACAAGACAACCTTCGCTATTCACAAAATGCACCGCTCAATATGTACGATGAGGTAAACACGCGTTGCAACCTCCCCGCACAGATTGACATTGAAGCCGTTGAAGGCGACGAATATCGCTTCGTAATGGTAGCAAAGGGGGGTGGCTCAGCTAACAAAACCTACTTCTACCCCATGACCAAAGCTACGATTCAAAACGAAGGAACATTACTCCCCTTCTTGGTAGAGAAGATGAAGAGCCTTGGTACTGCTGCTTGTCCTCCTTATCACATTGCCTTCGTAATTGGCGGAACAAGTGCTGAAAAGAACTTGCTTACGGTTAAGTTGGCATCTATCAAATATTACGACAATCTACCCACAACGGGCGACGAGACAGGTCGTGCCTTCCGCGACATTGACTTAGAAGAAAAGCTCTTACATGAAGCTCATAAGATCGGTCTTGGCGCACAATTTGGTGGTAAGTACTTGGCACACGATATTCGTGTCATTCGACTGCCTCGTCACGGTGCAAGTTGCCCCATTGGTATGGGCGTAAGTTGCTCTGCCGATCGTAACATCAAGGCCAAGATTAACAAAGACGGCATTTGGTTGGAGAAGATGGATGAGAATCCTACAGAACTTATACCCGAAGAACTTCGCAATCCGGGCGAAGGCGGTAAGGGAATTGAAATCGACCTTGACAAGGGTATCGATGCTGTACGTGCAGAGTTGACCAAGTATCCAGTAAGTACACGTGTAAGTCTAAAGGGTACAATCATTGTAGCGCGCGACATTGCCCATGCCAAACTCAAGGCTCGCCTTGATGCCGGTGAAGACCTCCCACAATACTTCAAAGATCACCCCATCCTTTATGCTGGACCTGCTAAGACTCCAGAGGGCTATCCTTGTGGCTCAATGGGTCCGACAACGGCCAACCGTATGGACCCCTATGTAGACGAATTCCAATCACACGGTGGTTCGCTCGTAATGATTGCCAAGGGTAATCGCGGTGACATCGTAACCGAAGCTTGCAAAGCGCACGGAGGCTTCTATTTGGGCACAATCGGTGGCGTAGCTGCTGTACTTTCACAAAGTTCTATTAAGAGCATTGAGTGCGTAGAGTATCCCGAGTTGGGTATGGAAGCCATTTGGAAAATTACGGTAGCAGACTTCCCCGCCTTTATTCTCGTAGATGACAAGGGAAATGACTTCTTCAAGCAACTCAAACCCTGCACTTGCTGCCATTAATAACACAAGCCTTAGTGGCAAAAGTTAAGACCATTACATAAATCCCCTTACTTCCAAGTCGTTATGTGACAGAGGTAAGGGGATTTTTGCATGGGGTGGGGGATAAACTGCAATCTAAACAACTTCACTCAATATGACAAGAGTGTCACAATTGTGGCAGTCTGTTTATATACCTATTATATGTAAGTCAATATTTAGAATATTTCTTTCCTACTTAAAAAGTTTGGCACGCGCCTTGCATATTATAGAGCGTAACGCGCTGAACAAGCCGTTGCACAATCTAACTAAATTGAATAATAATAAAAAAGAATATACAAAATGGGAAAGATTATTGGTATTGACTTAGGTACAACGAATAGTTGTGTATCAGTATTTGAAGGTAACGAACCTACCGTTATCGCTAATAGCGAAGGTAAGCGCACTACACCTTCAGTAGTAGCCTTTGTTGAAGGTGGCGAACGTAAGGTGGGCGACCCTGCTAAGCGTCAAGCCGTTACCAACCCCTTGCGCACCATCTACTCTATCAAGCGTTTTATGGGTGAGAACTACGACCAAGTGCAAAAGGAAATTGCACGTATGCCTTACAAGGTAGTTCGTGGTGAAAACAACACCGCTCGCGTTGAAGTAGACGGTCGTCAGTACACACCGCAGGAAATCTCTGCTATGATCCTTCAGAAGATGAAGAAGACGGCTGAAGACTACCTCGGACAGGAAGTAACCGAAGCCGTAATCACCGTACCTGCTTACTTCTCTGACTCACAACGTCAGGCTACAAAGGAAGCTGGTCAGATCGCAGGCCTTGACGTAAAGCGTATCGTTAACGAACCTACTGCAGCTGCCTTGGCTTATGGTATTGACAAAGCCAATAAGGATATGAAGATTGCCGTATTCGACCTCGGTGGTGGTACGTTTGATATCTCTATCCTTGAGTTTGGTGGTGGCGTATTCGAAGTACTCTCAACCAATGGTGATACTCACCTCGGTGGTGATGACTTCGACCACGTAATCATCGAATGGTTGATCAACGAGTTTAAGAACGATGAGGGTGCTGACCTTTCAAAGGACCCCATGGCTATGCAACGCTTGAAGGAAGCTGCAGAAAAGGCTAAGATCGAACTTTCAAGTTCCACTACGACTGAGATCAACCTCCCCTACATCACTTCTGTAGACGGTATGCCTAAGCACTTGGTTAAGACTTTGACTCGTGCTAAGTTTGAGCAATTGGCTCACAGCTTAATCGAAGCTTGTAAGACTCCTTGTGAAGCTGCCTTGAAGGGTGCTGGTCTTTCTATCTCTGACATTGACGAAGTAATCCTCGTAGGTGGTTCTACACGTATTCCTGCCGTTCAGCAGTTAGTACAAGACTTCTTTGGCAAGGCTCCCTCTAAGGGCGTTAACCCTGATGAAGTAGTAGCAGTAGGTGCTGCTATTCAAGGTGCTATCTTGAACAAAGAGAGCGGTGTGGGCGACATCGTATTGCTCGACGTTACTCCTCTTTCACTCGGTATCGAGACACTTGGTGGCGTAATGACGAAATTGATTGATGCCAACTCTACCATTCCTTGCAAGAAGAGCCAAGTATTCTCAACCGCTGAAGACAACCAGCCTGAAGTAACTATCCACGTGCTCCAAGGTGAACGTCAGTTCGCTCGCGACAACAAGAGCATTGGCCGTTTCAACCTCGCAGGTATCGCTCCTGCACGTCGTGGTGTGCCTCAGATTGAAGTTACCTTCGACATTGATGCCAACGGTATCCTCAAGGTTTCGGCTAAGGATAAGGCAACGGGTAAGGAACAGACCATTCGTATCGAAGCATCAAGCGGCCTTTCAGAGGACGAAATTAACCGCATGAAGGCTGAGGCTCAAGCTAACGCTGAGGCTGATAAGAAGGAACGCGAGCGCGTTGACAAGATCAATGAGGCCGATTCAATGATATTCCAGACTGAAAATCAGTTGAAGGAATTAGGCGACAAGCTCTCTGCTGACAAGAAGGCTCCTATCGAAGCTGCCTTGAACAAGTTGAAGGAAGCTCACAAGTCACAAGACATCGCAGCCATTGATGCTGCCAAGGCTGAACTCAACAATGCATGGCAAGCCGCTAGTGCAGAGATGTACAGCCAAGCAGGTGCTCAACCTGGTGCAGGCGCAGGCTTCCAAGGTGGTCAACCCGGTGCAGGCGCAGGTGCTCAACAAAGTTCTTCTGATAAGAACGACGACATCCAAGACGCTGACTTCGAGGAGGTGAAGTAAGTATAGATAACTGCCGAAAGGTAAACACATAATAAACAATAAGCAAAAGCGTGCAACTCAATGAGTTACACGCTTTTTGCGTTCGTTTATGGGGTTATGGGTTCTTATGCCTTTATATGCGCTTGTTTATCGCTTATTTACAGCACATTTGCAACACAACAAAAAAGTAGATAATGTGGGACTTGTTCCTACCAATACATACTAATGCGAGTTCGGGATAAGGATTGCGTTCTAAACATTATTATATAAACTAATTTTAAACACCTACTTACCACTTGTACTCTTAATTTGAGATTTCGCTTCCATCCATATTCAGGAAGTGATAGGCGGTTGCATATCGCCTATTCTATATTGTCTTCGCTGATGAATGAACTCATAGTTCAATAATTAGATGAGTCCTTTTTCTTTGAGCATTTTTATCATTGCTAACTCTTCTGGAGTGGCTTCTGGAGTTTTAGGAGAGTCTTCCTTTCCCTCATATTCATCTACCCATGCCTTAAGCAGACCTTTGATAATCTCACATACCTTTGTGTCGTTGGTGTCAATATTGGTTAGGTTCCATTCGTCAAGGGTAGAGTCACCAAGTTTCTTGATAATGGCAATCTTTGAATCCTTATACCTATCCTTTTTCTTTGCGAAGTAATTATTGCTTGCGGAGATATTGAGTTTCTTTTCTAAAGGCAGTTTATTGCCGAGATGTTCAAGTTTCTCATTTGCTTCCTCTTCGTTAAGAGTATAATATTTTGAATCCCATGTCTGTGGAAATATGTGCTCTATTTCCCAATAGCCAGGAAGAAGATCTGTCTGTGTATTCTCTTGATAAGCAAGAACCTTCAGCAACATTCTTACCATATTTTTGTGTGGAGCAATAATCAACTTGTCTGTTCTAGCCTTCTCTGCATTTACAGCATATTCATCTTCAAGTTTCTTTTCCTCAAAGCCAGCATAGAACTCAGGATGACTGTTGTTAATATCAGAATATCAACTTTTACAGCATTAATGGTTGGTACTTCAAGGTAACGAGTCAAAAGCATTACATAGAGTTTTCTT
>OQWM01002112.1_pt1 | contig 13599 bp, 15 predicted proteins | sample 1691531 | NCBI WGS metagenome assembly OQWM01 (sample SAMN03418257, study PRJEB22391) | human gut metagenome | biome: human-gut; feature: organic feature; material: feces | host: Homo sapiens | place: Tanzania | collected 2013-01
TTGCCATGAACGGTCAGACCGGCAAGCTTGTCGGCAACCTTCCGGTCAGCACGAAACGGGTAATTGGCCTGTTTGCGGCAATCGCGGCACCTCTTATCGCCATCAGTGTGACCGCGCTGCTGCTTTTGGCGCGATAGGGAGGGCTGAGACATGAAAAAAAGAATACGTTGTCTCCTGCTGGTGCTTCTGTTCTGCCTTGTGCTCTGCGTGGGCGCAGCTGCGGCTGAGCAGACAGGCGCACAGCTTTCTTATGTGACGGACGCGGCCGGACTTCTCAGCGAAAACGAAAATATGCTGCTGGAAAAGATGGCGGAAAGCGTCTCCAAAAAGTATGGTGTCGGCGTTTACATCGTAACCGTGGAGGACTATCGGGACTTCCATTCTGAAGGCGTCTATAAGGCGACCTACACCATCTACCATGAATACACCATGGGCGAAGGACCGAACCGCGACGGGATCATGCTCCTGCTCAGCATGGATGATCGCGACTGGGCAATGTTCTGCTACGGCTCACGCTGCGAGTATGCGTTCAACAGCTATGGTCAGCAGAAGCTGGAAAAGGTCTTCCTCGACAATTTCGGCGAGAACGACTGGTACGGCGGCTTTGAGGATTACGTCAAAGAATGCAGCGTCTATCTGGAAAAGGCTTCCGCAGGAAAGCCCGTCCGGGCGAGCTTGTTCTATCCGCTCCTTATCGTGATCGGTCTTTCCCTGCTGGCAGCAGCCGTGGTCGTCGCCGTGATATGGCAGAAAATGGAGACTGTATCCGAAAAAGCAACCGCGAACGCCTACGTCTCCGCGGGACTCCGGCTTACGGAGCAAACAGATCATTTCACCCATAAGACGACCTCCAGTCGGAAGATCGAGCGCAGCTCTTCCAGCAGCGGAAGCAGTCACAGCGAATCCGGCGGCGGCGGTTCCGGCCGAAGTGGGAAATTCTGAAAGGAATGGCTATGAAAATGACACCCAGACGAATGTTCGCACTATTGATGGCGCCGGTTCTGCTATTGTCACTCTGTGCCTGTGCGCAGAAAATGCAAACGGAGCATGACGAACCAAAAATGAATACTGCCGGAAAAAACTCCAGAAAAGCAACAGGAAGAAGCTGTATTGCAGAGCGACGGGAACGATTTTGCATTCTTGCCATGACGGATACTGCTCCCTTAAGAACCGCAGAAGCCCAAAAGGTACAGCGGCAGCTTGACAAGAAGCGGTCCAAATATGAACAGCTTCAGATGCACAAGAGAATAGCGGCTGCTGAGCCGGACGGTATTTCGGATACGGAGGGCCGGGTGTAGCAGCGGTAATAAACGGCGGACAAGCATGATAAGCTTATCCGCCGTTTATTTTTTGAAGTGCCGGTCATGTATAACGTACTACATCAGTATGCGCAGAGCATCTATGATTTCTCTGGTGCAGGAAGAAAACACAATGCCGGAGAATACCAGAACGATAATAATAAGGAGCCAGATCCGCGCAGGAGAAACATGCCGACTGGCGTGAGCCATGAAATCCCTTTGCTTTTTCAACAGTGCCACCTCCTAACGAATGGGGGTATACACAAAATAACAGAGAGGAGAACCTGCATCAACCGGAGAAAGGTCAGGACGCGGCTGCGCAGTGTTATTATAGCAAAATAATCCTTTGTGATATGTGACTTTGTCACGGAGAAATCAAAAGAAAAAGAGTAAGCTTATTGCGGTAGGAATTGTCGTTGTATTCGGAAGGCCCTGCCCCGCATATACGGGCAAAGGAGGGAAATATGTGTATTAACAGACTTGTTAAGCTGAACCCGGTCAATTTTGACGAAGAGGTGCTCTGCTCGGATATTCCTGTGCTTGTCGGCTTCTGCGCCCCCTGGAGCAAGGCGGGGAGGGGAGTGGAGACGCTGCTGTCAAGAATATCCGTGCTTGAAGCCGGCCGAGTGAAGGTGTGCAAATTCAATGTGGACGAAGATCCTATGTTTGCACTCCGACGCGGAGTGAGAGACATCCCTACGGTGATGCTGTTCAAAAAAGGACGTCTTGTTGATCTGTCAGTAGGTCTGCGCCCGGAAGCGGAGCTTATTGAGTTGCTTTAGGGAGCAGCAATTATACATCGTGGAGCGCCGTTTCGGGCGCGGTGAGCCCCCGCTTACGCTCCTGGCATTTGGGGCAAAGCCCCTCAAACACTGTCCTGTGCCGGAATACTGTGTATCCGGAAGCTTCGGAAACATCCCTGTCCGCATCATGGTGGTACTCAAGCGGCACGTTTCTCACCGTGCCGCAGCCGGTGCAGTAAAGGTGATAGTGGAAGTCTGTCCGGATTTCATAGCGATCGGCACCGGGGACACGGACATGTGTGATCTCGCCTGTGTCCGCAAGATAATTAAGATTGCGGTATACCGTCCCGCGGCTGATCTTACTGTCAGTACTCCTGACCTCTATAAATATCTGATCCGCGCTCGGATGATCCGTATGCCTGCGGACAGCATCAAGAATCAATTTGCGCTGGCGTGTGTCTCTGTGCTGCTTCACTGTCATTACCTGAACTTTCAATGTAAATATTCAAAAAACCATCATTATTATATAATATAGCAAGTCAGGTGTCAACAAGCATGACTCTGCCTAATGGCGTGATTGCGTCTATACAGCAGGCAAATATTTGTTTTGTAATGCAAAACCTAAAACATGCATTGACGCAGAAAGACAAACATGGTAAGATAGTATTGAGATTCGGTCTCAATATCAATTCTGCTGAAAGGAGCTTGCTTTGCTATGGTGCGTCTGGATGACTTGATGCATAGAAGGCTGATATTGGAAACGCTGAAAGAGCGTGATGACCACCCGACCGCCGAGCAGATATATTTCTACGTCAGGGCGCAGGCAGACAGCGTAAGCCGGGCTGCGGTTTACCGGAATCTGCGCGCTTTGCAGGCGCAGGGAGAAGTGGTCCGCGTCGGTCAGACAGGCCCGGAGCGGTTCGACCATATTGTTCATCCGCACCACCACATTCTGTGCACAAACTGCGGAAAGCTGAGCAACGCTCCGGTCGACTACCAAAGGAAGCTTGATCTTGAAGCGGCGGATGCAACAGATTACATTGTCAGCAGACACTACCTTCTTTTTGAGGGGATATGCCCGGATTGCCAGAAATGGGCGATCGATCAGTGCTTGGGGATGGAGCTGCCGTTGTCGGCGGAACGCAGCTGATTCATCGCTGCCGTAAAGCGGTATATTTCAAAAACCCGACAACACTTAGGTGAGGAGGGGCAGCATGGAGAAAATCAAAAGCCTGTTGCCGATGCTTCCTTATTGGCGGGAGCTTAATGAGCGGCAAAGGGAGCTTATCGCAAAGGGGGCGTTTTTCCGCCGCTTTGAACAGGGAGAGCATATACACGGCGGGTTTGGACAGTGCTACATTCTGAGAGGCTGCATAAGGGTGAGCGTTATTTCCGTACAGGGGCGTGAGATCAGCCTTTTCCGGCTGCACTCCGGTGAGCTGTGCGTGCTTTCCGCTTCAACGGCATTCAACCAGATAACCTTTGACACCTACCTTACCGCAGATACGGAGTGCGAGCTTTTAGCCGTAAGCGTCGAAACCGTCCACACCTTGATGAAGAGCAATGTTCATTTCCGCTGCTTTATGTATGAGCTCTTAGCCGAGCGCTTTTCAAGGGTAATGCCGGCGATGCAGGAAGTGCTTTTTATGAGCTTTGAGCAGCGTCTTGCCGCCTTTTTTGTCCGGGAGCATGACCGTACTGGTTTGACGGAGCTGTACATGACGCATGACCAGATAGCCCAGCAGACAAGCTCTGCAAGGGAGGTCGTGGCAAGGCGGATTAAAATGTTTGCCGCCGAGGGTCTTGTTGAGCAGCGTCGCGGCGCGGTGCGGCTTATTGACATACCGGCGCTCCGTGCATTGATGTGCAAATAGATATTGGGGCTCTTTATTTAGTCCGTGACCGTGACCCGGTCACGGACTTTTTGTAAAATGCAGTGTATATTATATATGGGAGTATATAAGTTTGCGGCTGACGACTGCATTGCGGACTCTGACAGCCAGTCGAGAATCGGGGGCTGTAAGTGTTACACTGCCTGTATTTCTCACAAACAGAGTATCTTCCATGGAACCGCAGGCCTTCTGGATCTATGCTTCACCTCATATATCCAAGTCTCTCCTACAGTTCACACCTCCCCGCGTTTATGCTTAGTCCTTTACTTAGCTTTCTAAAAAGGCCTGCGGTTCTTTTAATTGACAGAGTGAAGTTTTCTTATATGAAAAAGTCCGATCAAACTCAGTGTTCTTGACCGGTTCATACAACAACCTTCGTTTTACCGACAAAGGCCGCTCAAGTCCCGACACTGCCGAAAGGACTTGTGCGGCCTTTTAATACCATTGATCGACAGAGGGGAGGAAGAATATGAAAATTGCACTGGGGATGATAGTCCGGGACTTCGTTTCCGCACATCCGCTCATAGACTTTCTGGACAATGCGGAAACATACGGCCATCAAATTGACCGGGTGATTGTCGTGTACTCGCACAGTATGAGCCGCTCGGCGCTGTTTGCCTTGGAGGAACGGACAAAGGTATCACTGATAGAGCTTCACAATTACCGCCGCGCATACGGAGAATTCAACAAGCTGGGCGTCAGCGATAAGTCAGTGGATGCCCTGCTGTATTCCGAGCTTTTGTCAGAGCACGGACTGATACCTTACGGCTTTAACCGGAACCATGTGCTCATGGAGGCACTGTTTGAGGATATCGATCTGCTCATCTTCGTTGATTCCGACGTGCAGCCGAGAGTTCTTAGAAAGAACCGGGAGGGAAGGCTGTGGTTTGACGATGTGGATTTTGTGGGCAGCCACGCGAGAGGCATCGCCCGCGGGGTGGACATCACAACGAGCGATTATTCCGGCTACAACATTCTTCCACCCGCGCACTTCAACGGCATGGACGCGCTCCTGTATGGGCTGCATAAGGACGAGATGTCTCTGTTCTGGAAGGACGGCTTTTTCCATAAATGCCTGACCATCCAGAAATCCGCCATACCGAGGCAAAAGTGGACAAACAAGCTCCTCGGGGGCAACCTCGGAATAAAAATGGATGCATTCCCTAAGCTTCCGCCGTTCTTCTCCCCGCACTATTTCTATAACGGACAGCCGTTTCTTGCGCGCGGAGAGGATACTTTCATGGGAATTGCCGCAGAGCAGGGGCACCTGAGCTGCATGGATATCGACGTGCACATCTTTCACGATACCTATGGCAACTACCCCGTCCTGCCGGACCTCCGGGAAAGCCGGCGCGTGCGCGACAGGTTCTTCTACGCCTGCACAGGCTGGATAGGCAGGAATGTTTTTCTGCGCTGGCGCGAGGGCTGCTCCTCATCGGAATACACATGGAGACTGAAGCAGCTTGAAATGGGAGCACGCGGACTGTGTGAGTACACTAAGGACGAGCGGTTTATGGAGCTGCCGCAGATTGCGAGAGCGGCGGAGGGCTGCCTTGAGAGCATGGTAAACCAGTATTTCAACACGGCGAAGGCATGGCAGGAATTTATGGAAAGGCGGTACGGAACATGAGAATAATGCTTGTCAATCACTTCCCGCTCAACGGCTCCGGCAGCGGCACATACACAAAGAACATAGCCGTGCACCTTGCCATGCGGGGGCATCAGGTGTGCGTTGTTTTCCCAGAAAACGAAGCTCCGCAGGAGATTCCCGGCGTGAGCATGAGATATGTTCGCTTCTCCCGGTACGTCCCACGCAAGGACGCGCTGCCGTTTAATTTCCCCTGCTTCACGACCCATCCGAGGAGCGTGACCACCTTCGGCGATCTGGACGGCGGCGAGCTTGCGCAGTATCTGACGGCGTTTGACACGGCCATAATGCAGGCAATAGATGAATTTAAGCCGGAGCTTATACATGCGCAGCACGTATGGTGCCTTGCGTGGCTGTCGGCGCAGCACGGGATACCGACCGTCATCACAACGCACGGCACGGATCTCATGGGCTGTGAGAAATGGCCGGAGTTTCAGGGCTTTGCGGAGCTGGCGGCAAAGCGCTGCGAAAAGATCATCGCGGTTTCAGGAGACAATATGCACGCGCTGCATTGCCGGTTTCCGGAGACGGTGGAGAGAACGGTGCTTTTGCACAACGGCTACAACGAGGATGTGTTCTTCCCCGTGGACGCAAACCGGGAGGAGCTGATGTCCTCTCTCGGCATCAATTATAACGGTGAACAGATAGTCCTCTTCGTAGGGAAGCTGACGGCGTTCAAGGGCGCGGATACATTGCTCAGGGCGGCAAAGCAGTATGAACGTCTGGAAAAGGGGAAGATCATAACCCTTATCGTCGGCAGCGGCGATGAGCGGAAAAAACTTGAAGCGCTCAAGGACTCGCTCGGCCTGAAGGGAGTGTTTTTCCTCGGCCACAGGGAGCAGGAGGAGCTGCGCAGGCTGTACAGCACGGCCGACGTGCTTGCCGTGCCGTCGCGCAAGGAGCCTTTCGGACTTGTCGCGCTCGAGGCGATGGCGTGCGGCCTGCCTGTCGTTGCTTCAAACGAGGGCGGCCTGCCTGAGTTCATAAACAGTGAGGTGGGCGCGCTTGTCCCCGTTGATAATGAGGACATGCTCTGCGGTGCGATACTTGAGGAGTTGCTGCGCAGCCATGAGGATCCCCGCAGAAGGGCGGAAATATCCCGCTATGTAAAGGAGCGCTTCACGCAGCGGCTGTTTGTTATCAAGCTTGAGCAGCTGTATGCGTCAACGCTGTCCATTCCGCGCAGGCTCAGGAACCGCTGAGCCGTTTTTTGAAAAGAACTATATAAGGAGTTAAGGCGGCAGATGAGAAAAACGATGGTTATCCCCACCTACTGGTCGCGCCGGAGCGGCGAGCCATGGCAGGAGGGCGACGCGATATACGACCACCCGACGCCGGTGGATCAGGAGGGAACGCTTGAGCGCACTCTTGTGAGCATGAAGCGCTTCCGGGAAAAGGACTTCAAGCTTGTTATCCTTGTCTGCCCGACAACGGAGGATGTGGAGGAGGCAGCGCTGGCGCAGGTCAGGCGCATCGTCTTAAGGTCCGGACTGGGCGCGGAAACCTACCTCTTTACGGCGGGCGATCTGCGGGAGATAGCCGGCATACTGCGCGGCGCGGGGCTGGACGAAAGAGCGCTGCGGCTGCTGTCCATGTACGGGTATGCCAATGTGCGCAACGTGTGCCTGCTTGCTGCCTCCATTCTGACGGCGGACGCGGCACTGCTCATTGACGACGATGAGGTGTTTGAGATGGACGATTATGTCCAGCGAGCGATGGAGTTTATCGGGCGGCGGGTATACGGCGATGTCGTCCACGGAGTGGCCGGATACTACCTGAACAGCAAAAACCAGTACTACGACGATGTGAAGCCCGAGCCGTGGATGACGTATTGGGATCGCTTCGGGAGCAAGGGGGAGGCCTTTGACAGAATCATCGGGAGCGGGCCGAGACTCAAGCGCACGCCGTTTGCATTCGGCGGGGCGATGACGCTGCACCGTGAGCTTTTCGAGTGCGTACCCTTTGACCCGCTCGTCCCGCGCGGCGAGGACGTCGACTATGTCATAAACAGCCGCATGTTCGGCTTCAGCTTTTTCCTTGACAACACCCTGTCAATAAAGCCCCTGCCGCAGCCAAAAACGCATCCGCAATGGATGCGCGTGCGCGAGGATATATACCGTTTCGTCTACCAGAAAGCAAAAATGACCTCACAGTGCAAGACCAGCAACCTGATAATGGTCTATCCGGAGGACTTCGACCCCTACCCCGGAGCTTTCCTGAAAGACGATCTGGAGGAAAAAATATACAGGAGCAGCATGATGCTGTCCGCGCAGTACCTCGCCGCCGGGGACAGCGAAGCCAGCGCGGAGGCTCTGCGCAATATCTACATCTCAAAGCACGACGCCAAGCCGGACTTTGATGCGTTTGCCGCCTATCTCGAAACGCAGAGGGCATGGGAGAGCGTGATAAAGCTTGTGCGCAGGGAGCGCTACGCGGTGCGCGCCGTGCTTGAAAGGCACAATATGTCCGCCCCGGAGATACGGCTGGATAAGGAGCACCGCCGGGAGCTGAGCCGTGACGAAATACTCCAGACCATCAGGAAGCTGCCGACGCTTGACAGCTTCACCCAAGCCGAGCTGGACACGCTCAGCGGATATTGCCATGTAAAAACTTACTATAAGAACGAGTCGGTTTTTTCAAGCGGAGACTATAACGAGGAGGTCTGCATCATCCTCAAGGGCAAGGTGCGGCTGATCGCGAACCGCGAGAGCAACATCAGCTCCGCACCGACGGAGATTGCTCTGCTGCATGCGGGACACTTCATCGGCGAGAGCTGCCTGTCGCGGAATATTTTCCGTCTCAGCGGCACCGCCGTGGAGTTTACGGAGCTGCTGTGCATAAGCAAGGCGAAGCTCAACTCCCTGATGGAGACAGACCCTGTCATCGGCGTGAAGCTGCTCCGGAAATTCATCGAAAGCCTGTCGGATAAAATTGCCCGCACGAACGATGTGCTTCGCCATACGGCGGACTATGACGCGAACACCGTCATCCTGCCTTCGGGATAACAGCCTGCTCGGAAGCGCCGGGAAAATATTTTGAAACGGAACGCGCAAACACTCCCGATAATGAGACTCAGTCACAGACTCACAGGAAAGTACATAATATAATAGAAACAAAAAGCATTGGTGGGTAGGATCCCGATTAAAGCAAATGGTTTTGTTAAGAACTCCGCCCCGGAGCTTCGGCAAGACGGGAGTATTTACAAGGCAGGGATTTTTCCGCATCGCGACGGCGGGTCTGAGCAGGCAAACATCGCGTCGGAAAGTGCGCCGCGAGGCGCGGCGCTGTCGGATATCATTGGAAACGGCAGGAGGGTAAACTATGAAGTTCGGAAATTTGTTTGCAGGAAGACCTGCCGTGAAATAGGCGCGGCAAAAAGCTTCAAAGAGAAGGTCGACAACAACGATATTTGGAAAGTCCATCAGCGGGCGTATAAAAAATACTTTGCCCGTGTGAGCAAAGGGAAAATGTCCAAGCCGGATTTTGAAGTCTGGGCGCGCGAGGCAGAGCGCATGCGCGATGAGGCGCTTGCGGAGGACGAGATGGCGCGGGATAAAGCCGCGCATGAGCAGATCGTGCGTAGGCTGACGGAGGAACTGAATAGAGTGTAAAAAGCATAGCAGTATATAGAATACGATTATACTTTTCACACAGCTTGTTGTAACTTATCATTTTTACTTCTGCTTCATTTTCTTACAGGAAACTATAAAATCTCAAGCGGCCGTTTTGCTAGGCAATCAAGGCGTGGGCGGTATGCCGCTCACGCCTTGATGCTTTTTTAGCTTTACCTTTCAGTTCTGGCCGTAGTAGGCGTTTTTGCCGTGCTTGCGGAGATAGTGCTTGTCCAGAAGCTCCTGCTGCATGTGTCCGCTGTCGGGGTTGAGCATCATGGTGTGCCAGTCCATGAAGGCGACCTCCTCCATCACAACGGCGTTGTGCACCGCCTCCAAGGCACCCTTGCCCCAGGCGAACGGACCGTGCGAATGCACCACGACGCCGGGAACAGCGGCGGGGTCAGTGCAGGCAAAGGTTTCGATGATGACCTTGCCGGTCTCCTTTTCGTATTCGCCCGCGATCTCATCGGGCGTCATGAGGCGGGTGCAGGGGATGTCACCATAGAAATAATCCCCGTGCGTCGTGCCCATGGCGGGAATATTGCGCCCAGCCTGAGCGAACGTAGTCGCCCAGCGGGAGTGCGTATGAACGATGCCGCCGCACTTGGGGAACGCCTTGTAAAGCTCCACATGCGTGGGGGTGTCGCTTGACGGCTTCCATTTGCCCTCAACGCGCGTACCGTCAAGGTCGACCACGACCATGTCCTCCGTCGTCATGCCGTCATACGGCACGCCCGACGGCTTTATCACGACAAGCCCGCTCTCCCGGTCGATGCCGGAGACGTTGCCCCATGTGAATGTCACAAGGCCATACTTCGGCAGCAGAAGATTTGCCCGAAGAACTTCCTCTTTCAGCTTTTCAAGCATATTGCCTCTCCTTTTCTTCTCAATCGGTGCTGTTCGCCTTCTCTATCACCCGCGCAGCGAGCTTATCGGTGAGCCCGAGGTCGTACACGGTCTGGAAGACGGTGTAGCGTGCGCGTATCTCCTTGCAGTAATGGAACGTGTCCATAAGCAGTTCATCGTCCACGCCGATGTCTGCCGGGGTGCAGGGACAGCCGATGTCCCGCAGAAGCGCGCGCACGGAGGAACTCTCCGGCAGGGTCTCAAGCTGAACGCGCACCGCATCCCAGCTGCGCTGCATGCTGTCGATACGCGCGAGACGGCCTTCAATATTGTTTTTGCCTGCTTTCTGCTCCAAGGCAATGACCTCGTCTGCCGCTGCACCGTAGTGGGCGCGTATCTCCAGCTCCCATGCCGCGGAGTTGTAAGCGCGCGCACTCTCGCGCGCCGCGTCGAAGTCTATATTTTCCTTGAGCAGCTCCTCAATGAGCATCAGAACCAGCACCGTCCCCACGGCGACCTGCTCGCCGTGCATCGCGGGGCGGATACCGCGCTGCTCAAGTATCGTCTCCCAATAGTGGGACATATGGTGCTCCGCACCGGAAGCGGGGCGGGAATCGCCGTAAAGGCTGATGGCGGCGCCCGAGAGGACGAGACCGCGCATGACGCTGCCGAGTGTCTCCGGGTCGCGCTGCTTTATCTTCGGGGCTTCCTTCATCACATCCGCCACACATTCGCGCACGAGCGTGACGATATTATGGCAGTAATGCTCCCCGTTTATTATCCGCGCAAGCTCCCAGTCATTGAGGCAGGTGAGCTTGCCGATGAGGTCGCCGAAGCCCGCGACGGTCATGCGGTAAGGCGCGGTCTTGAGGATATCCGTGTCACCGATGATGACCTCGGTGCAGTGGGCGGGCATGGTGGCCTTGAGGTTGTTGACATTCATGATGCCGATGGAAGCGGCAAAGCCGTCCATCGGTGCGCCGGTGGCGACAGTGAAGCACGGCAGCTTGAGCTTGAAGCTGGAATAGCGCGTCATGTCGGTTATCGATCCCGTGCCGACGCCGATAATGAGGTCGCAGTCGTCCGGCTTATTTATCACGATCTCGCCGAGTGTCGCCTCGTCAAAGCCAAGGTGCGTTAACGTATGCTCTGCCGCAGCGATGCCAGCCGTCTGCATAAGCTCCATGCAGCGCGCGCCCGCGATCTTGTAGGTTATCTCATCGCAAAGGACGAGCGGATGGGCATAGCCCAGACTCTTCACATAGTGCGGCAGGCGCTCGATCGCGTCCGCACCTATTTCCACGCCCTTTATGGGCACATAATGCGTCCTGCCGCAGTCGCACTCTAACTTTATGTTGAGGTATTTTGAAAGCTCCTGCGGCGTATCGTACATTTTCATATATTCTCCCCTTTCAGGTGATTTCCGCCGGCGTTCACGCTCACGGTGAGCGCCGGCGGAAGTCACCGCGGCGGCGATCCTTAAAACATAAGCCCGCATAAAGCGGGCTTATGTCGGTTAGATATTACAGCTCTGCCTATCAGCCCTGAACGGCGGCGAGGTGCTCGTTCCACTTGGCAAGAAGGTCAGCCTTCTGCGCGGTCAGAGTGGGGACGTCACGGGTGACCCAGGTGATGTCGCTGGACGCCTTGAGCCATGCGTTCTCGGGAGAGGTGTAGTTGGCGTTGGTGAAGCGGAGAGTGCCCTGCATGTACTCTGCCATGGCGCTCTGACCCTCAGCGGAGGTGACCCAGTTGACGAAAGCCTTTGCAGCTGCCATGTGGGGAGCACCCTTGACGATCGCAACACCGAAAGCAGAGGCGGAAGTGCCGTTGGAGGGGTAGCGAACCTCGGTGACAGCCTCAGTGCCGAGCTCGGCTGCGCTCTGGTTGAGCTTGATCGCACCGTCCTCGTAGGTCAGGCCGACAACGTACTCACCGTCAGAGACGGAGTTGAAGCAGACGGAAGACTTCTCAACAACGACCATGTTCTCAAGGAGAGCGTCGATGTAGTCCCAAGACTCCTGAGTGTCAATGCCGTAAACGGAGAAGATGTTGCAGAGGTTGTTCCATGCAGCGGAGGAGCTGTTAGGATCGGAGAAGACTATCTTGCCCTTGAGTTTGGGGTCGAGGAGGTCTTCGTAGGACTGGATGTTCAGACCGAGTTCCTTCTCAAGCTCGGTGTTGACGCAGAAGCAAACGGTGGAGAGGTGATCCATGCTGTAAAAGCCGTTGGGGGTGCTGTAGCCTTCCATCTGCTCGTCGTCGTTGTCAGAGACCCATGCTTCGAATATCTCGGCGTACTTGTCGCCGTCGGAGTCAGCAAGGCCGCCCCAAGTAACGTCGCCCTGGGGGTTGCCGGCTTCGGCCTGAATCTTCGCGGTGAACTCACCGGCGGAACCGGAGATGACCTCGATCTCGATGTCGGGGTACACTTCGTTGAAGCAGGTCTTGAGAGCATCAAGGTCGGCTTCGGTCATGGAGGAGTAGAGGACGAGGGTGTCGCCCAGGTCTTCCTCAACTGCCGCCTCTTCAGCGGGAGCCGCGTCTTCAGCAGGAGCAGCATCGGCAGCGGGCTGCTCGGCAGGTGCTGCGGACTGGCCGCAGGCGCACAGTGCGAAGGCCATGCAGAGCGTGAGAATGAGTGCAATGTACTTCTTCATTTCATGTTCTCCTTTTTTGTTTTCCCGGGTCAGGCAAGTACAAGCTGCCTGATGGGTGGTTGTTTTGGTTTTCAAAACCTTGTGACCTTACTATAAAGCATCGCTTATCAACAATCAACAAATTTCATATTGTGAAATTTCACAAAACCCTTGATTTTACTGGACTTTTTTGCCTTTATTTTCACTGCGATTATGCAATTCGTCAATTTCAATAAAATTCGCTGCTAATTTTTTACTGTATTGACAAGTCCCGGATTCCCTGTGCGCATTGACTTTTGCCGGCTGAAGCACTATATTTCATAATAAGAAACGCAAAGCGAGGATTCCGGAATGATACAATCCGTAAAAAAAGCCATGGACATTCTTACCGTGCTTTCCGAAAACAGCGACGAGCCTATCATGCTCAGCGAGCTTGCGGAAAAGACCGGGCTGAACAAATCCACCTGCGCGCATATCGTCGATACGCTGTGCGAGTCGTTCTACGTCGAGCGGGTATCCCGCAAGGAGGGCTACCGTCTCGGCCCGTGGGCGTACATGCTCTCGCGCTACGGCGGCTATCACAGAACACTTATAAAGATATCCTCCTCGGTCCTCAAATGGCTGCGCAAGCAGACCGGAGCCACGGTTTTTATCTCCGTTCTCTGCAACGGGCGGAAGTTCATTGTTTACCATATTGACGACGCCGGCATACTACCCATGAGCGACGGCTCGATCATCCAAGGCTATATCGAGACGACCGCAACGGGCCGCCTGCTGCTCGCGTATCAGGACACCGAGGCCTTTGACCGACACATAGGAGTAGCCGTTCTGGCGTATGGTCTTGAGCTCCTCCCGGAACTCCGGTGTCACCTCAAAGGGCGAATAGTTCGGATCATTGCAGCGGCGGTCTTATAAAGAT
>OQWM01002119.1_pt1 | contig 13584 bp, 10 predicted proteins | sample 1691531 | NCBI WGS metagenome assembly OQWM01 (sample SAMN03418257, study PRJEB22391) | human gut metagenome | biome: human-gut; feature: organic feature; material: feces | host: Homo sapiens | place: Tanzania | collected 2013-01
AAATCACGAAATGATAACCTATGCAGAAAAATCCACGCTCACGATGCCAACGGTCTATGTCGGCTACGGTGTAGTTGCGACCCTCTTTGGTCGCACTGCAATGAATGATGATTTCCTTAATCTTACGCATAATATATACTATTAAAAAATGAATTTATAATACAAGATTTGAAATAATCTATAGGGGGATTTCATCAGTCCCCAAATCGACGATAGTCAAACTGACACCCGCATGAGTCTTTACCCCCTTCTTCAATCGCTCATAAAGGCGGTCGAAGTGTTCACGGGAATGAATCACGAGTCCGGTAGCCACAGCCTTACCCAGAATAATGCAGCCCTTTTTCAACGTCAGCGGACCATTGCCCGGCATGAGATATGGAAAATCAGGGATGTATTTCGAAGCACGAACCCCTTTCTTCACAAGAATAGGCATTTTCTTGCTCTGCAAGTTTTTATTTCCACTCATCTTTTCCTCCTTGCTCATGACAACGGAATAAAGATCTACCCAATACTCCCCAGCTGGCAATAAACGCTCAGGATGCTCCAAGGTGTTGCAAACCTTTACACCTTTTATTACCAATGTGCCATCAACACCCCAACGGGAATAGCGACGGCGATAAAGAATGATATTCATGATAATTGACAATTAATAATTGATAATTAATAATTAATAATCTGGCTAAAGGTGGTCATCAAGGATTCATTTGATAGAAAATCCTTAATGACCGAAAATGACCGGGCATTAATGACCGGATTCTGAGGTAGAATGAAATGAGTTGCAGTATGATGGATAATTGCGTAAAAGCTTGATATATCAGTTGTTAGGATCTGTTTGTTGTATCATTTGTTATACTCTTAAAGGTTACTAAAACTAGTATCGAAATCCTATCTATTCTGAAACATACCATATAAAATGTGTCGTGCTTTTTTACTAAATTCTTGAATGTATATATATATCGCCACTCTTTTTGAGTTGTTATCACTTTACTTTTTCTCTCATTTTGCTCTCGAAAATAGCTTTAAAAAGAACTCTTAGCCTCATTTTTTTCGCTTTTTCTTTGTTTTTCCGTTAAATAACGTGATAAAATTAGGAGAGTTCCAAAAGATTTATTATCTTTGCCTGAAAGAATATAAAATATTAACGTAGCAATAGTTCAAAAGCTAGATACTACAAAAGATTTGTGATATGACAGAATGCTATAACAAGCTGATACACAGTGTTTTAGGGGGGGGTAATTTTGCTCATGCAAAGTTAACTCAATCTCTTCATGTACTTACTTGCAGGCGAATATTATCTTATTTTTATATGATAATAGTCGCTTTTTTTATGCTTTCTTCCACCGCCTGTTCTAGCGACGAAGAAACGGAAAAAGAGAAGGTTTTTGATTACGAAACTACATTTTTAGCCCATAATTGGCAGATTTCGGCAGTTTATCAGCGTGTTGGAAGCCTCTTTATCGACGTAAATGAGGCTCCATTGTTCTGCCGTTTCACCTCAGACGCTATTTATTTCTCCGAAACGAAGGAAGTGAGCCAATTCGATTCAAACGGTAAAATTACCCAAACAACCACCGAAAACGTTGCTTGCGGTAACTACACCTATTTAATAAAGGAGAACAAAATACAGATAGATAATCAGATATTCAACATTACGGACACCCAGGGCTCCCTCGTTCTGCAGAATGAGGACTGGAAACTTGTGCTCGTAAAAAACTAAACATATTTATTATGGGAACATACAATAAAGAACGAGAAGAACTTCATAAAACGATTTGGAGTATTGCAGAGGAATTGAGAGGTGCTGTTGATGGATGGGAATTCAAGGCTTATGTCTTGGGTGCCATATTCTATCGTTACATCTCAGAAAACCTTACCGACTACATTAATAATTTGCAGGCTGCTGCCGGAATCAAGGATTTTGATTATGCTAAAATGAAAGATGAAGAAGCAAAGGAGGCTCGCGAAATGATGGTGCAGGAAAAGGGCTTCTTTATTCTGCCAAGTCAATTGTTTCAGAATGTAGCAGCTTCACCAGAAAAGAATGTCAACCTTAATGAAACGCTAGCCCAAGTGTTCCGTTCTATTGAGGCAAGTGCTGCCGGTACTGATAGCGAGGAGCAGGTAAAAGGACTTTTCTCTGATTTCATCATCGACAGCTCTCGTATAGGCAACTCTGTAGAAATGCGTAACAAGTGCATTTCCAAGGTGTTGACCAAGGTACGGGATATGCAGCTCAGCAAGACGTTTACAGACAACAGTATTGATACAGTAGGCGATACCTACGAATACCTGATGCAGATGTATGCATCGAAGGCTGGTAAAAGTGGTGGTGAATATTTTACGCCACAGGAAGTGAGTGAAGTGCTTGCCCGCATAGCCTGCTGCAACAATCCGAATATACAGAAGGTTTATGACCCAGCCTGCGGTTCGGGTTCCTTACTGATGAAGTTTGTGAAATATGTAGGTGAAAAAGCATCGGATATTGAGTTTTATGGTCAGGAAATCAATCCTACAACCTATAATCTCTGTCGCATCAATATGTTTCTGCATAATGTGAACTATGCCAAGTTTGATATTCAGTTGGGCAACACGCTTACTACTCCTCATCATCTTGGAATGAAGTTTGATGCTATCGTGAGCAATCCGCCATACTCCAAGAGTTGGGAGGGAAAGAATAACACGATTCTGATTAATGATGTACGCTACAGTCCTGCTGGTGTGCTGGCTCCTATACAGAGGTCAGACCTAGCCTTTACGATGCACATGCTCTACCATCTTAGCGAGACTGGTACTTGTGCCATTGTAGAGTTCCCAGGTGTGCTTTATCGTGGTGGAGCTGAGAAGAAAATCCGCGAATACTTGATCAAGAATAATTTTGTGGATACGGTAATTCAGCTTCCTGCCAATCTCTTCTTTGGCGTAGGCATTGCCACATGCATCATTGTTATCAAGAAGAACAAGAAAGATAATAATATCTTGTTTGTTGATGCTTCTGGAGAATGTGAGAAGAAGGGTGACAAGAACAAGTTGGAGGATGAAAACCAAAACAGAATAGTAAATGCTTATCAGGAGCGCAAGGAAGAACAATATTTTACCAAGCTTGTCAGCAACGATGAAGTTCTAGCCAATGGCGCCAATCTCTCCGTTTCTTCTTATGTAGAGAAAGAAGATAAAAGAGAAGTGATTGATATTGTGGCGTTGAATGAAGAGATTGAAGCGTTGAGCAAGGATGTAAGAAATCGCTCAGTTGAGTTGGATGAAATGATTAAAGAACTATGAATAGGATTAATGAAATGATAAGACTGCAGGAATATAAAAACGTGAAAAGGATAAAACTGAAAGATTGTTGTTCTGCAATTTTCTCTGGCGGTACTCCTTTAACGTCTAAAGAGCAGTATTATGACGGAAATATTCCTTGGATTCGTTCTGGAGAGATAGACTTTAACAGAATCTTTAGATCTGAAAGAAATATCAGCCAAGAAGGACTTGAGAATTCTTCTGCAAAGTTGATACGACCTAAAAGTGTTGTAATGGCGATGACCGGAGCTACGGTGGCTAAAGTAGCAACCATTGAGGCTGAAATGGCTGCCAATCAATCGGTATGTGCTTTAGAAACAAATAGTCAACTTGATTATAGGTTTTTGTATTTCTATCTGGCAACAAAATATCTGCAGCTAAGAAATAGTGCTCAAGGGGCATTAACAAGTTTGAACCTTGAAAGGATTAAAAATATAGAGATTCCACTACCTCCGCTTAACATTCAAAAGGAGATAGTCTCTATTCTTGATTCCTTCACCTCGCTCATCGACAAGATGAAGCAGGAAGTAGAGATGCGGAAGAAGCAGATGGAGTATTATCGAGAAAAGTTGCTGGCTCCTCAAAAAAGCTGGGAAATAAAAACACTAGGCGAGATTGGAACATTCACAAGAGGAAATGGTCTTCAAAAGTCTGATTTTAGGGACAAAGGATTTCCATGTGTCCATTATGGGCAGATTCATACGTATTATAAAACATGCATTTATAAGACAAAATCCTTTTGCGAAGAAGATCTTGCGAAAAAACTACAAAAAGCAAGTTATGGCGACTTGTTGATAGCGACTACCAGCGAGGATGTAAAAGCCTGTTGTAAAGCTGCTGTATGGTTTGGAGATGGTGATGTTGCCTATAGTGGTGATTCTTTTCGCTATTCTCATGATCAAAATCCAAAATACATGGCATATTTATTTCAGACAGAAATGTTTGCCAAACAAAAGCAAAAGGCTGCAACTGGTGCAAAGGTAGTCAGGGTGTCTGGTGAATCTATGGCTTCTTTCTCATTCGCCTTTCCTCCACTTGCACAGCAGCGCCAAATCGCCTCCATCCTCGACTCATTCGAGACCTACATCTCGAAGCTGGAGCAGATGATAGAGCTACGCCAGAAGCAGTATGAATACTACAGAGAAAAGTTGCTGACATTTGAATAAATTCTTTTATTAATAACGTTATGGCAGAAAGTTATAAAATCATAGCAGAGCAAGACTATTGTACCGTGGTGGCAAAATACGAGTCATCAAGGAAGAATGGTAATGCTTACCAAAGCGAGCAGGAACTTGAACGCTGGCTTATCGAACAGCTGCAAAGACAAGGTTACGAATATCCTTCCATACACAATGAGAAAGAATTGCTGGAGAACCTGCGCATACAGCTGGGCAAGGCAAACGATACAGAATACTCTGACAAGGAGTGGCAAAGCCTGCTGGATATTTTGACTAGCGAAACGCTCACGATGGAAGATAAGGCCGGCATGATTCAAAAGGAAAATACCGCAGTAGAAATAGAACGAGACAACGGTATAAATACCAATGTTCATCTTATCCATAAAGATAACGTGTTCAAGAACAATCTGCAGGTTATCAACCAGTACGTGCCCGCTGGTGGAACCCATGCCAACCGCTATGATGTAACCATCTTGGTGAACGGTCTGCCACTCGTTCATATTGAGCTGAAACGTCGAGGTGTAAGCATCAGGGAAGCCTTTAATCAGATAAACCGCTATGCTCGTGAAAGCTTCTGGGCAGGCAAGGGAATGTTTGATTACATCCAGCTGTTTATCATCAGCAATGGCACAGAGACCAAGTATTACAGTAATACCACCCGCTATGCTCGTGAGCAGGAAGCTGACAAGCAGAAGGGAAAGAAAAAGAAAATTCAGAGCAACTCGTTTGAGTTTACCAGCTACTGGAGCGATAGGGAAAACAATCTTATCTGCGACCTGGAGGACTTTGCCAAGACCTTCCTCGTTAAACGTACGCTGCTCGAAATTCTTACCAAATATTGTGTGTTCAATGTAGATAAAGAACTGCTGGTGATGCGCCCCTACCAGATAGCTGCTACTGAGAGTATTATCCAGCGTATAACGATTGCCTTGAACCATCATTGGGAAGGTTCTAGAAAGGCAGGAGGCTACATCTGGCACACTACCGGTTCGGGCAAAACCCTGACCTCGTTCAAGACGGCGCAGCTTGCAAGAGATATAAAAGGAGTATATAAGGTAGTATTCATCGTTGACCGACAGGATTTGGACTATCAGACGATGAAGGAATACGATCGTTTCTGCCCTAACTGTGCCAATGGCAATGTGAACAGTAAAATATTGCTCGGTCAGCTCAATGCCGATGGCAATGATTCGAACATCATCATCACCACGATACAGAAGATGTCGAGCCTCTTGAGGAAAAAGAAGATAGAGCAGGAGGTTCTTGACCAGGTGTTCGTCTTCATTTTTGATGAATGTCACCGCTCGCAGTTTGGCGCCATGCAGAAACAGATTAAGCAGAGTTTCAGGAAGTACATCATGTTTGGCTTTACCGGCACCCCGATTTTTGGAGTAAATGCCAGTGGTAAAAAGGGTGAAATGATGACCACTGCAGATGTGTTTGGCGGAGAGTTGGACGAAAAGGGAAACCATACTAAGCCTCTCCACACTTATACCATCATCAATGCCATCAACGATAAGAATGTGCTGAAATTCAATGTAGAATACCACACGCAGACGGCTATGGTAGATGGCAAGAAGGTGGAGAATACAAACTATCTCGACTCCAAGCGTATCGCTTTGAATGTGAAATATCTTCTTGATCATTTCGATATGAAGACCAAACGTTCCGTACAGTGGACAGCCTCGGTTCTGACCAATGTAGAGGACGTTATAAAGAACTACAAGAAAAAGAAGGAAGATCAGGTTGAAGAACAGAAAGCAAAGGTTTCCACCACTGGATTCAACTCTATACTTGCCTGCGACAGTGTGCCAATGGCTATAGAATACTATAAGGAGCTGGAGCGGCAGATGGCTGAACCAGGAGCCCCCCAGCTAAGAATAGCAACCATCTTTACTTCGGCTGTCAATGAGGCAGAGGAAGATAGTAATGGAAACATAGAAGAAGACCCGGAAGGCATTAAGGGACTGGACTCTACGAGTAGGGAGTTTCTGGATTCCTGCATAACAAAGTACAACCATATCTTTGGAACCTCATACAATACGAGTGCTGAAATGTTCCAAAACTACTACAAGGACCTTTCCTTGCGCACTAAGAACAAGGATATAGATCTGCTCATTGTGGTAGGAATGTTTCTGACGGGTTTTGACGCAAAATGTCTCAATACACTTTGGGTTGACAAGAACTTGCGAATGCATGGATTGCTGCAGGCGTTCAGCCGAACCAACCGTATTCTGAATGCCTATAAGAATTGTGGCAACATCGTTTGTTTCCGCAATCTCATAGAAGCCACCAATAGGAGCTTCGGTCTTTTCGGCGACGCTAATGCCAACAGCATTATTCTGATGCGAACCTTTGAGGAATATTACAATGGCTACGAGGAGGATGGCAAGCATCAGGCAGGATATAAGGAACTGGCAGAGAATCTTCTGCAGGAATATCCGCTCTGCAAGTTAAATCCTTCCATCCCGTTGGCTCAAAAGATAGGCTTCATCAAGTTGTATGGGCAATTCGTCAAGAAGACTAATATACTGATAAGTTTTGATCAGTTTAATCCGGAAACCCAGGAAGAGCGCAATGCAATCCGCATCATCAGTGAAGGCGACAGGCAGGACTATCAGTCATGGTACCTCAGCTTCTGTGATGATGTGAAAGGCGGAACCACTGGTGGCGGACATACTGGTGGAGACGGAGGTAACGGAACAGATGATTTGGAATTTGAGATAGAACTGATTCGCCAGTTTGATATTGATATTCCTTACATCCTGGCTCTTGTGAAAAAGTATCATGATAGTAATTGTGAAGATGCAGAGCTTATCAAGGATATTATCCGTTGCATAACATCAAGTCCGAAGCTGAGGGATAAGAAAGACCTCATAGAGGGTTACCTTCGTGTGATAAAAGAAGGTAAGGATGTAGATGTTTATGAAGAATGGCAGAATTATATCCGTCAGCAGATGGAAAAAGAACTGGAAGCCATTATTAGTGAAGAGAAACTGAAAGAAGAGGCAACTCGTGAATTTATCACCAAGTCGCTGCTGGATGGTTACGTTGAGGAGAGCGGAATGGCTATTACAACAGTACTGCCTCCGATGCCTATCTTTGGTGCCGGCAATAAACGTGAACAGAAAAAGAAAACAGTCATTGAAAAATTCAAACGATTCGTAGAACGATTCATTGATTTATAAACTTTTTAATATAAGGAAAGAAAAGATATAGAAACAGGAGCCTATCCCTATAGGTAGGTGCACGGAAAGCGTTGTCAGCAAGTATGAAAATCTTATCGCTCAGAAACGACCAAACTTCAATAGAAGATAAGCTAACTTCAAGGATGGCAACAAGCGGCGCTCATGTGTGTAGAAGTAAAAATCTACGACGTGGGCAAGACTTGTATGTATATCTGAAGTTAGGGCTTTGGTCGGCCTCTGAGCGATGATTGCGTATGGGTTTTTGCCCACGCTTTTTTATACGAATAATATGGCAGCAAACAAAACAAGATATTTTAAGGATTTGGAAATGCTCATGGAGGAATATAAAAACTGCTATGGGGATTATGCTGGCGATAGAACTATTCATAAACTATCGTTACTTATTGCTATGTTTGAAAGTAGCGAAATGTTTGAAAAGATAGGGCAGAACCTTAAAACTAATCTAATCATCGATATTGATAGAGATGTTGATTACGTGAAATGGAGTAATCTGGAAACTTGGATAGAAACAAAATCTAAGACCAATCAGCATGCTTCTTCTTTGACCTACGAGTCGCTGAGTATGGACAAATCCTTATTTGCCAATAGTATGGCAGATATGTTGCCACCGGTTCCCGAAACCTCTTCTGATGACAATAATAAAAAACAATTCGATGGGCTTACCTATACGGAAAGAGATAAGTTCAAGACAACCATCAATAACCTGATGAATAATAATGTATTTAATGATAAGGTTCTTGATTTTGCCATAGATTCTACACTAAAAAAACTTTGTGCTGCACTTCTGAATATCGCAAACATAATAGAAGCTAAGCATGGGGCAAGTCTTTATGAAGACCTCTATAATAATCAGTTTTTTGCCTATACCAATAAGATTGGATCCTCTGTGCTGAAATCTCATAAGGAATGGAGAGAAAGTTATTTGGAAGATGACATTACTGAGGATTCATTAAAAGACCATGTGCAGAAAGTTCTTATTAATCTTTTCAAGGCAGGCGTATTGGATAATATAGAAGTCAATGTCACCAAAAAGCAGAAGGATGACTATAAGGCTGAAATTGATTTTTCCGAGCATGATATTCCCAAGAAGATGAACGCCAATAAGTTGTATATCTGCTTCAGGAGCATTTGCGATTTTAAGGGTGGTAAGTATTCTCTGGATAAGGTAAAAGCAGGCAGACTGCTGTTTAAGATAAGAAAGGATGAGGATAAGATTTGTGCTTTCTTTACGTTTGTATTAACGCTTACTCATGTTTATCAGGATATTGATGAGTTGAGAGAAGCCAATAGAGTGCCTAGTAAGATATTTGATTTCGATTTTTCCAAAATAGAATGCAAATTTAGTGAAGAAGAAGGTAAGCAGTCAGGCATTAGCAAGCATGCCCCTATGGTGCTTACCATTATGGATAAGATGAGTGTGAAAATGCCTAAGGCTTACTGGGTATGTTTCTTCTGTGTGTTACTGGAAAAAGAATGGATTGAAGACAATGTGAATGCTTTTTGTAAAAAGATGAATTCAATCTTTTGTGCAGGACTAGACAAAAGTGCATTGAGTAAAACTATAAATGAACTGGGAAACAAAATCGAAGAATGGGATAAAGGAGACAGTCGACTGAAAAAGAAAAGAGAGTTTGGCTTGAAGTTCAAGCAATGTATTGAGTTTTATGTTCAATATAAAATGAACTCTTTTATGTAGAGCATGGACATAGATAATACCACAAAAATTACATAGATAATACCACAAATTAAAAAACTTAATACCACAAGCTAAAAAGATAGCACCACTCGTACCACATGGTATGGGCGGTGCTTTTGTTTTTTCCCTACCTTTGCATCGTCGAAGAAACAAGACAACGCTGAATTTGTTTAGTGTTCTTGAATCCCCTTCGTACATTTATATTATATGAATACTCAGATTATGAGAGTGGTGCAGCAGGGCGAGGCCTTTGCTGTACAGAGTCAGAAAAGTGAGAACGGACAGATGATGAAATGCAACATCATTCTGTAGGAAATGGGCGGCAAGTATGAGAACCAGTACGCTGCGGCAATGCTGGGCAACATTGCCCAGTGCAAGTTTGCTCCAGGAACATTGGTAGCGGTTACGCTCCGCTTTACGACCCGTGAGTACAATGGTCAGGTTTATCAGGATATTCTGGTAACAGACATCGTGAAACTTGGCTAGTAACAAATCTTGAATTGAAATAGGTGGCGTGAGAATTGTCCCGGGATAATTTGCGCAAACTGAAACTTACGACACTTCTTTCGTTCATCTTCAATTTTAATTTAAGATTTTATGAGTGCAAAGAAAAATAATAAGGTTCAGAACAATGTTCAGAACCTGCAGGTGAATAATAACGGCTGCCAGCATGTGCAGTTGGGTGGAATGGCTTACTATGATGATAAGCAGTATTTCCTCTTCAGTCCTGATTCTGTAAATCAGGGTGTTGTAGAAGCGTTCCGCCGTCATGGTGTGGCGCAGCAAATGCAAGACGGAACATTTGATTTCGTAGCTGTTTCTAAGCCGAAAAGCCAGTCGGAACTGATTAAGAAACTGGCGCATGGTCGTGTGAGCAAGACCAAGGATGGGGCTATTCAGCTCACGCTGAAGGTGTTCTGCCATGAGAGAATCAACATCGCCCAAACGCTGGCTGTTGAGTCAGCAGAAGCGGCTGATGCTTTAGTGGATTATCAATTAAAACGATAAGTAAATAGATGAGTTGTTATTTAATTAAGGTGGAGAATGGGCACAAGGTTGCCCGCTCCATCACCTCGGAAGAGGAGTATAAGCAGCTGCGTGGAAGCAATGAGCAGAAGGCGAATCTTCATCTGGCTCGTGCAGGAAACGATGCTGCGAAAAGAAGACTGGTGCAGTTTAATTATTCCGGCCATTATCCACAAGGCGTGGTGAAAGGAATGAAACTGCCAAGCGGTGCTTTCGGGTTTGATATGGATGAGCCGGAGGCTTTTGCCAAGGCAGCCAAGCTGCTGCTGAAAGAACCGGACAAGTACGGACTGCTGATGCTGGAACGAAGTGCAAGACAGGGTGGACATGCGGTGTTTGAGCGTGAGAAGGGCAAGACTATCTTGGAAAATCAGGTACGAATTGCTACGATGCTCAAGTGCGAAATGGATACTTCGGCTCACGACATAAATCGGGTTTATTTCACTACCACATCGGATGACGAAGATTTGCTCTTCCTTTCGCCACGGCTCTTCAAGGATGAATATGATGAGGCTGCCGTGGCAGCTGAAGGGAAGGTCCTGGAAGAGCGTGAAAGATACGGACAGGAGGAACTGCCGGAAGGAGCGCACAAGGCAAACAAGCATTATGAGCCTTGGAAGGAAGAATTCAAGAAGAATCCTCAAGGGAGTTTTAAGAGTCAAGAATTTAAGAATTCGAGAATTTCTTCTTCTGCTGCTTCATCCCCGACGATTTCATCTTCTCCTTCATCAGCTTCGACTCCCTCCGTCTCTCAGGACAATTATCTCGGGATTCCTTATGAGGAAATCATTAAGAAGTGGTGGCAACTGTATAATGATGGGCAGGAGCCGATGCGCTCTAACCGCAATACGCTGACCTTCGAACTGGCTGTGAATCTGCGCCATATCTGTGGCTTCGACCGCAATCTGCTGGCTCAGATTATTCCCTGCTACGATGGGTTCCCAGAACAGGAAAAGATGGCTTGCATCAACTCGGCATTGAACGAGAAAATCACGCAAATGCCTAAGCGCCTGAAGGATGTGCTGGCCGCGCTGAGACAGGAGAAACTGAAACAGGGGTCTTCGAACGGGAATCCAGATGAAGACAGCGAGGCACTGGTGAATGCCTTGGACGAAGCTAACGCCAAGGATGATCTGTTCTATTACGAAGCTTTGCCCAAAATGCCACAAGGCGTGCGTGATTCCATCAGCGCTGTTGGTCCGGCGTTGGCTATGCCAGTGATCACAGCCATCTGTCCTGCCATCGGAATGCTTGCCACAGGCGTGAAGGTTTCAGTTCACGGAAAGATGAACTCGCTCAATCTCATCTCCTACATCGCCGGTGATTTTGCCTCGGGTAAAGGAAGTATTGACCCCGTGGTTGATATCTGGACTTCGGAAGTGAAACAGATGGACAAAATGTATCAGCAGCAGGAGGATGAATGGAGAGCCAAGAAGCGTGCGGCTAAGAATAAGAAGGAACAGCCGGAAGAGCCGAAACTGCCTGTAAGATGTCTTACCTTAAATAATACGGTGGCTAACCTTGCAGAACGACTGGCTAATACTGAAGGCAAGCACGCCTTCTCGTTCACTCCGGAAGCTGACACCGTAGCGCAGAAGTGGAAATCGGCGATGAGCGACTTCTCCGTCATGTTAAGGCAGGCTTACGATGGAACGAGTTATGAACGCGAGGCAAGAAGTGCAGATGCGGTGAATGTTCATATCGAACATCTTTTGTGGAACGTCGTGATGTGCGGAACGCCTGATGCACTCTATCGAGTAGTGAACAATTATACGGATGGTTTCCAAAGCCGTATTGTCGTGGCGCGAACGCCGGACAACACGTTCACTCCGCTTACAGACAATCTCTTTGTGCTGACCGAAACGCAACGTGAGCACATACGACAGATAGCTCATCTCTTGCCCCTTATGGAGGGCGAGGTGGTTCTGCCTAAGCTGGAGAATAAGGGCAGAGAGTGGCTGGAACAGATCAGACTGGAAACGATGAAAAATGACGACAAGGTGAAAGCTCGCCAGCGTTTCCGTATCTGTCCTACAACCATGAGAATGATGACCTGCATCATGCTCTGCAAGGTGGCTGAAACGCTGATTCAGAAGCATGGTTTCCAGGGTGCCGAGAAGCAGCTGAAACAGAATCCACTGTTATGGAAGGAAATGATCGTAAAGACGCAGACACCAACTATGCTCGAAGCCTTCAATATCCTGGCAGATTATCAGCTGGACAATGCACTCTACTTCTTCCGCAGTCGAATAGAGGATGCATTCTCATCCAAGAATTATTGTGGTCAGACGACTTATGATCGTACCCGACGTGGCAGAAACGATTCTATCTTCGAGCGGCTTGATGTTACTTTTTCCTTTGAGCAGGCATTACAGCAAAGTATTGCCGTAAAAGGAGCAAACGTTACTCGGGAGGTTGTTAGACAGATGTTGAAAAACTGGAAGCGACAGGGATTGATAGGTGTGCTGCCTGATATGCGTTATCAGAAGGTTCAACCTACGGTATAAAGTGGTTCTAAGAAAGTGATCATTAATATTTATCCGGTCATTAACGGTCACGGTCATTTTCGGTCATTAAGGATTTTCAGTAAGGAAATCCTTAATGGCCCTATCAATAAATCAATTTTATTTTTAGATATTTATGGAAATAATCATTTATCGTCGTCGCTTTACCCGTTGGGGTGTAGATGGCACATTAGTTATAAAAGGTACGAAAGTTTGTAATACCATAGAACATCCTGAGCGTTTATTGCCAGCAGGAGACTACGAGATAGCTTGTGTTTCTATTGCTAATAAGAGTAGGAAAATGCCTGTTATCCTGAGGAAGGGACAGACTGTTTGGGAAGTGGGCATTAATACTCCTTGTCTCAAACCCGGTAATGGACCGATGACGCTGAAAAACGGCTGCATCATCCTAGGTAAGGCTGTAGCATCAGGGCTGGTGATTCATTCTCAGGAATATTTCGACCGACTTTGTGAACGGTTAAGGAAGGTTTCTAAAAAGATGGAATGTATCAAGTTACGTATCATAGATTGGGGTAGTGATGAAATATCGATAGCATTTTAGATTTTCTGCCTCTAATATTCATTCATTAAAAATAGTATTATCATGCGTAAGATAAAAGAAATCATCATTCATTGCAGTGCGACCAAGGAAGGTCGCAACTTCACCGTAGCGG
>OQWM01002121.1_pt1 | contig 13575 bp, 11 predicted proteins | sample 1691531 | NCBI WGS metagenome assembly OQWM01 (sample SAMN03418257, study PRJEB22391) | human gut metagenome | biome: human-gut; feature: organic feature; material: feces | host: Homo sapiens | place: Tanzania | collected 2013-01
TCAACTGATTTTGGCCTCCGGGGGGTCGCCAGGTTGGCGACCCCTACAGGGGCTGGGTGTCCCCCGTCAGCAGGCGGGTCAGGGCATTACTCTGTACTGGTACAGGGTTCGCAGCGTTATTGCCCGGCGGCACTGCCGCCTTATTCCAGTCCTCTCAGATACAGCCCTCTGGTGCAGAAGCCAGGCTCGAAAGGCGCGGGATTCACATAATCGCTCAGTACCCGCTCGACCTCCCGGGCGTTTTCCGTGGTGAAGTACAGCCGTACCGCCCACAGCCCCAGCCGCCCCAGGTCGTTCTGCCGGTCAAGCCAGTTCAGCTTTTTACCGTTGAGCAGCACACTGCGGCAGTTTCCACAGTCTTTGATGATGGGAAAATCTGCGCCGGTGCGGTCGGTGAGCTTGGTGGGGGCGGCGTTACAGGTGCATTCGCCGGTTTTGTTGCGAATCAGGCAATGCTCCGTCACCATCAGGGGCAGACGGCCATAGGCAAAAATCTCGCTGGGGATGGCCTTGCTTACATCCCGAATCTGGGGCAGGGTCATTTCAAAGCTGAGGCACAGGGAGGCAATGTCCATCTGCTGCAAGAGGTTTGCAGTGGCGGAATTGTAAACATTCAAGGAAAAGTCACCGTGAATCCGCATTCCGGCTTCCTTGGCGGGAATTACCAGGCCGTAATTTCCAATCAGCACATCCCGGATGCCTGCCTGCAAAAGCTTTTCCATGGCATCGCGCAGCTTGGGCAGCTCTCCATCGTGGACGATTCTGGGCAGCACGGCTGCCACTCGCCCTCGCCGCCCCAGGGCTTGGCACAGGGCTTCATCCTCCATCAGCACATTGATGGGTACATACAGCATGGCGCTTTCGGTGTTCACCAGTGTTTGGGTCAGCTGCTCCCGGGTGGTTACCTGGATGGTCAGGCCGGGGAGCTTGGTGTTGCCCCGATAAATGGGCACGGTCTTGGCCGCCCGGAGCTGCCGCTCCACGGTTCTGCCCTTGCGTGCCAGGTCGCAGAGCTTTTGACCGTTGACCTTCAGCGCAGAATACATGGGCGGAATCTGCATGATGTCGCCCCGGAAATCTTGCAGGACGGCCTCAATTTTTTCGTCATCCAATTCCACGGGGCGCTGTTCCAGCACCGTGCCGGTGGTGTCCTGGGTGTCGGTGATGAGGCCGGGGTGCAGGAGGGTAACATACTCCTTGCGGGCGTGCTCAAAAAACTCCACGCCTCTGGTGGCTCTGCCCACAAACACCGGCAGCACGCCGGTTGCCATGGGGTCAAGGGTGCCGCCGTGGCCGATTCTGCGGGTGCCGTACACCCGGCGCAGCCGAGCGGTCACATCCTGACTTGTCCAGCCCTGGGGCTTGTCGATGATTACAATTCCGTTCATAGTTGTTTCTCCTGCGTTTTATCGTTTCCCTTATGTCATAACGGCAGAGGAAGCAGTATCTTTCTTTAGATTACCAATAGGAAGTGACAGAATTAATGCTGGATATTATGTGAATGAGGCTGCTAAAAATAGTCGTACCTATTCCAAAAATCTGATTAATTCTGGTGATTTGCAATTAGGAAAGTTACGTGCTTCAACAAATGATGTTATTGGACTTTCGCTTAAAGATTTGGCCAAGCATATGCTTATTGTTGGTACACCAGGCTCTGGAAAGACAACCTTTTCTGTTGGATTGTTAGATCGTCTTTGGAAAAAGCATCATATACCATTTTTAGTTATAGAACCTGCAAAAAATGAATATAGGTCATTAGTGCAAAGTATTCCTGATTTACAGGTCTTTACTCCAGGTAAAAATTTTATATCGCCTTTTGTTTTTAATCCTTTTGTTCCCCCAAAGAATGTACGTTTGGAAACCTACAAGTCAACATTGAAGACTGCTTTTGCTGCAGGTGTATCTATGTCGACTCCTTTGGACAAGATTTTTGAGGATGCAATCAATAATTGTTATTCTGATTTTAAGTGGTTGGACTCATATACGGTAGCGGATAAAGGGCGTGTATTTAATATTGTAGATTTTGTAAAATGCTTCCAAGAAACCTTTGCAGAGATAGGTTACACAGGAGATGCAAGGAATATTGGTCGTGCAGGTGTAGTACGATTGAAAAGCCTCGTGAATTTGTTTGATAACTATTTCTCTATACCAATAGATGATTTGTTATCTAAACCTACAGTCATCGAGTTGGCGGCAATCGAGAATTCAGATCAGAAAGCTTTGCTAATAGCTTTATTACTTCTTTCTATTTTATCTTATGTTAATGCCAATTATATAGGTGAAGGAGGACTGCGCAACTTTATATTGTTGGAAGAGGCACATGTGTTGTTGGATGCTGATACTAATTCTGGCGGTGAAGGTTCGGCAAATCCTGCTGCTGTTGCGCAAGGTTTGGTCAAGCGTATGCTTGCTGAAATACGTTCTTATGGAGTTGGAATGGCAATTGCCGACCAGTCTCCACGCAAGGTGGGTATAGATATAGTTGCTTTGACAGATATTAAAGTTGCCTTTAGATTGGTGGAAAAGCAAGACAAGGAAATATTGGCAGATTCTACAAGTATGAGTGATTTGCAACTCAATCGATTAGCCAAACTTAAACCAGGTGAAGCATTCTTATTTTTTAATCGCTTAGATGAGCCTGAGGAAATAATAACACCAGATTATCGTCTGGATAATAATATTAGCATATCTCTGTCTGATGATGGCATTCGTCAACTTTCAACTTACTGGAATGATAAAGCAGATAAACTGCGTCCTTATCCCGAATGTAAATTGTGTCCATATTGTCAAGCAAGCTGTGATTACAATCGTAGGGTGTTGGCTAAGGAAGTTGCTCGACGCATATTTAAAAAATATGTAGGTAATGGATGTAGAGAAGTCGAAAAACTTAAAAATGTACTTTCAAAGATAAGTAGTCTTATAAAGTCGGAATTGAATGATGAACCATTTAATAGAGAGTTGTTGTCTTGTGTAAAAGTGTATTTTTGGAGGCATGTTAAGTATGATACATTCTTGCATGTACCATCAAAAGTAATATATGAATCTTTAACTAAAAAATAAGCTTATGTGTGAATTTGACGATTGTGATACATGTACAGAACCTGATGGATTTGATCAATTTGACGATTGTGGTATAGAACCTGATGAATTTGATCAGTTTGACGATAGTGATACATGTACAGATCCAGATGGATTTGATCAATTCTTTGGCCAACCTGGAGGTGATGGATTTGATCAACTCTTTGATCAAGAGCAAGATGATTCTAGTGATGAATTTGATAAAATCTTTGACCAAGATGGTCGTGGCGATAGTTTTGATCAATTCTTTGGTCAAACAGACAATTGGGAAAGAACTGGCGTTTCTGATGATATTGCTGATACATCGGACTCTCCTGTAGAAGATTCTATGGAAGGTTCTGATTCTTTGGGTGAGAAGGACAGTGACTCTTCTGATGGATGGGCTGAGGATAATGCTTCTGATACATCTGAAGAAGAGAATGAAAAAAATGAAGAATCAGACAATGGCTGGGATGAAGATGGAACTGAGATGCAGGATGAAACCAAAGAACAACGGGAGGATGAAGAGGTGAATCAACAAGAATTGGCAGAACAAGAAGCCGAAGATGATAAGATGCTTGATGACATGGAAGATAAATATAAGGATTTGGATCGTAAAGCGGATGCAGCTAATCGTGAGTTGGAAGATAATACGGAGCCAGAGTCAGAATCAGAATTGAATAACAAGGCATCAGAGTTGAATACTCAGCGTGATGATCTTGGTAAGGAAATAGAAGACTTTAAGTATAAACATAAAAAGTAATTAAATCTATATTATTATGGGATTATTTCATAGAAATGAGAATGATGCCAACTTCGCAGGTGGCAGTCGTAACATCGTCGAGTTTATACAGCGTCAGTTGGACGTTGATGCTCTTATTTATATTGACCCTCGACAAGACTTCAATATGGGGTCTGTGATAACAGTGGCTCCAAATGAGCAAGTTATTTTTATCAAAAATGGCATTCTCTATGGTGTTCTTCATTCGGGACGACATGTTGTTGCTACAGATAACATTCCTGTCTTAGGACGTATTCGTAATATGCTTTCTGGAGGAGTGTCAACTTTTACGTGTCAAGTTTATCATGTAACAACATCTATGCAAACAATGAAATGGGGAACAGAAGATCCCATACAATGTGTGGATTATCATTATGGTGATGGAGTTCCTACAGATGTTATTGGTAATGGTGATTTTCAAATATATTTTGATATAGATGAGAATGACAATGCTGCTGCTGAATGTTATAAGAAATTGATGGGTGGAAACAGTGTATTTACAAGTGAAGATTTAAAAGAATTCTTTAAAGCTCAAATAACACAACGTATTGGTGCCTTGGTTGCTCAAATGGTTTCTGACATATCGCGCACTGAATCTATAAATACTTTGTATCCTTATATTAATGATATTACAGAAAAGGTAACTCCTAAAATACAAAATGCATTAGACGAATTTGGAATTCGTATTCATAATTTTTCTTTTAATTCACTCCAAGTTGTCGATTCTGAGGAACGAATGAAGCTTCGAAAACGTTTAAATGCAGCTAAATATGCTGCAGATCCAAAATATGGTATGGCTGTTCAGCAGGAAATAATTGAAAATATTTCAGTTAATCCAGGTGCTGGTGGAGTCGCAAGTGCAGGCGCAGGCTTGGGCTTGGGAATGGCTGCAGGTAATGCTTTTGCTACAATGGCTACAACAGCTTTTGCGCAACCACAACCACAGCAATTTCAACAACCAATGGGCTTTGGTGGTGGAAATCGTTTTGGCGCAGCGCAGGCTCAACCAACAAACTCTTCAATGGCACAAGACCCGGCTGATGTGTTGGTAAAGATGAAGAAATTATTGGATTCAGGACTTATTAGTCAACAGCAATATGATGATAAGGTTGCAGAAGTTTTAAGTAGAATGTAAAAAGGTAACGGTGATGAAAAGTGCATTTTTTAAAATGGTTATAGGGCTTGTTTTCTTAGCCTTGTTTAATATCCTCTATTTTATAGTTGGAGGAATAGAGCATACCTCTTTGGACTGGGTTTGTTATGGATTCATCCATGTATCCTACTTGATGATACTGATAACACCTTTATTTTGCTTGTCAAACAAGAAAATGTCGGTACAATCTTCTACTCTATATCTCATCGTCTTTTTTTATTTTATCATAGAATTAGTAGTAGGTTTGCTTTTTATGTACTTTAAACCGCAAACTAATACGTGGGCTATTATTGTACAATCTGTATTGTTGGCAATCTTTTTGGTGCTTCAACTGTCAAGTGTTCTTGCAAATGATGCAACGAATAAATCTCTTAAAAAACAAGAAGTTGAATCAATAAACATTGAATCTTTGGTTTTGCGATTAAGAGAAAGTATGAGAATGGTATCTGATGTTGAAGCTCGAAGATTAGTAAAACTGTGTGTTGATGCTGTCAATAGTAGTCCAAGAGAATCTTTCCCTGAAGTAGCGGAAGCTGAGACTGCTATGCAGGTGGCCGTAGATGATTTGTGCTTTGCCATAGATTCATCTGCAAGTGTTGAAGAGATATCTAAAAAGGCAAAAGAACTAAAGGTCGTTATTTCACGCCGTAACTCAGCAATTAGTATGCATAGACTTTATAATAAGTAATCATATAATAATAACAATTTAAATCTTAAATTTATGGCAGAAACAAGAGAATTACAAAAGATTGCTTGCCCATCATGTGGTTCTAAGATTACCAAATTCGGCAGATTTGACAGAACCTTAGTTTGTCCAGCATGTGGAAACACAATCATTAATCCTGTTGCAGAAACTCGCAAGGAAGATATGCCTGAGCGTATGATTCCTTTCACGACACAGGAGGGGGATTTTGAAAGTGCTTTGGTAAATACTTTGGTCAACCAAGATTATGTTCCAAAGAATGTATTCCAAGCAATTAATACAGGTAATGTGTTCCGTGCTTATCTCCCAATGTATCTGTATGAAGGTACATATCAGGCTTCATGGAGCTGTGAGTCTTCTTATAGCGACCAAGAGGTGAAAATCTCAGATAGTTGGACTGACAATAGTAAAAAGATTAGTACTAAAAATGTAAAGAAATGGCGTCCACAGAATGGTAATGCCTCTGGAAATTTTGGTTTCCTTTGTCTTGCTAATGAAAGTGCTGATGACTTACCTCAGGAACTTCGTAACTTTACGTCGCAGTTCCCTTATGATGTGATGATGTCAAAGAAGTTCGATCCGGAAATGTTGGGTGAAGAGGATTCTAATCTGATTACAATACCACGTAATGCTGATGAAACACTTGTTTGGCAAAAGCATGGTAAGAACTTGGTAGACGATACTGCCGAACGAGCAGCGTTAGATCAAATTGGTAATCAGGAAATTCGAAATTTCCGTGCTTCTTCTAGTTGTAGCTTAACTACTAAAGGTGAGTACATGCTTGTTCCTTTCTGGTTTGTTTATTATACTTATGACAATCAGAAGTATAACTTTATGATGGACGGAACTGGACAGCATTATTCTTATACTTATCCTGTTGATCAAGAAGAGGTTGATTTTGTCAATGGTAAGGAAAAGATAAAGAACATTGTGAAATGGTTGTGGTTGCTTCTTTTTGTTGTTTGGTATTTATCAAATTATGGTGTTGCATTTGCTTATTTGGCAATATGGATTGTAGCTAAGATTATCGTCAACAAGAAGATGAATAAGGATATTGATGACAGATTGGCGGAATCAAGGAACGCACGTCAGTCAGCTGCTTCAAACTTATAGATGTCTCGTTATCCCTACTAAAAGATTTTTTGTGTGCTTGCAGAATAATGCTTAATTATTCGATTATAAGTAATTAGTGTATTCTGTTTTACGTTTCTTAGCAACTCATTTGTTTGAACGTAAAAGTACGTCTTACTAATAAAGACCATTGCTACTTGGTAATCAAGTAACAATGGCCTTAATTTTACTATTTATTGTAGGTCTTTAAAAGTAAAACACAAACCTACTTGAACAGTAATAAAACAAAAAAGCCACATCCGAGTGGATGTGGCTTTGTTTCTTTTGTGCTTGCTTGCAATTACTTGCGGAGGCCGAGGGCCTTGATGATAGCACGATAGCGATTGATGTCGCGATCGTAGAGGTAATTGAGCAATGCACGGCGCTTTCCTACCAACTGAGTCAAAGAACGTGTGGTAGTATAATCTTTACGGTGCTTCTTAACGTGCTCCGTCAAATGGGCAATACGGTATGAGAACAATGCTATCTGGCTCTCAGCTGAACCAGTATCAGAGTTAGACTTTCCGTACTTACCAAAGATCTCTTCTTTTTTTGCCTTGTCTAAATACATAGCTTTTTTGTAAATAATTAATAATGTTTGCACAAATGCGGATGCAAAGTTACAACTTTTTTCTTATAATGGCAAGAGTATACAATATTTTTTTGTAATTTTGCACCTGATTTATACATTATATACAATGCAAGACATTAGAAACATAGCAGTTATTGCCCATGTCGACCATGGCAAGACAACTCTCGTAGACAAGATGATGCTCGCTGGAAAGCTTTTCCGCGACGGTCAGGATAACAGTGGCGAAGTGCTTGATGCCAACGACCTCGAGCGTGAGAGGGGTATCACAATTCTTTCTAAAAACGTTTCCATTAATTGGAAAGGTACTAAAATTAATATTCTTGATACTCCTGGACACTCTGACTTCGGCGGTGAGGTAGAGCGTGTGCTTAACATGGCAGACGGATGCCTTTTGCTCGTCGACGCTTTTGAAGGTCCTATGCCTCAGACTCGCTTCGTGTTGCAGAAAGCTTTGCAGCTTGGTTTGAAGCCTATCGTGGTTGTCAACAAGGTAGACAAGCCTAACTGTCGTCCTGAGGAGGTATATGAAATGGTCTTCGACCTCATGTTCTCTCTCAATGCTACAGAAGATCAGCTCGATTTCCCTGTAGTTTATGGTTCAGCTAAGAATGGCTGGATGGCTGAGGAGTGGAATCAGCCTACTGACAATATCGACTATCTTCTCGATAAGATAGTTGAGGTTATCCCTGCCCCTAAGCAGCTTGAGGGTACTCCTCAGATGCTTATCACATCTCTCGACTATAGCAACTATACTGGTCGTATCGCCGTAGGTCGCGTTCATCGTGGTGTACTCAAGGATGGTATGAATGTTACTATCTGCCATCGCGACGGATCTATGGAGAAGACCAAGATTAAGGAACTTCATACCTTTGAGGGTATGGGTCATAAGAAGACTGACAGCGTAGAGTCTGGCGATATTTGTGCTGTTATCGGTTTGGAGAAGTTTGAGATTGGTGACACCATCTGCGACTACGACAATCCAGAAGCATTGCCTCCTATCGCTATCGATGAGCCTACCATGAGCATGCTCTTCACTATCAACGACAGTCCATTCTTCGGTAAAGAGGGTAAATATTGTACTTCACGCCACATCCAGGAGCGTTTGGATAAGGAGTTGGAGAAGAACCTTGCTCTTCGCGTTCGTCCTTTCGAGGATTGTACAGATAAGTGGATTGTTAGCGGACGTGGTGTGCTCCACCTCTCTGTGCTTATCGAGACTATGCGTCGCGAAGGCTATGAGCTTCAGGTTGGTCAGCCACAGGTTATCTACAAGACTATCGATGGTGTGAAGTGTGAGCCTATCGAGGAACTCACAATCAATGTGCCTGAGGAGTTTGCAAGTAAGATGATTGATATGGTGACACGCCGTAAGGGTGAGATGACATCTATGGAAAGCCAGGCTGACCGTGTAAATATCGAGTTCGAGATTCCTTCACGTGGTATCATCGGTTTGCGTACTAATGTGCTTACAGCATCTCAGGGTGAGGCTATCATGGCACACCGCTTTAAAGACTATCAGCCTTTCAAGGGCGAGATTCAGCGTCGTACCAATGGTTCGATGATAGCTCTCGAGACTGGTACATCATATGCTTATGCTATCGATAAGCTTCAGGATCGTGGTAAGTTCTTCATCGATCCAGGTGATGAGGTTTATGCAGGCGAGGTAGTGGGCGAGCATGTTCACGACAACGACCTTGTAATCAACGTTACTAAGGCTAAGCAGCTTACCAACGTTCGTGCTTCAGGTTCTGATGAAAAGGCACGCGTTATCCCTAAGACTGTGATGAGTCTTGAGGAATGTCTTGAGTATATCAAGGGCGACGAGCTCGTTGAGGTTACTCCTAAGAGCATGCGTATGCGCAAGATTATTCTCGATCACCTCGAGCGTAAGAGAGCAAACAAGGAATAGTTCCTATACATAAATAAGGAGGAAGTTTGTTTGAACTTCCTCCTATTTTTATATATACATATTTATATATATACCTTATATTATATATACATATATATACCAACAATTTTGAGTTCTCACTATCTCTAACTCCCCTAAATAAAAACATCTGTATTATGGCTTTGTGGAGATTCTTTCGTAGATTTGCGTTGCCTTGCTCACTTGTATTAGGAGCTATAGGCTATCTGTTGTTTGCCAACATTCCCTTTCTCGAACCTATAGGCGATGCTGTAGGTCCACACCTTATATCTCTCATGCCTGTAGTGCTATTTGCTTTGCTCTATGTAACCTTCTGTAAGATAGAGATAAAGGAAATGCGCCCACAAAAATGGCATTTTATCCTCCAAATTATTCGCACATCCTTGGCTGCATCAATGGTTGTAGCCATCTATCTCTTTGGTGCATCATACAATGTAAAGCTTGTGCTCGAAGCAGCTTTTATCTGCTTTATTTGTCCTACTGCAGCAGCTGTGGCTGTGGTTACAGAAAAACTTGGTGGAAGCATTGGTTCGCTTACCACATATACCGTCATCGCCAACATCTTCACCATGGTTATCATTCCTTTGCTCTTTCCTATGGTAGAAAAAGGTGCCAACGTCACATTCTTATATATGAGCATGATGGTGTTTCGCAATGTAACCACGGTGCTTGTAGTTCCATTGCTCTTAGCTTTGCTCAGCCGTAAGTTCTTACCTCGCTTTGTCGACAAGGTAAAGAGCATAAAGGATTTAGGATTTTATATGTGGTGTTTCAACCTCACTATCCTTATGGGTGAGACCGTTCGCAACATCATTCACGCTCAAGTTTCTGGCTATATTTTGGCTCTCTTGCTTATTGTTCCATTAGTAGTATGCCTCATTCAGTTTGCCATAGGCAAAGCCGTTGGTCGCCATTATGGTGCCAGCATCAGCGCAGGCCAGGCTCTCGGACAAAAGAACACTATCGTAGCCATTTGGCTCACCCTCACCTTCCTTAATCCTCTTGCAGCCGTTGCTCCCGGTGCCTATGTTGTTTGGCAAAACCTTGTCAATGGTTGGCAACTGTGGTATAAAGAGAAGTATGGTAAGCTGAAGTGGTAAGTAAAAAACTTATTGTTATCGTTTATTAACAATAAGCCATGCAGTCTTTTCTTGTTTCTGTCTATCTTTATAAAAGAAAGCACCAAAAGTACATTTACCATAAATATGGATATTATAGAGATAGTAAGGCGAGTAAAGAAGGAGACAATGTTGCTCTGGAAACATTATATGAAACATACGCTCCGATGATGAGAAATGTATGTGTCAATATAACCAATGAGGACGAGGACATAGTGAATGACCTCGTCCAAATGGCGTTTATTCGTGCTTATTATTCTCTCTTCCAACTCCGAGATACTTCAAAGTTTGGAGAATGGGTGGCTACAATTACTAAGAATGTTGCTTTGAAACATCTGGCACAGAAACGAAAGATGCCATTTGTTCCCTTTTCAAGTACGATGGAAGAAGAATTGGAGATAGGTTGTATCTTATCCTCCGATTCGCTATTGGCAGAAAAGGAAATACATGAATTGATAGACCAATTGCCTAAAGGATATGGGCGAGTGTTTAGAATGTCTGTTATAGAAGGTTATTCGCATCAAGAAATAGCCGAAAAATTGGGCATTGAGCCGCATAGTTCTTCTTCTCAATTGTCAAGGGCAAAGGCTTTGTTGCGTAAGATGATTAACAGAAGGGGGATGGGGATTGTTATATTTGTATTGGTATGCACTCCTCTTGGCATATATTTGCTCAAAGACAGAGGTAAGAAGGAAATACAAAAAATCAATATAGCCAGTGAAAAGAAAAATATAATTAGGCAAGTAGAAAACAAAGCCCCTAATAATGCAGCGAATGTGGCTTCTGCAAATTCAGTTGCAGAAATACGCTGTAATCAATACGGTGTATCATCCATTATTCCTGAGGAAATTCCATCAAATGATAGCATATATACTCCAAAGGATTCCATACAACATAAGTTGGTGGCCGTAGAAAATAATGATAGCATTCTGCCAGATACATGCAAACAACCTTGCATAGAGACAGAGCATTACCTTGCTGACAATGAGCAAACAAGCAAAAAGCATCAATGGCAGTTGCTTGCAGCGGGTTCTCTTGGCTCAGCTTTGGCTCAAAATGCTTACAAGCTGTTTGTGGGTAATACTAGTAGTGATATTGATGGACCTCAACCTTCAGGCCCTGGAACATTCTCAACTTGGGAGGGTTATTATCATTATCTGCAACAGAATGCGCATGATGATATGTCGAAGAAAGACAAAGCTCTGATGGATATTGCCCAAAATAATATGGGGAAGATCGAGGAACATGAACACCACGACAAGCCAGTTACCTTTGGTCTCTCGGTAACAAAATCATTGGGGAATAATTGGAACTTGGAAACAGGCTTGCTGTATTCTCTGTTAAAGTCCGACTTCACGTTAGGCGAAGGTGCATATTACATCAATCGAAACCAAAAGGTGCATTATTTGGGAATACCTTTGCAAATGTCGTATAAATGGCTTGATGTCAAGAACTGGTCAGTTTATTCTTCGCTTGGCGGTGCTTTGCATATACCTATATACGGTAAAACCAGCGAAAGGTATATTGTCGGAAATACCACGCCATATATGAATAATTGGCATTTCACACCTTCACTGCAATGGAGCATTGGCACAAGCATTGGAGTGCAATATAAGTTCGCTCCTAAGTGGGGTGTCTATATTGAACCTTCATTCAACTGGTATGTGCCAAACGGCAGCTCTATCCATACAATTTGGACTGAGCATCCGTTCTCTTTCACAATACCTTTCGGCGTTAGGTTTACATGGTAATACTCTCGTCATGCAGTCTTTTGAACTTTTGTCGCCTCTTATTGATAGAAGCACAAAAGTTTCTGAAAACGATATGCGAGTGCTATCTTCATTGGAACACCTAACTTACACCTACTCTTTGATAGAGAATATACGAACATTAATATAAAATGGAAGATTTATGAAAACAACATTATTCGGATGTGTCTTATCAGCACTCATGTTGGCCTCTTGCTCGTCTGAACAAAATGTAACAGAGCCTGTTAGACTGAGCGACATCGTTAATACCGGGTGTACAAGGTCTTTCTCTGCAAAAGAGAGTCGACCTGAGTATTACAGAAGTGAAATGGAAAAGAAGCCCCAAGTGTCTATTTCCGTTGATAAGAATGGGGTGGCAACCTTCAAGTTCACAGACCTTGAAGCTAATTGCATTGTGAATGAATTCCGTCCGTCTGTAAAAACTAATGACGGAGAAATCGCCATAGTGTTGATACCGTATACTCCAGACCCGACAGTGGAAGCCGATTGTTATTGCAGATACGATGTAAGTTTCAAACTCAGCAATGTGGTATCAGGCAAATACTGCATGAAAATTTATGAGTCGGATTATTATGGCAAATACGACACCGCACATCCATCTTATGAAGGCTTAGTTTTATTTGCGCCAAACAAGACTTTTGAATTTGACCTTTAACGATTAAAGTCCCATCCGCATATATACTATATGTCGATGGGACTTGTTGTTTTGATTATATGGATGCTGAGTATCACAGAGCATCATTGCGTAAACACACCCAACTCAAACAGTTTGTTTACGCATTGTTTTCCCGTAATCGAGTAGGAGGTAAATACTAATCATAGGTGTTTATCTCCTACTTTCGTATTTACCGACCTCTCACACCACCGTACGTGCCGTTCGGCATACGGCGGTTCCTATTTTGGGTACCATTCGAGATACGCCCCCATTAAAGTTGCATACCCTGCCCTACATAAATGCTCTTTTGTTATAGCTCTATGCAGTATGTAGCTATCAGCTATTCGCCAATAGCCTTTGCGAGTATTACCCCATTCGTATGCTTTGTGTTTACTAATACCACATCTGATGAGGTTTGCCACTTTTGTCTTGACTCTCTTCCAAGATTTCCATATACACATGCGTATTCTACGTCTTAACCATTCGTCTGTTTCAAGTAAAAGACGTTTCATATTGGCAAGATGATAATAACCTACCCACCCTTTTATGTATTCTTTCAGTTTTTGCTTTCTCTTGGCATGTCCCCAACCATTGCTGCGACTTGTCAGTTCTTTCAACCTTGACTTCATCTTGGCTTTGGATTTTGGATGCACCGTGAGTTGGCATTTGCCTTTCATCACATAAAAGGAGTAGCCGAGGTATTTCACTCC
>OQWM01002124.1_pt1 | contig 13566 bp, 10 predicted proteins | sample 1691531 | NCBI WGS metagenome assembly OQWM01 (sample SAMN03418257, study PRJEB22391) | human gut metagenome | biome: human-gut; feature: organic feature; material: feces | host: Homo sapiens | place: Tanzania | collected 2013-01
TAGGCACAAAATCATGGAGAATGCGGAACTTATCAACCGCAATCACAAAGCAATTCGTGTCTATCCTAAGCCCATCATCTTAGAGGTTGACTCTAAATTTGCCGGATTTACCATTCCCGGTATGCGTGTTGAAGGCGTTACCTATGAGGTTCCTACCTTTTCCGCATTAAAGGGTGCAATCGATGCAATTTATTGGCATCCCGGCGTTGAGACCATTCCAACCGCTGTCTATATCCACAATCCCATAAAGAAAGAGCGTATCACACAAAACGGGTATAACGAGGGTCGCGGTCAGCGTTCTCGTGAATGTCTTGTCAATGTTCGATACACCATCATCGTCTATCTGGTTCAGACGAATACGATGCAGGAAGGTATGAACCTTGATAAGTATTACAAGATGCTTACCAAGTACATAAACGGCGGTTGCGGAAACAAAGTGCCGTATCTTGGTATTGCAATGGACCCAATGAATTTCAAACTCATCAACAGCGATGACATCAAGCCCACGCAGCCTTTTAACGAAGACCTTGGGTTTATGCCATTTACCGAAGATTACACAAAGCCGAAAGACCCTGACTTGGTTTGCAGACATCTGACAATCGAGAACGGGATTATCGACTTCACGAAAGGAGAGTATTTCCACTGCTATGAAGGACTTGCTTAATGTTCTGTACGACCATTACAATGCCCAGTTACCACTCGGAACCGTCATGCCTTACGGCTGGACGATTGGGGAAGTCAATTACGCTGCCGAGGTCAATGATGAAGGTGAACTCACCGGAATCTATGCGCTTGGCGCAACATCTGACACTGATGAGGTAGAGGATAAAACCAAAGCCAAGGCTAAAGACAAGGCTACGCCCCATCAGATGTTCACGATTCCTGTTCGCCATACCCGTACGAGCGGCGCTTACCCCTATCTGTTTTGTGATGCTGCACATTATATGTTTGGCACTCCGAAAAGCGATGACAAGCACTCGTCTGGTACGTGGCTACAACGACACCAAGGACAGCAAGATAACCATAAGCGTCATCTACAGCAAGTTCAAATAAACACGCAGCCATGGCAGACAACTTTCTTGAGAGACAGCGACGCGACTACGAGGAACGTAAGCTACAATGGCAGCGTAGCAATACAAAGAAAACCGTCAGCGTGGCTGAAATACTAAAAAAATCACGCCAACGGTTCAACAATGACTGAACCACAATGGACAATTACGATTAGAACCACAATCGTGATTGTCCATTGTTTTTTATTTACAACTTCTATTGACAAAAAGAATAACTTTTACCATTACACTATCTTTCCTCGTTTTTTATCTAAAGTAGCTTTTAATTCGAAAAATATATATACATTTGTATAAAAGAACAAATCAACAAAAGCATGGCAAGAGATAAATGTGGAAAGATATTGATAGTGGACGACAATGAGGATGTGCTCTTGTCGCTCAATATGCTCTTGAAACCATACGTGGAAGCTATCAGAGTTATCAATACGCCTGAACGAATCATCGAGTTTATGGATTCGTTCAAGCCTGACGTGATTTTGCTCGACATGAACTTCCATCGTGATGCTATCAGTGGCGAGGAAGGATATGAATGGTTGGACAAGATATTAAAGCACAACCCTAAGAGTGTGGTGCTCTTCATCACAGCATACGTTGACACCGAAAAGGCCGTAAGGGCTATCAAGGCTGGTGCAATCGACTTTATACCCAAACCTTGGGACAAGAAAAAGTTGCTCGACACTGTAAAGAGTGCCGTTGAACTGAGCAAGGAGAGAAACCGGAATATTAACAACCAAAAGCAAGACACTATCACCGAGGTCAGCCCACAAGAAGCATTTGCCCGTTTCATAGGTAAATGTCCTGCCATACTTGATTTGAAAGCCCAAATCAAGCGCGTGGCTTCTACCGATGCCAATGTGTTGATTACGGGAGAGAACGGCACTGGAAAGGATGTTGTGGCCCATGCCTTGCACAATCTTTCGGCAAGAAACACGAAGCCGTTTGTGAATATCGACTTGGGATGTATACCTGAAAATCTTTTCGAGAGTGAGCTTTTCGGCTATGAGAAGGGTGCCTTTACTGATGCCAAGGGTGCAAAGGAAGGTAGAGTAGAGTCAGCCAACGAAGGCACTCTCTTTCTTGATGAGATAGGCAATCTAAATCTGCAGACACAGCAAAAGCTACTGACGATGATAGAGAAGAGACAGACACAACGCATAGGTTCAAATGAGGTGAACAATGTGGATGTGCGCATTCTTGCTGCCACCAATGCCAACTTGTGCAAAAAGGTCGGTGAGGGCGAGTTTCGTCAAGACCTCTTCTATCGTCTTAACACTATCGAGTTGCATCTTCCTCCATTGCGCGAACGTGGCGAAGACATCATCTTATTGGCAGAGCATTTCCTGAATATATATTCCGGCAAATACAGTGTGGGAAAGGTTGTGCTTGGAGCTTCTGCCAAAAAGAAACTCATGCAGCACACTTGGCCTGGCAATGTGCGCGAGCTGCAACATTGCATTGAGCGATCAATTGTGCTGAACGATAAGCCAGAGCTATCAGCTGAAGACATCCGACTGGAGACTTCTTCCACAGCCTCAGCTTCCTACCTAACCATCGGAGGCATTGAGAATGTAGAATCGCTCAATCTGCAAACATTGGAGCGCGAGGCAATAAAGCGGGCAATATCCTTGAGCAACGGCAATCTGACGCAGGCTGCCGAAATGTTGGGCATAACACGATTCGCACTCTATCGCAAGATAGAGAAATTAGGAATATGATGAACCTAACCTCACACAGATATCACAACAATGTCAATAATCAGCAATATATTAAACAACAAGAGCGACGAGCGGATGCGCCAACTGATTGAGGCCATACGCACACGCGACTTCTCGCTACAGTATTCGCTCGACCATCTAAAGGGCGAAGAGCGAAGGCTTGCGCAACAAATCAATGAGGTGGTGAATGAGTTTCGCGAGACCACCATGCGCCAAGAAGCCAAGTATCAATACTTCGGCACTATGCTCGACACTATCAATGCCTTCCTGATAGTGGCTGACGAACAAGGCATAGTACACTGGATGAACAGGGCCGCAGTGGATGGACTATGCGGTTTTGCCATCAATCGTCTGCAAGACCTAAAGGTTGTTGACGACACACTGCCTGAAACAATGAAGGCATTGAAGCCCGGACAACAGAGACTTGTGCAACTGATAGCCAACAACAACAATCGGAATGAGGAGAAGGCAGACTTCATGCTGAGTGTTGTAAACTTTTTCAACAAGGGATTTGCCTACAGACTCTACACTCTCCAGAATGTGCAACCCGTGATTCAAAAGAATGAGACCGATGCCCAGCAACAGTTGGTGAGAGTTTTGACTCATGAGATAATGAACTCGCTCACTCCTATCATATCTCTTGCCGACACACTATGCGAAGGTGTTGAACAAAACACTCTTGAGCACGATGATTTGCGCATGGCCCTGCAAGCCATTAACCGTAGGAGCAACGGATTGCTGCAGTTTGTTGAGAATTACCGCAAGTTGCAACATGTGTCTCAGCCTCAATTGGCGAATGTGATGATAGGCGACATTATTGCCGACTTGCAGCACCTTTACCCTGCCCCTATATTCCATTATGATATAGAAGATGCTGAGCAAGTACTGAGCATCGACCGCTCGCAAATAGAGCAAGTGCTCATCAATCTGCTGAAGAATGCGCAAGAGGCTGTTGAGAACAGCAATCAGCAATCCTCAGACAATGCTAAAGGCAAAGAGCCTTGCGTAAGACTGTCAACTCATCTTTCAAGCAACAAGCGCAACTTTATCATTTCCATTACCGACAATGGCAAGGGTATTATGCCGGAGGTGTTGAATCGCATATTTGTGCCATTCTTCACAACCAAAACAAACGGTTCGGGCATAGGGTTGAGTATTTGCAAGCAGATAGTAACCTTGCATGGAGGCACTATTACAGCCTCATCACAACCTGGCGACAAAACTACCTTCAATGTGGTGCTGCCTGCATAATATATGTGTGCGCACCGTGCGAAATCGCACACTATTCGTGCGGTTTCGCACATATATAAGACCACTGTCTTTTACCATCTTCTTCATAATCAAGCAGTTACTCTTATGGCATAGCTTTTGTTTAGTGTTTTGCAAAAGTTATGAATATGAAGACTAAGTTATATATATTAATAGGTGTAGCCTTCTGTGCCATGAACCTACGGGCACAGACCGACACGTTGCAGCTTGATTTGCCAGCCACAATAATCATGGCTCAACGGCAGTCGCCGTCAGTACAAAGCGCGCGCAACACTTTTCTGTCGGCTTATTGGGCTTACAGATACCACAAGGCCAACTATCTGCCTTCGCTGTCGCTATCTTCTTCACCTTATATTAATAAGGAGGTGAACAAGATAACCCTTTCGGATGGTACGGCAAACTTTATCAAGCAAGACCAGTTGGGTGCCGACCTTGCACTGAAGATAAACCAAAATATTGCCCTCACGGGAGGTAGCCTCTTTATGAAGAGTTCGCTCAACCGACTGGATGAATTGCGCAACAAGACAACAGTTTACAGCAGCAATCCATTTGTCGTAGGATATGAGCAGAGTCTTTTTGGCTACAACTCATTGAAGTGGGACAGACGTATAGAGCCTATCCGCTATCAAGAATCCAAGAAGCGGTATGCCGAGACATTGGAGATTGTATCAGCCAAGGCATGTGAGCATTTCTTTGCTTTGGTATCGGCACAAACCGAATTGGAGATGGCACGACAGAACTTCGCTTCGGCCGACACTCTCTATCAGATGGCAAAAGGAAGATATGACAATGGCACTATCTCGGAAAACGAGATGCTGCAATTGGAGATAAACCGACTGAATGAGGAGACCAATGTGATGGATGCCCAGGTGACATTGCGAGAGAAGATGCAAACCATACGCTCCTTTCTTGGATTGGAACAATCGCAAGACGTGAAGTTGCTGATTCCCGATGAGGTTCCTGCCTTTGAGGTTCCATTACAACAGGCAATGGAATTGGCTTTGGCCAACAGTCCCGACCCCGACTATTATCGCAGGGTTCTAAAGGAGAGCGAGAGCCGTCTGTCGCAAGCCCGTGCCAACGCAGGATTAAAAGCCGACCTATATATGCAGTTCGGACTATCGCAAACGGGCTCTGACATAGGAGCTGTATATCGCAATCCTATGAGTCAGCAATCGGCAAGCATCACCATAACACTGCCTATACTTGACTGGGGAAGGGGCAAGGGAAGAGTGAGAGAGGCGAAATCGCAATTAGCCCTTACCAACACCCAGGTGGAGCAAGGCATGAGGGATTTTTATCAGAATGTAGAAAAACTTGTGCTTCAGTTTAATATGCAAGCAAGAAAGGTGCATGTGGCTTCGCTTACCGACCAACGTGCCGAAAAGAGACACTTGGTGGCACGAAGACTATACATCATGGGGCGCAACTCAATACTCGACCTCAATGCCGCAATCAGCGACAAAGACTCTGCCCGACGCAATCATATAGCCACGATGCAGACTTATTGGAGCTTATACTACATGCTCCGAAGTATGACTGGATATGATTTCGAGCATAATAAAGAACTGAAAGAAGAACTGCCTATCAATGATTAACAACAATAGAATATGGACATAAAGAAACAACCTAAACCCTGGCACATACGCTATCGCTATCATATATTGGCTGGTGCCACAGGCTTGGCACTGCTCGTATATACCCTCTTTGTGATAATAACGTCCGGCACAAAGCGTGTGGATAAAGACAGTGTTGTGATAGCCGAAGTGACAAAGGCTCCTTTTATGGAATATGTGGATGTGGAAGGATTGGTGCAACCTATCAAGACTATCCAGGTGAACGCTATGGAGAATGGATTTGTGGAGCGTGTGGTGGCTGAGGAAGGAGCCATGCTGCAACAAGGCGACACTATACTTGTGCTTCAGAATCCTGAGCTATATCACTCTATCGACGACGAGCAGGACGCTTGGAGCAAAAACCTGCGCAACTGTCGTGAGCAGGAGATAGAGATGAATCAGAAGAGCATCAACCTTCGACAACAAGCCTTGGACGCTAAACACCAGATGAACAGTCTGAAGAAGTCGCTCAAGCAGAGCCGCGAGGAATATCGCATGGGCATAAAGAGTAAGGCTGAACTGGAGATGGCTGAGGAGGATTACGAATACCAACGCCAAAAAGTGGTATTGCAGATGCAATATCTCAAGCACGACTCTGTGTCTACACGACTGAAGCAGGAGATGATTGCCGCCAACAGAACTGAGGCAGACAAGAAGCTGTCGAGAGTGAAAGGACGCACAAGCAAACTGGTGGTGCGTGCTCCCGTAAGCGGACAACTTAGTTATGTGGGGGTGACACAAGGTCAGCAGGTTGCATCGGGGGCAAGCATCGGTCAGATTAAGGTGATGAGCCAATTCAAAATGCAAGTGACGTTGGCTGAATATTACATCGACCGCATCACAACTGGTCTTCCTGCCAATATCGAATACGAAGGTCGTAAGTATCCGCTTCGTGTGTCGAGGGTGATTCCTGAGGTCAAAGACCATAAGTTTGTTTGTGAACTGACCTTTGCCAAGCACACTCCCTCCAACATTCGATTGGGCAAGAGCTATAGGGTACTGCTGGAACTGGGCAAGCCAGAGCAAGCGTTAGTGATACCTAATGGCGACTTCCTGCAAACCACCAATGGTTATTGGATATTCCGAGTGTCGGCTGACGGCAAGAAGGCAAAGAGAGTGAGCATAACTGTGGGCAGACAGAATCCGCAGCAATGTGAGATAACCTCAGGCTTGGAGGCAGGCGACAAGGTAGTCGTTAGTGGATACGACAAAATTTCAAATAAAGAAGAGTTTGATTTAAAATAAAAACCATTATAGATATGAACATGTTATTACACAACCTGAAGGTTGCCTTGCGCAACATTCTAAAGTACAAGGTGCAGACTTTAGGCAGCATCCTGTCGCTTGCCATCGGTATGGTGACGCTTGCTGTGGTGCATTCGTTTTTGCAGAATTTCCGTATGCCATCAATTAGCCATGAAGCTTATTATGACAGAGTTTATACCATCCGATTCGATTCCATCCAAAAGCGTCAAACCGACGATCCTATTAACGCCAATGGTGATATCATAAGAGCAATAAAGGCGAATGGAGGACTTCGTTGCATTGAACAAGGTCCTTACGCTCATGGATTAATGTCTGGCGGATCTGCTGAGTTTACGCTAAGCGACAAGACAAAGCGCAAGATGCAGTTGGAACCCATTCTTATTGAATGTCATTATCCCAACTTTGCAGGTTACCGTTCTGCCATCACGGGAGAGAAGATAAAGGTGCTTGATACGCATGATGCCATTATCAGCAAAAAACTGTCACAGCAAATCTTTGGAGACAGGAATCCTGTGGGAACAAGCGTCAACTTAATGAAAGGCGACGATAATTATCAGTTGAGAATAGTGGATGTTTATCAAGACTTATCATTGAATGAGATTAATGGAAGACCTACTGCTCTATACTTCTCGCCATGCGAGTTTGAGGATATGGATTTTGATCAATATTTTGCCCGGCAATTGTATGTGGTATTGAAAGAGGGTTCTACTCCACAACAGTTGGAAGCTGAGGCGAACGGCAGGTTGAAACCTTTGGGATTGAAGACTAATATACGACCATTGAAAGAGCAGTTGGATGAAGAAAACGCATCTTCTGCCACAGGTTGTTCCATCACTTATCTTATAAGTTCACTGATTCTGCTGGCTGCCATCATAGGTTTTATGAGAATGCATGCGCAGTTGTTCTGGATGCGCAGACGTGAAATCTCGCTTCGAATCACCAATGGTGCCACACGCCTCCAACTCTTCTCAATGTTTGCTACCGAGGTGGTGATGATTGTGCTGATGGCTTATATTATGGCTGTGTTTATGGGAGCCTGGATTTGTGATTATCTGGCAATGCCTCAGTTTGCTGAAATCATGTTTGAGCTTGGAACAATCAGTCATCTGTATCTCTATAGTTTAGTGATTGGCTTGGTGGTCATTGTGCTGTGTCTCGCCGTTATCTGGATTGTGCTGAGTCGCATTTGCCGACGTACGCAAACGCTCGATTCTGGAATGAGACGAAGCCATAACAATTGGTTCCGCAACACGATGCTGTGTGTGCAGGTGATAATCAGTATGTTCTTCTTAGGTGTTACTTTCTGCCTCTTGTGTTGGGCGGGCAAGATGGCTGAGTACAACCATATACCTGACGACGAGAGACCATACAAGCAGAGTCTGTATATGCAGACCTATGATGCAGAAAACAGCCAGCGCCTCAGAGACAAACTAATCCATTTGCCGCAGGTGGAACGATGGATTCCTTATAGCTGGGGATATTGGAAAATTGACGAACTGGCTGAGAACGAGGAGTTCAGCAAGGCAGTTTGGCAAGGTGACAGAATCGTGACACATTATCGCATTCGAAACACATCAGACACATCGTTGCTCGACTTCTTGAAGATCAAGGTGAATTGGAAGCCTAAAGCCGACAAGAAGAAATGTATTTTGGTGAATGAGGAGTTGTATAAGCACATGCGCCAGCATCGTGTTGCTCCTAATGATATGTTGACAATAGATAATGATTCGTACAAGATTGCCGGCACATTCCAGTCGATACCTTATCAGCAGAATATGAAGTACGACATGTATACGTTCATCGTCATTGACCCAAAATTCAGCTATGAAACCAATGATTATATTCTTGTGGCAAAGCCGGGAGAATATAAGGAGATGAAGGTTGCTGTAGATAGAACCATCCAGCAATTGGAGCCTACAGTGGTGGCACAGATGTCAACCAATCTGCGTAATAGAATAGCTTTTGAGATGTTTATGGTAGAGATACTGCAATCTATTGCGTGGGCCCTGGCTGTGGTGAGTCTGGCTATCTGCATGATAAGCATCTTCAGTACAGTGATGCTGGATACGCAGACCCGCAAGAAGGAAGTGGCTATCCGCAAGGTGAACGGTGCCTTGACAAAGGATATAACCAAACTCTTCGGACGAACCTATCTGGTGATTACGCTCATCGCCATGGTGTTTGCGGTGGTAGCCATGTCGCTGTTTCATATCGTTCTGAGTCAGATGTTCGCTATGGTAGAAATAAATCCAGTTGTGCCTATCCTCATGAGTGTAGTAGTAGTGGCTGTCTTCATTGCTGTCATCATAGCCTGGCAGGTACGCAAGACGATGAAGGTGGACCCTTCGGAGATTTTGGCTAAAGAATAATATTTATTTACTAAAAAACGAAAATGATTATGATTAAGTTAGATAATATAAAGAAAGTTTTTCAGACAGAAGAAGTAGAGACTTGGGCACTCCGCAATATAAGCTTGGAGGTGAAGGAGGGCGAGTTTGTAGCCATCATGGGACCTTCGGGATGTGGCAAGTCCACATTACTTAATATAATAGGTTTGCTCAACAATCCCACGAGCGGCAGCTATATGCTCAACGGCAAGGATGTGAGCACGCTGAAGGAGAGCGAGCGCACCTTGATAAGAAGAGGCATGATAGGCTTTGTGTTCCAGAGCTTCAACCTCATTGATGAGTTGAATGTAGTGGAGAATATAGAGTTGCCGCTCCTTTATATGGGAGTGTCGGGCAAGGAACGCCGCAAGCGTGCCGAGGAGGTGATGGAGCGCGTGGCCATATCCCATCGTGCCAAGCATTACCCTTCGCAGCTTTCGGGTGGTCAGCAGCAACGCACAGCCATTGCACGAGCCATACTTCCCCGACCGAAACTGATTCTTGCCGATGAGCCTACGGGTAATCTTGACTCAAAGAATGGCAAGGAAGTGATGGACTTGCTTTCGGAATTGCACAAGGAGGGCACAACCATAGTGATGGTGACCCACTCCCTACACGATGCGAATTATGCAGATAGAGTAATTAATATGTTTGATGGAGAGATTGTTAATCAGGTAGAAATGTAGTATGAATAAGGCTATGGCGTTCTTGCCATAGCCTTACTACTGTTTATCACAATGTTTTCAATGCCCGTTCTATTCCCTCCACACTGTCATTAAAGAGTATGGGCTTTGCTATATACTTTCTCTATCAATACGCCTGTATTGTCAGGAATGCATCCTCCCAACAGATGCAGATAGGAAACGCCATGCTCGGTACGGTTCCTGCATTTTATGCTGTGGCGTTTCTTATTGTCTATCCAAACAGATGCGTTCTTGTTTTCTTCCCATTTCACCACTATGTCATGCCAGCGGTTATCCTTGATGCCAAGATTCTTGCGACTGATGGAAATAACATATAATCCTTCGGCAGCGGACACACTGTCGGTAGGGTTAAACCAACGGTCGTTTAATATAAGCTGAATAGGCTTGGACGATTCGGCCATCTTGACACGCACACCAACCTCTCCATTGCGTGTTGCAGGGAAAGGGTGGTATTGCACCAAAAAGAACAGCAATCGGCCGAGTCCTCCATCTGTGCGCATGGCATATGCTTTATTTTATCACGGCTCGACAGATAAAGAGGTCTTGTCTTCCCCAGGATGTTCACCATAATTGTAATGTCTGATTTCTCCGTCAGCCATTCTGCTCAAACCGATATAGGCATCGGATGGAGAAACACCAGTGACACGAGGTGCCAACAGATTGTCCAGATTATTTTGGGCAGAAGCAGGATGCAATGACTATGGATTTTGGGTTCAGTCGTCCTTGAACGACAGTTTCTCTAATTTTTCTTTCAGTATCGGAGCCTCCGATGCCCTTATCGACAATCGAATCTCACAGGTGTTGTCGTAAGTCTGACCTGCAATGCGGGGCGACATCTCCTTGATTATCTTCATCACGTCGTTCATCATTATATAGGGAAAGTCGTAGACTACCTCCTCTTCCTTGTAGAGCTTCACTATCTCGGCAGCGGCTATAGCCTCGGCAGCGGCTGTGCGATAGGCTACTATGAGTCCGCTTGTGCCAAGATTCACTCCTCCATAATATCTCACAACGATGATGAGGATATCTGTAAGGTCGTTTTTGGTAATCTGTCCGAGTATCGGTTTGCCGGCAGTGCTGCTCGGTTCGCCATCGTCATTGGCACGAAATTGCGAATGGTCGGCTCCGAGAGTATATGCCCAACAAACATGGCGGGCATCGTAATACTTCTTGCGATGTTCGGCAACAATGTTTTTCACCTCCTCTTCGGTGGTGACATGAAAGGCAAAAGCGAGAAACTTGCTTCGCTTCTCACTGTAAAAGCCCTCTGCAGGGCTGTCTGTTATTGTCAAATATTCGTCTATCAGCTCCATTTGCTTGTTGTTCAGTAAATAATATAATATGCAAAGGTAAGACAAATAAACGACAAATGGGGAAAAAGATAATGGATAATTATGATATACCAAACAAATAACGGCAGTCATAATTATCCATTATAAAATTATCAATTATAAAAATAATTTATTAATCAAGTTTGTGGATAACAAGCCCAGAGCGGAGTTTCGGCTCAAACCATGTAGCCTTAGGAGGCATTATCTTGCCGCTGTCGGCTATGTCCATAATCTGCTGCATTGTGACGGGATAGAGAGCCAATGCCACACGCATTTCGCCACTATCCACACGTCGCTTCAATTCGCCGAGTCCGCGAAGACCACCGACAAAATCGATACGCTTGTCCGAACGCAAATCGGTTATGCCAAGTAACTTGTCAAGAATCAGTCGGCTTGAGATGTCTACATCGAGCACTCCGATTGGGTCTGTTCCGTCGTATGTTCCTTCCTTGGCCTCAAGACTGTACCACTTGCCGTCAAGATATAGCGAGAACTCATGCAGATGCTGTGGCTTGTATTCGTCAGCGCCCTCACACTTAACGATGAAGTCAGCCTCCAATGCCTTCAAGAACTCCTCCGACGACATTCCGTTCAAATCCTTTACTACGCGGTTGTAGTCGAGGATTGTAAGCTGCGAAGCCTGGAAGCATACAGCCATGAAGTAGTTGTACTCTTCATTGCCTACATGCTGCGGATTCTGCTTAGCCTTCTCGGCGCCTACAAGGGCTGCCGCTGCACTACGATGATGGCCGTCGGCTATGTAGAGGGCTGGCATCTTGCGGAACTCTTCTGTGATGGTAGCAATGTCCTTATCATCGGAAATTGTCCAGAACTGATGGCGGAAACCGTCAATAGGTGCTATGAAATCATAAACAGGTGCAGTTGCGGCATAGCGGTTGATGAGTTCGTCGAGCACGCTGTTGTCGGGATAGGCAAAGAATACAGGCTCGATATTGGCATCGCATACGCGCACATGCTTCATGCGGTCTTCCTCTTTGTCGCGACGGGTAAGCTCGTGCTTCTTGATTACACCGTTCATATAGTCATTGACGAAGGCTCCTACAACGAGACCGTACTGTGTCTTGCCATTCATTGTCTGGGCGTAGATGTAATACTGCTCCTTGTCGTCCTGTACAAGCCAACCTTTCTCCTGAAATTTACGGAAATTGTCGGCAGCCTGCTTGTAGACACGAGGGTCGTACTCGCTTGCACCTGGTTCGAAATCAATCTCAGGCTTGATGATATGATAAAGACTCATCTCGTTGTCGCCTGCTTCGGCACGGGCTTCTTCCGAGTTGAGAACATCGTAAGGGCGTGACTCTACACGCTCCACCAAATCGTGCGGTGGGCGCAGTCCTTTAAAGGGTTTTATTGTAGCCATAAAATTTTAATCGTTACTTGTTTACTTGATACTTAGTGCATCCCTCACTGAAGAAGGCATTGATCTGCTTGGCTGCAGCAATACCTGCATTGATGTTGGCCTCGGCTGTCTGTGCACCCATCTTCTTAGGTGTAGAGAAGTAGCGACCTTCAAATTTGCGGAACTCAGCATCTGCATCAGGCATAATATCCGTAACGTACTTGATATCGGTGCGCTCTTCCATAAGTTTGAGCAGCTCTGGCTCATTGATTACTTCCTTGCGTGCTGTGTTAACGAGGATAGCATTCTTCTTCATCTTACCGACAAGAGCGGCATTGATGCTCTGCTTGGTCTGAGGAGTAGCGGGAATATGGAGCGAAACCACATCACAATTCTCGAAGAGAGCGTCCTGCGAATCAACTGCAGTAACACCGGCAGCCTCAATAGCTTCCTTCGGACAGAAAGCGTCGTAAGCAGAAACTTCCATACCGAAGCCCTTTGCGATGCGAGCCACATTACGGCCTACATTGCCGAAAGCAAGGATACCAAGCTTCTTGCCTAGAAGTTCAGAACCAGACTTGCCGTTGTAGAAATTACGAACTGCATAAACCAGCAAACCGAATACAAGTTCGGCAACAGCATTCGAGTTCTGTCCAGGTGTATTCTCAACGACTACACCCTTCTCTTTGGCATAAGCACAGTCTACATTATCGTATCCGGCGCCTGCACGAACTACGATCTTGAGCTGCTTAGCAGCGTCGAGTACCTCGGGAGTAACCTTGTCCGAACGAATAATCATAGCGTCGGCATCGGCTACAGCATCAAGAAGAGAGCCAGAGTCTCGCTCA
>OQWM01002130.1_pt1 | contig 13549 bp, 9 predicted proteins | sample 1691531 | NCBI WGS metagenome assembly OQWM01 (sample SAMN03418257, study PRJEB22391) | human gut metagenome | biome: human-gut; feature: organic feature; material: feces | host: Homo sapiens | place: Tanzania | collected 2013-01
GACTCGATGATGGGTGCCAAGAACTCAAAGAGGAACGTATATGACATCGTGATAAGACCTAACTTTCTATATCTGCGATTCAATATTATTCTGCGATGTTCCCACATCATCTGTATCAATCCTCGTCCCCAGCGCACACGCTGACGATATAGCATTCGTAGGTTCGATGGACCCTCAGTCCAACAGCAGTTGTGTGGTATCTGTACCACTCTATATTTGCGCTTAAAGTCGCAGCAATATGCTATCATTCGTGTCAGCATATCCATATCCTCGGCAAATGATGAACTACTATAGCCACCAGCATCTCTAACCACCTCGGTAGAGAACAGACCATAACCTCCCGACACGTTGTTCATGGCGTTTATCTTGCTCCATCCCATCTTGCCAACAAGGAATGAGCGCTTGTATTCCAAATCCTGGAACAAAGGTATAGGACGGTTAGAAGGGCGAATGTCTACCAACTCTCCGTTGTCGATGGTTGAACCGTTACTCATCGACATGGTTCCTGACACAGCAATGATGCTTTCGTCTGTAATCACAGGGAATATACATTGGTACATGGCATCCTTCGACAAGATACAGTCTACGTCGGTATTGATGAAATAAGGGTTCTCTATAACGTTTAGTCCACCATTCACGGCATCCGCCTTTGTTCCACCATTCTCCTTGTCAACCACTACAAGCTTCGAGTAGTTGATATTAGTAGATTTAAACAGTCGTTTGAATGGTGCACAGTGCACCTTCTCAACATATTCGAATGGCACCTCTACCAAGTCGAATGTGTCGATGAGCAGTTCCAATGTCTTGTCCTTACTACCATCGTTGACGATGCAGACCTCGAAGTTAGGATAATCCATCTTCAAAAGCGATTCCACATTGTCGATGATGGTCTTCTCCTCGTTATATGCTGGTGCAACGATAGAAATGCCTGGTACGTATGGTGAACTCTGTACCATGTGGCGGATATAGTCGTCCGACCATTGCTTACATTTTGTGCTGTATTGATATGAGAATATCAACAACATCACATACGACGCCAATAGCAAAAGCGAATAAGCGAAGATGACATATCCATAGAAATATACTAAAAATTCCCACATAGCAATTAAAGCATTCTCATTTGATTAAGTACGCCCATAGAATCAATCTGGTCCATCAGCGTACGATCGGTATTTGTCTTTATATATTCATCTCTCAACAGCTCGAAAGTTCGTCTGCCGTCACGACCATAGGTATATAGGCATGTCAGCGCAACCTCGCGAGTGAGTTTCGAAGTTGATGTGCGATAAGCGTTAGCAAAGAATTCGGTATGTTTACCCGAGTTGATGGCATAGACAGCTCTAAGAACTTCCTGACGGATAAATTCTGGCTGGTGTTCATAAGAGTCTATTGCTGCCTGTTCTTGTTTAGTGTCCCGCAATATGGCGATAGCATGTAGTGCAGCCGTGCGATATTTATAGTTTGGCGATAAGAACCATTCGTGTAGCGTAGCCTTCTCCTTTTCGCTACCCCAGTATGCTGTTTCTTGAATAAGGAAAGCCACCGAATCCTCGTTCTTCACCTTCTTTGCAAGAACCAGGAATTGAGGCATCTGGTGTTCGTTGGCAGAAGCCCAAGCAAACAAGCGGTGTAGCATCATTATTCGCCACAGTCCTAACTTGTCGTTAAACTCCTCAAGGAAATATTGGTATGGTTCAGCCTTCGACGATATCACATAGCAGATACGTGCCATGTGGCGAATGTTAGCATCATAATAGTTGATATATATAGCCAACAAACCTTCTGTCACCGGAATATGCATGTTAGCAAGATTCTGCAGTGTCAGCATCACATTCTTTGAAGTAGCAAGGTTTTTTTCGTATAGAGCTTTCACACCAGTATACTGACACAAAATATCAGCATTTGGTATGTCACCAAGCTCGCGACTTAAGTCCATACATATTTCCGAAATAAGTCGCGACAATGTCTCGGCTTTATACGATTGTATGTTTTTTATTGGTGTACCGCATGCTATCTCAAGATCCCTTACGCTTGGCTTATCAGCAGAAATCAATATCTGATAAAAACCATTATAAAGATTCTTGCGAGCAGTGTTATACTCTTTTCTTGCACGTCGGTTTTGTCGGATTTTCCTGATGAATAAAACAAATAGAATAAGCATCGTGACTATGCATGCTAATATCAGTCCATAAAGTAGACGGATATTCCATGCATAGTCCGAATAGTAGAGCAGGAATTTCTTTAAGTAGAATCCAAGGACTTCAAATCCATAAAAGTCCAAACCATGCCCTGTTGGATATTCAATACCTGTTGTTAGTACCATTAAATAGTTTATTCTTTTACCTTTCTTAAGCGCTTAGTTCAAACATATATCTTATGCCATCAGTATAGCCGATATCTCGGTATACTCTGCCACCTAAGAGCTTCGCCATCTTTTGGCATATCCTTAGTCGCAGTCCTAAGCCTTGTTTGTGGTCTTTCAGACTTTGTTCAATATCTTGGAAAAACGAGTTACCCTGTGAATATGGCACATTTGCCGCAACCGAAATCTCCACTTTGTCGTCTTCGTTGATGCGCACCTTCATATTTATCTTGCCTTTATTGATAAACTGGCAAGCATTGGTGAGCAAGTTCTGCACCACCTGGCGCACTCTTCGTCCATCGCTCTGTATGGTGAAGCTTTCTGGCAAATGCGACGTTAGACTGACTTCTACGCTTGCAGGCTTGCATACGTCTACAGCTTCTACAGCTTCTTTCACCGCTGTTGCCACATCTACCGTGCTTATCTTTACGCTATACTTATGGGTGTCGTAGCGAGTAGACACCATCAAGTCGTTGAGTAGCATATCCAGCATATTATAGCTATTGTGGATATGAGTGGCATAGGCGTTACGTTCTTCATCACTCCATGTGCCGTTAGGCATACTCAGCAACTGTGCAAAACCATATACTGAGTTTAGCGATGTGCGAATTTCGTGGCTCATATTCTGCAAGAATAGCTCCTTGCTATGCTGCAATCCCTCGCGCTCATACGACACCACATATATATATAATATCAAGCACGACATAGCAACACCTGTGCTACAGAATGGCGCATCAGGATAATGCAATTGGAAGATGCTGAGGAATATAGGTATCAGCGACGCTATACACACAGCCCAGTGTCGTGGGTCGTAGCTATTGTTGAGTATACGGTTGCGTATTATCTTTATTAAAGTATAAAAACCTGCCGCTATACAAACAATATCTTGGAACAATATTGTCAAAGGGCGATACTTTCCCACCACATATTCACCATCCTTAATGTCGAAAAGTATAGGCTCTGAGAAGTTTAATGCCACCATTACCATCTCTGCCGCTACCAGCAAGCCGTCTAATCCTAACAATATCGAGCCGTATGGTTCCCTACATTTCGTGTATGTTAGGATGAAATACAACCAGAAGAACATGTTGGCAACACATACCACATGGAATACTGCGGATGCTCCGAAGTATATAGCGTTGTTGTTTATGATATTGCTGTAGCATAAGCCCCAAACAACATCCTGCACACAGTTTAATAGTGTGAAGTTTATCATCAAGAAAAACGCCCTGTCCGATCTGCTCGGATTGCTATGTCGCCTTCTCTCTTTTACCAATATTACCAGCATTATTATGGCGAAGCATACTGCTGATATCCAATACATGTTTCTAGTCATATAGCTTGTTTTTTATTATCCTCTTTTTATCTCTTACTCTCTTTAGCATGAAAGATTAAATGATAAATAGGAATCTTGCTCCATTAGTATAGTTCTGGTCGAGCTTTATCTCAGCTCCCAACTTCTCGGCAATGATACTGCAGATATGCAGTCCAATTCCTGAACCTTGGACATTGTTGTGTGCCTTCTTATATCGTTGGAATATATCTTTTGCTGCTTCAGGAGCTACACCCTCGCCAGTGTCTGTTACCGAGAATGTTAGTCGTCCTGGATTTTCTGATGTCGACACATGCAAGTGTATTTCTCCCTTCAAAGTATGCTTACAGGCATTTGTCAGGAAGTTCACCAGTACCTGTTGTATACGCCTTCCATCAGAGTCGAGCGTGTAATCGTCTGCCACATCCGAGGTGAAATATAGTTTTACTGCTGCCTGTAGTCGCATTTCTGCCATCTGTACAGCGTTACGGCAAACATCGTTCACCATAAATGGACTTTTCTGTATTCTGTAGTTGCCATGCTCTGCGTCAACAATGTCCATAACATCGTCAACGAGCATCGACAGCATGTTGAAACTATTATATATATAGTTGAAATACTCCAACTTCTGCTCTTCCGTAACGGTGGTGTCTGGCATACACAGCAATTGTGAGAAACCAAACATCGCATTAAGTGGAGTTCTTATCTCGTGGGTCATATTCTGGAGCATCATAGTCTTCGACTTGTTTGCGTCGATATTCTCTCTTAGCTCCTCAACTCTTTTTAGCTCTTTGTCTCTTAGTTCCGAAACGTCCTTCATCGTAGCCACCATGTGGTGTATAGTACCGTCTGCATGACGGTCGCTAACGATGAGTGTGAATCTTATCCATTTCACAACTGCTCCACTGAAGATTATAGAGATCGAGTTGTTATGTTTCATGCGCTCGTTTAGTGTACTTAAGTCAGTAAACTTGCGCAGATTTTCATATTCGAAAGGTGCACATATATTCTTGGGCATAATCTTCATGGCTTCCGAAATACGTCCCTCTCTTGGAATATTTTTTATTATATTAGTATTTGAGCTTAGATAAGAAGTATACCAATCTTTTTCTAAGTCCAAATATACCAAGCACGCATATGTCTTTGCCAAAGCGTCAGCAATGAAAGCATCTTTCATCTGCTGCTCCATTTGCTCTGTCACATCATAGTGGTAGCCTTCTATCACTATGGTGCCATCATTTTCATTGTGTCCTATGCCGCCGCATCTCACATGTCTCACACCAAGTGTTGGGTGAATCCATCGATATGTCACTTCTTTGCGTTGTCCAGAAGCCAATACCTTCATATAGCCTTCGGCAATGTTGATGTCGTCGGGATAAACTCTCTTGTACCACCAGTCGCAGAGTTCTTCCTCTGTCAACTGGCGTCCTTTTTCTATGCCCAAGAGTTTAAGCATTTCATCTGAAGCTTTTAGGCGGGGTCTACATCCATCTTTAAAGATGATGCGCCATATTCCCATCGATGCAGTCTCAAGCACATCTTTGATGTTGCTCATCTGCATTATCAGATGGTCAGAGTTAGTTCTTTCAGATTTCATGTAAAATAAGTAGATTTTCTGTTTAAAGGCTCTATTAGCCTCGTTTGTTAGGTGAATTAAGTTTCCTTAATATTTCGTTTGCAAAGGTATACAATAAAATGAATATTGACAAATTATTATAAAAAAGATTGCATTTCCACATAAAATATATGTGGAAATGCAATCTTTTTTACTTTTACGGGATGTTTTTTAATCTTTACATTGCAACAACGCTTGCTGTTGCTCCTGTAGCTTCGAAAATAGTCACGAAGTCTTCTGCATCTTGTCTTGACAAGCCTTTTGCAGCAAGGGTAGGCACGTTGTCGATAACCTTCTTTGCAAGTGCTGGACGATAGCCTGTAATTCTATTCAGTTGGTTATACAAGTCTGAAGAATTACCTACAGTATCTACCCTTACAGCGTAAGGACCATTTTTGAAGTTTGGTATCTGCGGACCTCTGCAGATTTTTACTATGCCGATAATGATATATACGGCAACAATAAACACAAAAAGGGTAAGAAAAATTGTGATACCAAGCGCCTTCCCAGCTGCTGTACCTGTGCCAAATCCTGATAGTAGGAAACGGCTGAATCCATTGTTTAATAAGTTCATAAAATAGTGTATTTAGTTTAAGTGAATAATTCTCTGTTTGCAAAGATAGCATAATTATTCGTATTAACCAAGTGATATTAAAAATATTTATAGTTGGCTACTAAACACGTATTAATGAGATATGGCAAAAACTATGTGTTTTCCTTTGCTGTTCCGTTAGTTTTCCGTAACTTTGCACAAAAATAATAAATTAAGCTTAATATATTTAGATGGAACAAAAGAATTTTAAGAGAACTACCGTTACGGCAGCTCTCCCTTATGCTAATGGCGGCGTACATATCGGCCATTTGGCAGGTGTTTATGTGCCTGCAGATATCTACGTTCGCTATCTCCGACTAAAGAAGAAAGAAGTTGTTTTTATTGGAGGTTCTGACGAGCATGGAGTGCCTGTTACTATCCGTGCTAAGAAAGAGGGCATCACCGTGCAGGAGGTGGTAGACCGCTATCATAACCTCATCAAGAAATCGTTCGAGGATTTCGGTATTTCTTTCGATATTTATAGCCGCACCACTTCCGACATTCATAACAAGTTTGCTTCTGATTTCTTCCGCACTCTCTACGATAAGGGCGTATTGGAGGAAAAGGTAGAGGAGCAGTTCTGTGATGAGGTAACAGGAGAATTCCTTACCGACCGCAACATCGTTGGCACATGTCCTCGTTGTGGCGCAGAAGGTGCTTATGGCGACCAATGTGAGAAGTGTGGCGCTACACTCTCGCCAGAGGAACTTATCAATCCTACTAACAAAAATAATCCAGGCCACGGTCTCGTGAAGAAGCCTACAAAGAACTGGTATCTACCATTGGGCAAATATCAGGATTGGCTCAAACAATGGATTTTGGAAGGTCACAAGGAGTGGCGCTCTAATGTGTACGGACAATGCAAGAGCTGGCTCGATATGGATCTTCAGCCACGTGCTATGACTCGCGACCTCGATTGGGGTATTCCTGTCCCTGTAGAGGGTGCCGAGGGCAAAGTGCTCTACGTATGGTTCGATGCTCCTATCGGATATATCTCTAACACCAAGGAACTCTGCGATGCTCAGCCTGAGAAGTGGGGCACATGGCAGAAGTGGTGGCAAGACCCGGAGACTCGTCTCGTTCACTTCATCGGCAAGGACAATATCGTGTTCCATTGCATCATCTTCCCTACTATGCTCAAGGCGCATGGCGACTATATCTTGCCAGACAATGTGCCTGCTAATGAGTTCTTGAATCTTGAAGACGACAAGATTTCTACATCACGCAACTGGGCAGTATGGTTGCACGAATATCTCGTTGACCTTCCTGGCAAGCAGGATGTTTTGCGCTATGTGCTTACAGCCAATGCTCCTGAGACCAAGGACAACAACTTTACATGGAAGGATTTCCAGGAACGCAACAACTCTGAGCTTGTGGCTATCTATGGCAACTTCGTAAACCGCGCTTTGCAGCTCACCAAGAAGTATTGGAACGGTGTTGTTCCTGCTTGTGGCGAATTGCTGGAGGTTGACCAAAAGGCTATCGCTGAGTTCAAGGATGTAAAGGAGAAGGTAGAGCAGTATCTCGACGTATTCAAGTTCCGTGAGGCACAGAAAGAGGCTATGAACCTCGCCCGCATCGGCAACAGATATATCACAGAGTGTGAGCCTTGGAAGGTTTGGAAGACCGATCCTAAGCGTGTAGAGACAATCCTCAACATCTCGCTCCAGCTCGTTGCCAACCTTGCAATAGCTTTCGAACCATTCTTGCCATTCTCTTCTGAGAAGCTCCGCAAGATGATCAATATGCCTAACTTTGAGTGGACACAGCTCGGCAGCACCGACCTCCTTAAGGCTGGCGACCAGCTTGGCGAACCAGAGTTGCTCTTCGAGAAGATTGAAGACGAGGTAGTAGAAGCACAACTCAAGAAGCTTGCTGACACCAAGAAGGCAAACGAAGAGGCTTCATACCAGGCAGCACCTATCAAGCCTGAGGTTAGCTTCGACGACTTCGAGAAACTCGACATCCGCGTAGGTCATATCGTTAACTGCGAGAAGGTTAAGAAGTCGAAGAAACTCTTGAAGTTTGCTATCGACGATGGTTCTGGCGTAGAGCGCACCATCCTCAGCGGTATCGCTGCCTACTATGAGCCAGAGCAGCTTATAGGCAAGGATGTATTGTTCGTTGCCAACTTTGCTCCTCGCAAGATGATGGGCATAGAGAGTCAGGGAATGATTCTTAGCGCTGTCAACTTCGATGGCAATCTTACAGTCACATCACTCCTTGGCAAGGTGAAGCCAGGAAGCCAAGTAGGATAAAAATAAAAGGTTTTATTATTAATTAATGAGATATGAAGAAAATACTATCTTTAGCATTGTTGCTTATTGCGACAATCTGCGCTAATGCACAGATGCTCGATCCTGTTAAGTTCACATCGACACTAAAGACAGGAAACACATCAGAGGGTGAAATCATTTTCTCTGGTAAGATAGAGAAGGGTTGGCACGTGTATTCAACAGGCCTTGGTTCTGACGGTCCTGTGTCAGCATCGTTTAATGTCAACAAACTCGATGGTGTGCAGCTCGTTGGCAAACTCAAGCCTGTAGGCCACGAGATTTCAAACTTCGACCAGATGTTTGGCATGAACCTTAGATACTTCGAGCATAGTGTGAAGTTTGTTCAGAAGGTTAAGTTCACTAAGCCTAACTATACCATCGACGCCTACTTGGAGTTTGGCGCTTGCAACGACGAAAACTGTATGCCTCCTACCACCGTTGATATCAAGAAGAGTGGTAAGTCGCCTGCCGTCGACGCTGATGCTAAGGCTGATGCAGCTGCCGAAGCTGCTCAGGCTCAAGACCAGACTGCTGCTGATACTACAGCTACAGCTGATAGCACCGTGGCTGCTGCTCCAATTGCTGTCGACAATGACCAGCTCTGGAAACCTGTAGTTAAAGAGCTTCAGGCTTTCGGTGGTAATGCCGATATTGCTAACCACTCATTGTTCTACATCTTCTTGATGGGACTCATCGGTGGTTTGCTCGCTTTGGTTATGCCATGTATCTGGCCTATCATCCCAATGACCGTAAGCTTCTTCTTGAAGCGTGCTAAGGATGATAAGAAGAAGGGTGTCCGCGACGCCGTTACCTATGGTATCTCTATCGTCATCATCTATCTTGGCTTAGGTATCTTGGTGACAGCAATCTTTGGTCCAAGCAAGCTCAACGAACTTTCTACCAATGCTGTATTCAACATCTTCTTGTTCTTGCTGTTGGTAGTATTCGCATTGTCGTTCTTCGGATGGTTCGAAATCAAGTTGCCAGATAGCTGGGCAAACTCTGTAGACACCAAGGCTTCTAATGCCACAGGTTTGATTTCTATCTTCCTCATGGCATTCACCCTTGTTTTGGTATCATTCTCTTGTACCGCACCTATCATCGGCTTGCTGTTGGTAGAGACCGTTACTTCGGGCAACTGGATAAGTCCTGCCGTAGGTATGTTGGGCTTCGCATTGGCGTTGGCATTGCCATTCACATTGTTCGCCATGTTCCCATCATTGCTCAAGTCGGCTCCTCGCTCAGGTTCTTGGATGAACACCATCAAGGTGGTATTGGGCTTCGTAGAGTTGGCATTTGCATTGAAGTTCTTCTCTGTAGCCGACCTCGCTTACGGATGGCACCTCCTCGACCGTGAGGTATTCCTCTCATTGTGGATTGTCATTTTCGGTGCTCTTGGCTGCTACCTCGTAGGCTGGTTGAAGTTCCGTACCGACGAGATCGGTGGCGAGATAGATCGTCCTATGCCTGTAGCATGTATCATGCTCGGCTTGTGCTCTTTGGCTTTCATGGTATATATGATTCCTGGTCTTTGGGGTGCTCCTTGCAAGGCTGTCAGCGCTTTCGCTCCTCCTGTCAACACTCAAGACTTCAACCTCAATACCAAGATTGTTGAGGCTAAGTATACCAACTATGAAGAGGGTATGGCTGCTGCCAAGGCTCAGGGCAAACCAGTATTGGTTGACTTCACAGGCTTTGGTTGTGTAAACTGCCGTAAGATGGAGGCTTCTGTATGGACCGACCCTCAGGTAGCCGACAAGCTAACTAAGGACTATGTTCTCATCTCGCTCTTCGTTGACGATAAGACAAAGCTTGCTGAGCCTATCGAGGTAGAGCAGAATGGTCAGAAGCGCACTCTTCGCACCGTAGGCGATAAGTGGAGCTATCTCCAGAGCACTAAGTTTGGCGCTAATGCTCAGCCTTTCTATGTTGCTGTCGATGCCGATGGCAATCCTCTCACCGGAAGCTTCTCATTCAAGGAAGATATTCCTGCATACCTCGACTTCCTCAACAAGGGACTTGAAGCTGCAAGAAAATAATCATCATGAAAACTATGTTTGACAACAATACAATAGACAGCATCCTATCTCTTATTAATAAAGAGGTAGTGCCAGCTGTGGGATGTACAGAGCCTATGGCGGTTGCACTTTGCACCGCCAAGGCTACTGAAATCCTTGGACGTAGACCAGAGAAAATCACCGTTATGCTTTCTGCCAATATGCTGAAAAATGCTATGGGCGTAGGCATTCCTGGTACTGGCATGGTTGGACTTCCTATAGCTATAGCCCTCGGTGCTATAGTCGGCAAGTCGGAATATCAGCTCGAGGTCATCCGCGACCTCACTCCTTCTACCCTCGCCATGGGCAAGGAGTATATAGCGGAAGACAAGATTGACATCCGCCTTAAGGATGGCAATGTAGACAAACTCTATATCGAGGTTATATGCGAAGGCTGTGGACATTCTGCAACAGCTATCATCACCACCAGCCACACCAACTTCGTTTATGAAGAAAAGGATGGCAACGTGGCTTACGACAAGCGTACTGCTACAGGCGAAGTGGCTGAAGATGGCGACATCGCTCTCAATATGCGCATGGTCTACGACTTCGCTATGACAACACCTGTAGAGAAGCTCGCCTTCATACTCAAGACTAAGGAGTACAACATGAAGGCTGCTGCCGAGAGTATCAAGGGCAACTATGGTCATTGCCTTGGCAAGACTATGGACCGTCCGCTTTCTCATGGTATCTTTGGCACAAGCATCTTCTCGAAGATGATTTCTCGCACCGCCCTTGCCTGCGATGCTCGTATGGGTGGCGCCATGATTCCTGTCATGAGCAATAGCGGTTCGGGCAACCAGGGCATCTGTGCCACAAACCCTGTGGCTGTGTTTGCCGATGAGAACGAGAATACCGAAGAAGAACTCATCCGCGCTCTTACCCTTAGCCACCTCACAGCTATCTATATCAAGCAGAGCCTTGGCAAACTCTCAGCCCTTTGTGGTTGCGTTGTTGCCAGCATTGGTTCAAGCTGCGCCATCACCTACCTTATGGGAGGCGACTATCAGCGCATCTGCCACTCTGTAAAGAATATGATTGCCAACCTTACAGGTATGATTTGCGATGGAGCAAAACCAAGTTGCTCGCTCAAGATTTGTTCTGGTGTGTCTACTGCCCTTCTCTCAGCTCTCCTCAGCATGGAAGGCAAATATGTTTCTGAGGTAGAGGGTATCATCGATAGCGATGTCGATAAGTGCATCCACAACCTCACCAGCATTGGCAAAGAGGCTATGTGTGCTACCGACGACATGGTATTGAAGATTATGACAAGCAAATAGCCGTACGCTATTTTATTATATGACGAAAGCGTGAAGAACATCCAGTCCTTCACGCTTTCGTCTTTTGTTTAGTGTTTAATGTTTAGTGTTTAATGGGTGTGCGACATTCTCAAGTAACGGTTTATTTTTAAAAGACCATCTACACATTAAACACTACACATTTTTTTTGTGATGTCAACAACTTTTTAATTGTATTTCTTCATTTTTCTTAAAATTTGTTGTAATTTAGCAAGCGAATTCGCTAGAATATATATAATTGCGAACTCTCCTATGTATAATAAAGGTATAGCAAAATAAAGAAGCTAATGGACCCATTATTTCTACTACAGTTTGCATGTTTAATATTCATGCTCATCAATGCCTTCATCGTGGCAGTCTCTCATCTGCATGTAAGATGGGAGAACAAGCGGTATGAGCATTCACGTTGGATGATAGTTGCCGCCATGGTAGGATTGGCGATACAATATGCTATGCAGATGGCTTTCGAATTCCGTGCTACTCACGATGATATTGGTGCCGTCATCAACATTATTATATATACTCCCTGTTTCTCGCTTATTTCTATGGCTATCTTCAACTTAGAGACCACCCGTGCCAACAGCAGGAAGATGAATCTTGTGTGTGGTGGCATTTGTGCAGCCATCCTCATAGTCTTTTGCGTTAGTCTCAGTCTCCATCATAGCCTGTATATCAAAGAAGGGCTATATATTATGCTTGCTTTGTTTTGCGTAAGTGTAGCCTACTGCATATCCATGATAGCGCGTGAGATGATAAGGCGTAAGAATATGCTTGAGACAATGGCAGCAACAGATATGTTGCCCTATGTGAGATATTCGCGTGCCAGCGTATTCATTCTCTGTTTTTCATTCCTCACAATGCCTGTTGCCATTCTCTCCACCACCTTATTATATATAATAGGTCCTTTGGCGTTGATAGCCTTGCTGTTTTTCAATCTCACGTTTATAGCTCTCGGTAGCCACTACATTCCTACCGAAGAACTCCTTGACAAAGAAGAGGAAAACAACGAGCCTGCGAAAACAGCTGCAGAATCTTTATACCCACAACTCTCGGCAGAGAGCAGAAATAAGATTCAAAAAAGTCTTGATGAATGGTGTGAGCATTTGGGATATAAGGATACTACTGTGAATATGCTCACCCTCTCTCGCTCGCTTGACATCCCAAAAGACGATCTTTCTGCCTTCTTCGACCAGTGCCAGAAGTCTACTTTCAGAATATGGCTTAGCGATATTCGTTTCAATGCTGCAAAGAAGATGATGTCGGAATATCCTGACTATAGCAACGACATCATTTCTGCCGAATGTGGCTTCTCTTCCCGCACCTATCTCTACCGCCTTTTCAAAGAAAAGGAAGGGTGCACTCCTACCGAATGGAGAGATAAACAGACAGTATAAGTTTTTTGCCTTGTCCCACCCGGATTCCACAGAGAACACTGATTTTTTTTAAGAACACGATATTTGTTTTTAAACGAACACGAATCGTGCGAATGCGAATGTGGATTAAACCTTCAAGCAAGAAACTCCAGCTTCAGAGCCCATCGGGCTCATTCGTGTTATTTGGCTTATTCGTGTTCGTAAAAACCTCCAGCATATCCTTCAAGGTTGGAACCACGAACTATTTTCATTAATATTGTTTCTATTTGATCATCGCCATGGTGGGCAAGGAATAGTTTAGTAGAATGATATTTGGATAATATTTCTTCATAGAAGTTATATCTTTTTTTTCTGGCTTCATTTTCGAAGTTTGTTTCTTTATATTCTGTTATTTTCATACTTTCAAAGATTAAATTATGTTTTTGGCAGTAATCTTTTAGATATTCTTCTTCTGTAGTACTTTCTTTTCTAACATTATGGTTTATATGACATACTACTAGTTTATTTGTTTTTTGTTCAAGTAGATTTAATAAACACATAGAGTCTGGTCCTGAAGATACTCCTACTACTACAGGGTTATTATCAAAAATAATGTCGTCTAAAATATGTTCCATAGTTTCCTCCTTTGTCATATATTATAGCAGATATTAAAATATTGTCAAGC
>OQWM01002132.1_pt1 | contig 13542 bp, 10 predicted proteins | sample 1691531 | NCBI WGS metagenome assembly OQWM01 (sample SAMN03418257, study PRJEB22391) | human gut metagenome | biome: human-gut; feature: organic feature; material: feces | host: Homo sapiens | place: Tanzania | collected 2013-01
ACTACGTTGACCACATAGTCGCCTAATTTCTCACATTCGTTGATGATATCCATATAGATGGTGCCCACGGCATAGGTGTATGCATGGTTGTTCACGTCGTTGATGTTTTGCGATTTCAACTGATTGCGGTAATTATTGATTTCGTTCTCGATGTTGAACGAGCGGTTGACATCGTACGATACTTTTCTGCCAGCCATTAGCGCATTCATCTGCGTCAGGGCTTGGTCTGTGAGTTCCATCATTTGGAAAATGTGCTCATACTGCTTTTGATTGAAGTGGTCTTGCTTGCCCTGATATTTGCGAGAGATGGTGCGTGCAATGTTGTAGCAAGCGTCGCCGATACTTTCAATCTCTGATATTTCGCGCAGCATCGCACGGATTTTAGCTTTGGTATCGTCAGAGAGATGAGCGTCCGACACTTCATCGAGGTATTGTGCAATTTCCAATTCCATGTTGTCGGATATTCCTTCATACTTCTCTATACGCGAGTACATCTTATTAAATGTCTTCTCGTCTTTCTCCACCAACAGTTCTTTGACCATACCGAACATGCGCTGTATGCGGATGGCAAATTGCTGTATCTCCTTTTGAGCCTCCAATACCGAGAGCTCCGGAGTCTTCATGAAGCCAGCAGTAATGAAGTGCAGACGGAAGTCCTCCTCTTCATCCACTTTCTTAGGCTTGATCACCCAGCATACGAAGCGTTCGATTTGTGGGATAAACCAGATGAGGATAGCGGTATTGGCAACATTGAAGCAGGTGTGGAAGGCAGCCAGCACAAAACTGAGTTTGGCGGAATTGGCAAGAAAAGCCTTGGCTGTGGTAGTGGCGCGGTCCATATCCACATCGTAGCCAACGAGTCCGCAGACCATATCGACGAACGGACGGAACACGAAGAGTATCCATATCACACCGAAGACGTTGAAGAACATGTGTGCAAGTGCTGCACGCCGCGCCTGTGTGTTGGCAGACATGGCAGCCAAGTTTGAGGTGACTGTGGTACCGATGTTCTCACCCATGACGAGTGCGATACCCTGGTAGATGGGCAATACTCCGCTCGAACAGAGAATCATGGTGATAGCCATGACAGCAGCCGACGACTGAACGCAGAAGGTAAGCACACCTCCAAGGAGCAGGAAGATGAGTGTGGTGCTGAATGCGTTGGGATCGAACGATGCGAAGAAGTCGAGCACGGCTTGGTTTTCTCCGAGGTGCATGTCTATACCGGTCTGTCGGAGTGTGCCGAGACCGAGGAACATGAAGGCAATACCAAACACGAAGTCGCCTATGAAGCGCTTTTTCTTCGAATAGATGAGGATAATGGCGAAAAAGAAAGCCGGATAGACGAAGTCGGTGATATTAAAAGAAAACCCTGCCGACATAATCCACGCCGTCAGGGTTGTTCCAATATTAGCACCCATAATAACTGAGATAGCCTGTGCTAAAGTCAGCAGACCTGCGTTTACAAACGAAACGGTCATCACAGTTGTAGCGGTGCTCGACTGTACACTTGCCGTGACAAGCATACCAGTGGTCATACCCATAAAACGATTGGTGGTCATGGCACCGAGGACATGTCGCAATTGCGGTCCTGCACCTGGAAATACTTGAAATCCATGTGGAACAGCTCGTCCATCGAGCGGTCGCGCAGGCGCGAGCTCGAGCGGAACATCTCAGACGCATACTCCCTGATGTTCAGACCCGCGATCTTCGCCAGCTCCTCGGCCGCCATGCGGTCGAGCGGCGTGCAGGTCGGCGAACGGAACATCAGCGTGTCCGACAGGATCGCCGAGCACAGCAGGCCCGCGATCTTCGGCTCGATCTCGATGTTCTTTTCGTGATACATCTGGGTGATGATGGTCGCGGTGCAGCCGAGCGGCTGATTGCGGAAATAGATCGGCCCGCTCGTCTCGACCGAGTCGATGCGGTGATGGTCGATGATCTCGACGATGTTGGTCGAGCGAATGCCCTCGGCGGCCTGATCGCGCTCGTTGTGGTCGACAAGAATGACGTTCGGCCGCTCCAGATCGAGCAGATTGCGCTGCGAGAACATGCCGATGTAGCGACCCTGCTCGTCGAGCAGCGGATAGTAGCGGATGCGCTTTTTGGAAACCGTGCGCTTGACGTCCTCGACGTTCTCCTCCGGTTCGAAGGTGATCAGACCCTTGCGGCGCATGACATGACGCACCGGAACCGCCTGGCTGATGACCTTGGCGCAGGTATATGTATCGAGCGGCGTTGCGATGATGGAAACGCCGTTTTCCGAGGCGAGCTTGCGGATGGTGCGCGAGACCTTGGCGCCGAGGCCGATGATGATGCAGCCGGCGTTCATCTCGATGGCGCACAGCTGGCTCTCGTAGCGATTGCCGAGGATGACCATGTCGTTCGGCGCGATGTAGTCCTCGAGAACGTCCGGGTTCGCCGCCGCAACAACGACGCGGCCCTGCTCGAACGGCTGCTCGAGCTCGCCGTTGACGAGCGTGCCGTCCAGTACATCGACCAGATTGCGGTAGCTCGTCTTTGCCTCAGCCAGCGCGTTCGCGTCCTGATCCTCCATGTAAAAGCGCGCGATGTCGCTCAGCGTCAGCAGGCCCTTCAGATGGCAGTCCTCATCGACGACCGCGAGCGTCTGGATGTCGTTTTCGTTCATGTAGTCCCATGCGCGGCGCAGCGACATTTCCGAGTCGATGCCTGCGACCTGGCGGTACTGCACGTCGCTCAGCTGCGGCTCGAACGAGGCGATATAGCGCGGCGGCTCGACGCCGAAGTGCTCGAGGACGAATTGGGTCTCTGCGTTGACATGGCCTGCGCGGCAGGCGATATATTCTTCTCCGGTCAGCTTGCGCTTGAGGTCGGCATAGCAGATCGCGGAGCAGATCGAGTCCGTATCCGGGTTTCGGTGTCCGATAACAAAAACTGGGCTCATTTACATTTGCTCCTTCTTTTTGTGATAGGTGCCAGAGTGTTTACTAATTATAGCATTTATTTTCGCACTTCTCAACCGTCTGCGCATGATTATTCGCCTTCATTTCGCGATTTTGCACGAATTTTTTATGTCAGAGCGCAAAAAACGCCTGCCCGGAAACCCGGGCAGGCGTCAGAGACTGTCGATAGAGACCCGTCACGTGGCCAAGGCAGCCGCGCGGCAGCGCGCATAAAATAGCAATCACTTCGTGATTGCATAAAAACCGGGGGCGTGTACCTCGGTTTTTATACTTTAAGAGGGAGAAAGTTTCCAAATGGGAACTTTCGGACGTCCGTGTTTTGCGAAGCCAAAACACAGATTGTCGGCGGAACGTCAGTTCCGCGACAGGCTTATCATGCCGTAAAGCTCCTCGAGCGCGTCCGACAGCGTGCCGACCCGGTCGATCAGGCCGATCTCCTGCGCCTCGCGGCCGGAAATGACCGTACCGACGTCGGCAGTCAGCTGTCCGGTCTCGCGCATCAGACCGGCCAGCCGTTCCGGCTGGATATGCGAATGCCCCGTGATGAAATCGCTGATGCGCTCCTGTATCTTCGCGAGATATTCAAACGCCTGCGGCACCGCGATGATCGTCCCGTTGATGCGCACGGGATGAATGGTCATGGCGGCGGAAGCCGCGATAAAGCTGCGCCTTGCCGCTACCGCGAGCGGCACGCCGATCGAATGCCCGCCGCCGAGCACGAGCGAAACGGTGGGCTTTGTCATACCCGCGATCAGCTCCGCGATGGCGAGTCCGGCCTCGACGTCGCCGCCTACCGTGTTCAGCAGCACGAGCAGACCATCGATGTCCTCCGCCTGCTCGACCGCCGCGATCTGCGGGATGAGATGCTCGTACTTGGTGGTCTTGTTCTGCGCCGGCAGCTCCATATGTCCCTCGATCTGGCCGACGATGGTGATGCAGTGCACGGTCCCCCGCGCGGTATGCGCGGTGATGGAGCCGGTCTCGGCGATGCTGCTGCGCTCGGGCGCCGGGACGGCGGTGATCTCTTCTGCCATGGATACGCTCCTCTCCGTCTGTGGATAATTCTCTCGTCTGTGTGAGTTTTCCACAGACGCGCCGGTTTTATGTACACCGCCCGCTCGACAAAATATTACAGACGGTAAATGCCAAATCGGCCACTGGTCAGAAGATTGACCGCCCTATACAAAAAGTTATCCACTTTATCCACAACGTTATCCCCAGCACACCTGTGGAAACCCCTGTGGATAAAGTGGATTACTCGCCGGGAACGCCGCCCCTCTCCCCTGTTTTTCCGCGCAGGCCGCTTATTCCCCAAACACCACTTGCCGTATATCGGGAAATTTGCTACAATACTAATACAGAATGCGACTACACGCAAAATTTTTATGGAGTTGATAAATAATGAGCAATCCTATCGTTACCATCGAAATGGAAAACGGCGGCATCATCCGCGCCGAGCTGTACCCCGAGGTTGCACCGAACACCGTGCGCAACTTTGTCTCCCTGGCGGGCAAGGGCTTCTATGACGGCACCATCTTCCACCGCGTCATCCCGGGCTTCATGATCCAGGGCGGCGACCCGGACGGCACCGGCATGGGCGGCCCGGGCTACGAGATCCGCGGCGAGTTCACCCACAACGGCTTCCAGAACGACCTGCTGCACACCCGCGGCGTGCTGTCCATGGCGCGCACCGCAGACCCGAACTCCGCAGGCAGCCAGTTCTTCATCATGACCGACGACGCGCCGCATCTGGACAACGAGTACGCTTCCTTCGGCATGGTCATCGAGGGCATGGACGTTGTTGACGCCATCGTGAACACCAAGCGCGACTGGCACGACCGTCCGCGCGAGACCCAGCGCATGAAGACCGTTACCGTCGACACGCAGGGCGTCGAGTACGACGAGCCGGAGAAGGTCTGATCCTTCGGACGATGACTGCGGACAGACTGTTTGAGAAAGAAGGAACCGGTATTGCCATATACCACAGCTGATATCTTTATCCTGTCCGCCGCAGGCTGCATGGGTACGGACCGCGACGGACTGGACTCCATCCTCGCCGGAAACGAGGAGGGCGCAAAGGGCTGCTGTCTCTCGGTCGACATGACCTCGGACGGCATCGCCGTGCTCTCGTCGGACGGATATGTTCTCGCGCCGAACGGCGGCGCGGTGGCCGTCTGCGACCACACCTATACCGAGCTGCGCAAGGTCGCGCCCCGTCTGCTCCCTGTGGGACAGGCGCTCGACCTCGCGCGCGCCTGCCGGTCGAAGATCGCCATCACGCTGCGCGACCCGAGCCTGCTGCCGCAGATGCGCATGACCCTGCGTCAGACCGATTATCTGGACGACGCGGTCTTTGTCGGTCTGGGACTGGTGGAGGCGGCGCGTATCGCCTCGGCCAACCCCGACCTGCACATCATGGGCGAAATGCCCGCGGTTCCCGACAACATCGCAGCGCTCGTGAACGCCTCGCAGACGACCGGCCTGTTCGGCCTGCGCGCCGCGCCGGCTCATCTTACGCCGCCTCTGCTCCGCGCCTGCCGCGCCGCAGGGCTGTTTACCATGAGTCTGCCGACGAACGACCCGCGCACGCTCGACACGCTCATCCGCGGCGGCGTCAACTTCATCGAGACCGCCCGTCCCGACCTCGCCGCAGCGCTCCTGCCCGAAGGCAAAAAGGCCCGGCCGCAGCGCTTCCCGATGCGCGGCATTGACTGAATCGAGGAAAAGGCACCTTATGCACCAGCGTGCACGAGGTGCCTTTTTTCCGGTCTTGTACGTTTTTTCGTGATTTATATTGAATTTCTCGCGGCTATTGTTTTACATTTTCTCTTTTTCTCCGCCGTTTCCTGTGTTATACTATGATAAGGTGATACCGCACAGCGAAAGCTGCGGCGGTATCGCCATAAAGGTCAAATTACCCCTTCCCTCGCTGTAATACCATTCGAAGGGTTGTTCACTATGGAAAAAATCAAGCGGCTTCTCCTCTACGCCGGAGCAACTCCGGAAGAATTCGCCCAGGTCCAGCAGGAGATGCATCTCTACAATTACAACCGGCTTGTCGCATTTCTCGCTATCAGCATCGTCTTTCTGCTGATTTCCGCCGTCTATGCGGTTTTCAGCGTTGTGCTCGCGCCCAACCTCCCGGCCTATCTCATCGTGCTCAGCATTTCCTGCCTTCTGCTTCCGATCACGCTTTATGTCGGACGGCGCAGCAGAGCCGGTCTGCAGATCTGTCTTGCTCTGTTTCTGGGCTCGCTGTATTCGCTCGGCATCTATCTCAGCACCGTGACCAGTCCGGGCGGACCGGCGACCGCATTCATCGCCTTTCTGCTCACACTTCCCACGCTGTTCATCATGCCGCCGCTCGAAAACGTGTGCAGCGTCGTCATCTGGGATATGCTGTTTTTTCTCTTTGTATCCGTCACCAAGGACGCAAGGATCATCCAGATCGATATGCTCAACGGCATCATATACGGCTGCGTCTCGATCATCGCCTCGACCTATGTCATGCACATGATGATGCAGAATTTCATCACCCGCGCCAGGCTCCGCTACGTCGCGGAAAACGACCAGACCACCGGTCTGCGCAATCGAAACGCCTTCGAACGCGAGCAGAACGATATTCCCGCCCGCTGTCGGCGCACGCTCAGCTGCGTTTACATGGACATCAACGGCCTGCACGAGCTGAACAACGCCAAGGGGCATCAGGCCGGCGATATCATGCTGCGCGAGGTGGCAGACGAGCTGAAAAAGCAGTTCGGTGACGAGCTGACCTACCGCATGGGCGGCGACGAATATGTCGCGTTCGCGCCCGACCTGTCCGAGGACAGGCTGCACGAAAAGGTGCGCACCTTCTCCCTCGCCATCGAGCAGAAGGATTATCACGCCGCTCTCGGCTGGGCCACCTGCGAGACTGCGTCGCTGCGCATGGAAAATCTGCTCCGCATCGCGGAGACCCGTATGTATCAGGCAAAGAGCGCCTACTATCAGGATAAAAATATCCTGCCCCGCGGCCGCTGACCTGCCGCTTTTCCCCTGTTTTCCGCCTTCGTTTTTGTTATAATAAGGCTGAACGAAAGCAAAAGAAGGAGTTTTCATGAAAATATTCAAAAACCGGCGCGGCTTTACGCTCGTCGAGCTGATCGTCGTGCTCGTCATTCTCGCGATACTCGCCTCGCTCCTCATCCCTGCCCTCACCGGCTATATCGACAAGGCCAAGCGCGATCAGGTCGTCGCGGAGACCCGTATGCTGCACGAGGCCGTCCAGGCCGCCGCAGGCGAAGCGTATGCGTCGAACGAGTGGCAATCGGACAAAATTTCCTCTCTCATGACCATCGCCAGCAAGAGCGGAAAAAAAGTAACGAATCCCGCAGATGACAGCTCGTATGACCTTTTCAAAAGCCGTTACAGTGAAATCGTGGAGCTCGCTGAGGTTCCGAGCCTGACCGACGGCAAGGGCAGCTTTGTCGCTGTTACAGATACCAAAGGCGCTGTTCACTGCATTCTTTACAACACCGGCCGCGGCCTGCTCGGCGCGTATTTCCGGGAGACCGGAGAATACAAGGTCTATGAGGAGCAGAAGAATATCGACCACTATCACGAGTCCTATGCATCCTATATTGACTCTGTGATCTCCACCGTGATCGGCAGCGCTGCGGAGAGTCCCTGGTCTCAGCAGAGAATTGACAGTACCCTGACCGAATAACTTCAAAAAACCGCCTGTTTCCCCATGAAACGAGCGGTTTTTACTTATTCTTTACACAGTTTTCGCGCATATATCATATCCTTGCGGTATACTAACGACAGTCAAAAAATTATTATGCCGCTCTGCGGCCTTCTGAAAGGGGGATTCGACCATGACAGACGCGATCTGGAATCAGGGATATACACAGAACCGAGAGCTGTCCTGGCTTGAATTTAATGCGCGCGTACTGGCTGAGGCGGAGGATGAGACCGTTCCTCTGCTCGAACGCTTCAAGTTTCTTGCGATTTTCACCAGTAATCTGGATGAATTTTTCATGATCCGCGTCGGCAGTCTGACCGATATGGCGGCGCTCGAGCCGAACCGCCGCGACACCAAGTCCGGTCTCACCGCCGGAGAACAGCTCAGCCGCATCTATGCGGCGGTAGAGCCGCTGTACGCGCGGCGCGACGCAGCGTTCCGCGATGTTGATGCCCGCCTCGCGCAGGAGGACCTGTGCCGCACCTCCATGGACGAGCTTGACAGCCGCGAGCGGAAATATATCAAACAGTATTTCAACACCATGATCGCGCCGGTGCTGTCGCCGCAGGTCGTGGACTCGCACCACCCCTTCCCTCACCTCGAGGGCAAGGTGCTGCACATCGCCGTGCTGCTCAGCCACAAGAAGAACGAGCGGCTCGGCCTGATCCCCGTGCCGGCCTCCCTGCCGCCGATCACCTTCCTGCCGAACGACAAGCGCCGCTATCTTATGACCGAGGACATACTCCTCGCCTTCGCGGACAGCATTTTCGAAATGTACGATGTGCTCGAAAAAACGGTCTTCTGCGTCACGCGAAACGCAGATGTACCGCTCGATGATGAGCCGTTCGGCTCGGAGCAGGTCGATCTGCGCAAGAAAATGGAGCGCATGCTGCGCCAGCGCCGCCGCATGGCGATCGTCCGCGTCGAGCTCAGCCGCCCGGTGTCCTCCCACTTCAAGGAGTGCCTCCACAAGCGTTTCGAGGTCACCGACGAGCAGATCTTCCTCTCCCGCAGCGCGCCGCTGCGCATGAGCTACGCCTTTTCTCTGGGCGATTATCTGAGCGACGGCCGACGCTCCCGCCTGAGTGATCCTCCGTTCATTCCGCAGCAGCCTGCCATGCTCCCGGCCGGACAGAGCCTGCTCAAGACCGCGCTTCAGCGCGATGTACTGCTTTCCTATCCGTATGAGAGCATGGAGCCCTTTCTCCAGATGATCCGCGAGGCAGCAAACGACCCGTCCGTCCTCTCCGTCCGCATCACGATCTATCGTCTCGCGAGCAAGGCGAAGCTGGTCGAATATCTATGCGCGGCGGCGGAAAACGGCAAGGATGTGACCGTTCTGATCGAGCTGCGCGCCCGTTTCGACGAGCAGAACAACATCGACTGGTCCGAACGCCTCGAAGAAGCCGGATGCAAGATCATCTACGGCTTCGAAGACTATAAGGTGCATTCCAAGATCTGCCTCATCACGCGCCGGGAACGCGGCGGCGTGCGCTATATCACGCAGGTCGGCACCGGCAACTACAACGAAAAAACCGCCCGTCAGTATACCGATGTTTCGCTCGTCACCTCGAGCGAGTCCATCGGCATGGATGCCGCGCAGTTCTTCAACAATATGGCCATGAGCAACCTCAACGGACGTTATAACCGGCTGCTCGTCGCGCCGACCAGCCTCAAAAACAATATTCTGTCGCTCATGGACGGCGAGATCGCCAAGGGCAGCGACGGCTACATCCTGCTCAAATTCAACTCGCTGACCGACATCGACATGATCGAGAAGCTGCACGAGGCGTCCTGCGCCGGCGTTACCGTGGAAATGATCATCCGCGGCATCTGCTGCCTGCTTCCCGGCGTTCCCGGAAAAACCGAAAACATCACCGTTACCAGCATCGTCGGCCGTTTTCTCGAGCATTCGCGTATCTATGTGTTCGGCCGCGGCGAAAACGAGAAAATGTACATTTCCTCGGCCGATCTGATGACGCGAAACACCGAGCGCCGCGTTGAAATCGCCTGCCCGATCGACAGTCCGGCGGTCCGCGCACGGCTGCATGATATTCTGTTCGCCATGCAGCACGATACGGTCAAGGCGCGCGTGCTTCAGCCCGACGGCAGCTACCAGAAAAAGCCTGCCGTCCCCGAACCGATCTGTGCGCAGGATCTGCTGATGCAGCAGGCCGTCAGCATGGCGCGCGAGCAGGCGCAGCACGCCTCCGAGGAGGAGCGCGGTCTGCTGCACTGGCTGCGCCGGCTGCTTGCAAAAAACTGATCTTATCCCCCATATACGTCAAAACCGAGGACTCTGTCCTCGGTTCAGTCTGTCGATAAAGTCTGTTTTCACGCCAAAACAGCAGTCGCGCGGCAGCGCGCATTCAAAAGCGTTTGCTGCGCAAACGCATGAAAACCGGGGGCGTGTACCTCGGTTTTCATACTTTAAGAGGGAGAAAGTTTCCGTATGGGAACTTTCGGACGTCCGTGTTTTGCGAAGTCAAAACACAGATTGTCGGAAAAACGAAGTTTTTCGACAGTCTCAACCGAGGACTTTGTCCTCGGTTCTGCTTTTATATTCTCTTGCCGTTGAAATTCTGCGCAGCGGCAGCACAGCCGCTCTCGATAATGCACGCAGCGGCGCCTACCGCATCCTCGCAGGCCTTGTCGATCGCCTTCTGATCCTCCTCGGGGAACCTGCCGAGCACCCACGCCGCAAGATCATAGTCCGGGCGCGGCTTTTTGCCGACACCGATCTTCACGCGAGGGAAATCCTCGCTGCCAAGGTGGTAAATGATGTTCTTCAGACCGTTCTGGCCGCCGGCGGAGCCCTTCGGGCGCACGCGCAACGTGCCGACATCGAGCGACACATCGTCCGACAGCACGATCACGCGCTCGGGCGGTATCTTGTAGAACGATGCCGCGTCGCGCACCGCCTCGCCGGACAGGTTCATGAACGTCTGCGGCTTGAGGAACAGCACGCGCTTGCCGCCGAGCATGCCCTCCCCTGCGAGTGCCTTGAACTTCATGCGGTCGATCTTCTGGCCGCTGCGCGCGCAGTAGCTCTCCAGCGCACGGAAACCGGCGTTATGGCGCGTGTTGTCGTACTTGCTGCCCGGGTTTCCCAGACCGACAACGAGCCACTCGATCGGCTGCGCCGCTTTTGCGGTCTTTTCTTCCTCTAATTTCTTGAAAATATCGAATACTGACATGGTTTACTCCGAAAAAATTGACATTCTCTGTCGTTTCTGATATATTATTGACGGACATCGCTTCGCGGTTGGCACTCCTTGTGAAAGGAGTGATGCTTTATGAAAAAATTCGTGAGAATTTTAGTCTGTATCGCCCTTGTGCTTTACATTCTTGTCATAAAAGCGTACTAACCGCCCGGTTGCAGCCAGACGGTTAGTATTTTAAATTACTGTACCTAAAGGCCAACCGCACAGCGGTGTCCTTCTATCTGTATTATACCCACTCGCTTCCCGTCTGTCAAGGCGCGGAAGCGGGTGTTTTTTACTCTACGGATAGGATATAATAGTACACCGGCTGACCGCCGTTGATGACCGAGATCTCCATATCCTTGTTTGCCTTGTGAAGCAGGTTTTCGACCTCTGCGGCCTGCTCCTCCGTCACGCCTTCGCCGAAGATCACGGTCGCAAAGGCGCTGTCATCGGAAACCATCTCGCGCACGAGCTTTTTCAGCACGCTCGTCTCGCGGCCGCTGGCGCACAGCCTGCCCTCGCTGAGCGAAAGATACTCGCCCTGCTTGATCTTTTTGCCGTCGAACTCGCTGTCGCGCGCCGCATACGTCACCTGACCGCTGCGAACATGAGACGCGGCCTCGGTCATCGCGGTCGCAAGCTCGGTATCCTGCTCGGCGTCCGGATCGACCGCGAGCATCGCGGAAATGCCCTGCGGAATGGTCTTGGTCGGAACGACAACCAGCTTTTTCTCCTCAGACAGATGAACCGCCTGCTCGGCCGCCATGATGATGTTTTTGTTGTTCGGCAGCACGAAAACGACCTCTGCCGGAACCGAATCGACCGCGCGAATGATGTCATCGGTCGAGGGGTTCATGGTCTGACCGCCCTGAACGACGGCATCTGCGCCGAGATCGGTGAACAGGCTCTTGAGGCCCTCGCCTGCTGCGACGGCAACAAAGCCGTACTTTTTCTCTGCCGGCACGATCACGCGCTCCTTCGGCGTGTCCGCCGTGCCCTCGATGACCTTCGCGGTGTGCTGCTCGCGCATATTCTCGATCTTTACCGTGAGGAGCGGGCCGAATTTCAGGCCCTCCTCCAGCGCCTTGTTCGGCTGGTCGGTGTGCACGTGCACCTTTACGATGTCATCATCCTCGACCACAACGAGCGAGTCGCCGATATCGTTCAAGATCGCACGCAGACGGCCGACATTGCGCGCCTTATCCTTGCGTTCCGCGATAAATTCGGTGCAGTATGTGAACGTGATGTCCTCGTCGCGGATCGCCTCGAAGTTCGCCGCCGCCCTGGCCGGCTGCTCGACCGTGCGCTCCTTATGGATGCCGCGCATCGCATCGAGCATTCCCTCTAAGATCGTGATAAAGCCAAAGCCGCCGGCGTCCACGACGCCCGCCTTTTCGAGCACCGGGTTCTGATGCACGGTCTCCGCGAGCGCAGCTCTGCCGTGCTCGACGATCGCCGCGAGCACCTGCTCGGCGGAAAGCGAGTCATCTGCCTGACACTGCTCTACCGTTTTCTGCGCCGCAACACGCGATACGGTCAGGATCGTACCCTCTGCCGGCTTCATGACCGCCTTGTACGCCGTATCTACGCCTTCGCGCAGCGCAAGCGCCAGATCGCGGCCGTTCGCCGCCTCGGTCTCGCGCAGTTTTTTCGCCATGCCGCGGAACAGCAGCGACAGGATAACGCCGGAGTTGCGGTGCGCTCCGCGCAGCAGCGCGGATGCGACGCAGGAGGCCGCAGCGTCGATAGCGTCGAAGCTCTTCTTCCTCAGCTCGGCGGCGGCGCTGTTCATGGTAAGGCTCATGTTGGTGCCGGTATCGCCGTCGGGGACGGGGAAAACGTTAAGATCGTTGATTATCTGAATATTGTCGCTGAGCGCGGCGTCCGCGCAGAGCATCATTTCCTTGAACGCCGCAGCGTCAATATATTCTCTCAAGTGAAACACCTCCGGGGCAAGCTGGCTTACCCGATAATTGTATCTATATAAACATCCACGCTCTTTACGGGTATGCCGGTGGACTTGGCGAGCTTGTAGCTCACTTCGTTCATGATGCTGCGGGAGACCGCGCTGAAGTTGACCCCGCGGTCGACTCCTATGTGAAGCTCCAGCGAAACGCCGCCCTCATCGTCAAAGTGCACCACGATGCCCTTCGACATGGACTCACGGCGCAGGAGCTGCCACGGGCCGCCTTCCTTGCTGCACGCCACCATTCCCTTGACGCCAAAGCAGCTTGTCGCGGCGTCTCCGGCAAGATTCGTAAAGACCTCGCTGGTGATGCTGATGGTTCCGATGTCGTTAGTTATATTCACCATAAGATACGAGTTCCTTTCCGTTTGTTATTTATCGGCCGGAAATCATGGCCGATGTATGATTATAATATAAAATTCCCGCAAACACAAGAACAATTTCTTCTCCGTAATGCCCGAAATGCGGATATCTTTTGGTCATTCCTACAAATATGTCCGTCAGATAGGCGAAACGTGTATTTTTGCACTAATTTTACTCCGATAATCTGTTTACATTTTGACGTTTTAATGTTATATTGGATATGTCTGTACAGGACAAAGACAGGCAATGGCAAATATTTTTAATGGAGATGAAAATAGAAATGCAGAGACACTTCAAGACAATGGACGGCAACAACGCAGCCGCCCATGTATCCTACGC
>OQWM01002134.1_pt1 | contig 13533 bp, 13 predicted proteins | sample 1691531 | NCBI WGS metagenome assembly OQWM01 (sample SAMN03418257, study PRJEB22391) | human gut metagenome | biome: human-gut; feature: organic feature; material: feces | host: Homo sapiens | place: Tanzania | collected 2013-01
CAGGTGGAAAAGACCCGCTGTTTGGGCGTGTTGACGGTTTTCAGATAGACCCTAATAGAATCAGGTGACAGCATCATAGCACACAGACCGGAAAAAATCAATCATAATGTATCATTACCAGATAGTTTTCGGGAAAAAGCCCTAGAATTTGTGGAATCCACATATTGAATTCAGAATATTTCGGTGCTATACTCTTATGCGAAAAAACAGCATGGGAGAAAAGGAAATGCAAGACAGATTATTTTCCGACAGACAGTTAGTCAAGCTGATGATCCCTCTGATCATTGAGCAGGGGCTGACGGTTTTAGTGGGCATGTGCGACGGCGTGATGGTTTCCGCCGTCAGCGAAGCGGCCATCTCCGGCGTGTCCCTGGTTGACATGATCAACGCGGTGATTCTGGTGCTTTTCGCAGCGCTGGCCACCGGCGGCGCGGTGGTGACGAGCCAGCTGCTGGGCGCCCGGCGGACGGCGGAGGCCCGGCGCAGCGCGGGTCAGCTGGTGAGCCTGACCTTTGCCATGGGCTGCCTGATGATGGCCCTGTGCCTGATATTTGCCCGGGGGCTTCTGAAGCTGTTCTTCGGCTCCATTGCGGACGATGTGATGGCCGCGGGCCTGATCTATCTGCGCATTACCGCTCTGTCCTTCCCCTTCATCGCCCTGTATAACGCCGGCGCGGCCATTTTCCGCAGCGTGGGCAACAGCAAGGTTTCCATGCAGGTGAGCCTGTGGATGAACGGCATCAACGTGGCGGGAAATGCCCTGTGTGTGTTCGTGCTGAAAATGGGGGTGGCCGGTGTGGCTGTGCCTACCCTGGTTTCCCGGGCAGTGGCGGCAGTCATGATTCTGACCATGGCCAGCCGGAAGGGGCAGGAGCTGACGCTGGACGCTTCCTCCTTGTACCCCATCGACCGGCAGGTCATGGGCAAGATTCTGCGCATCGGCATTCCCTCCGCCTGTGAAAACAGCTTCTTCCAGTTCGGCCGACTGCTGGTGGTGAGCATGATCGCCCTCTTCGGCACCACCCAGACCTCCGCCAACGCCGTGGCCAATAACTTAGACAGCATCGGCACCGTGGTGGGTCAGGCTATGGGTCTTGCCATGGTGACGGTGGTGGGTCAGAGCGTAGGCGCCGGGGACAAGGAGCAGGCCACCTTCTATCTGAAGAAGGTGATGAAGTGGAGCATCGTGGCGCTGGGCGCGGTGAACCTGATGATTATCCTCTTCCTCAATCCCCTCATCGGCCTGTACCGCTCCCTGACGCCTCAGACCGTGGAACTGACCCGGACGCTGGTGCTGATTCACTCCACGGCGGTGATTTTCATGTGGGCCTTTTCCTTTGTGCTGCCCAATGCCTTCCGGGCGGCCAACGATGTCCAGTTTACCATGTGGGTAGGCATGGGCTCCATGCTGGTGTTCCGGGTGGGCGTGTCCTGGATTCTCTGCGTGCACCTGGGCTGGGGCGCCGTCGGCGTGTGGATTGCCATGATCCTGGACTGGGTGTGCCGAATCAGCTTCTTCCTGCCCAGAGCCTTGACCGGCAAGTGGCTCAGCAAGATGTGACCCAATCGGGAAGCTTTTCAAATTCCAGGAGTTTCCCCTTGTGGGGGAAGGTTAACTTACAGGAATACAGCATCGGGGCGGGGACGTTGTCTCTCGCCCCGTATTTGTGGTCGCCTACCAGGGGGTAGCCCCGGGAGGCAAACTGGACCCGGATCTGGTGGGTACGGCCCGTGTAGAGCCGGATCCGGACCCGGCTCAGGCCACCGGCGACATGGAGCACCCGATAGCGGAGCTGCGCCTCCTGAATGCCTTTCCCCGGCTCCTCCGCCACAAAGGTCATCCTCCGGGCCTTGTCCCGGCCCAGCAGATCCCGGAGCTCCCCGGCCTTCTCCGGCGGCTCCCCGTGGACCACGGCCAGATACTCCTTCTCAAAGACTCCCTCCCGGATCTGCCGGGAGAGCTCTGAGGCGCTTTCGGCGTTTCTCGCCAGCACCATCAGGCCGCTGACCACCCGGTCCAGCCGGTGGACCGTCCGCACATCTGCCTTGGGGTCTCCCAGCTCCTGCCGCACAAGCTCCGGCAGGCCGCCGGGCTCATCGGTAGAGAGCACCCGGGGCGGCTTTACACAGACCAGGATGTCCCGGTCCTTATATAGAATTTCCATAACTTCACCTCATCGACTCGTTTCTATTTTATCAAAGCAATCCCCGGATTGCAAGGACTTTTCCCGGGTCAACCGGCCCAGCTCCGGACTTAAGGCCAGAAGGGCCGCCAGATTGGGAAGGGCCATAAGGCCGTTGAAAATTTCCGCCAGAAGCCACAAGGTCTTCGTCCGCAGCACCGCCCCCAGGACCACACCGGCCATTTGCAGCCACACAAAGCCCTTCCAGAAACCGGGGCCGAACAAAAATTGACCGCACCGGGCTCCGTAAAGCCCCCAGCCTAAGACCGTGGCAAAAGCGAAAATCCCCAGATACACCGTCAAAAGTCCCACTGCCCAGCCGCCGCAGGACTTTTGGAATACCTGGGCCGCCAGTGCCGCCCCCCGGTCTTCCCCATAGGGGACGGAAACGCCGCTGGTAAGCACCGCCAGCGCCGTCAGGGTACAGATCACCAGGGTGTCTACGAACACTTCGATGAGCCCCAGCATCCCCAACTCCACGGGGCTTCCCTCCTCCGCCCCGGCGTAGGCCATGGAGGCGGTGCCCATGCCCGCCTCGTTGGTAAAAATCCCCCGGGCGCAGCCCGTGCGAAGGCTGATGAAAAAGGCACCAATGCAGCCGCCAGTGACCGCCCCGGGGTTCCAGGCCCCCAGGAAAATGGCCCGGAACGCTCCGGGAACGGCCTCCCGGCAGCGCAGAAGCACCACAAGGCACAGTCCCACATACCCCGCCGCTGCCCAGGGGACCAGTTTTTCCACCACTTTCCCGATGCCCCCGGCACCTCCGGAGAGCACCCTGCCAATGGCCACCGCCAGAGTGATTCCCAGGGTCAGGTCCACCCAAAGGCTTTCCTTTCCGCCCCAAGAAGCCCACAGACTGTTGAAGGCACCCACCACCGCATTGATCTGGGTGGCGTTTCCCACCCCAAAGGCGGCGATCAGCCCAAAGGCGCAGTACATGGCCGCCAGAAAGCGGAACTTAGAAGACAGGCCCCGTTCGATCATATACATGGGACCGCCCCATCTCTCCCCTGCCCGGGTCACGGCATAGCAGCGGGCCAGGGTCACCTCCGCGAATTTGGTGCCCATGCCCAGAAAGCCGCATACCCACATCCAGAAAATCGCCCCGGGGCCCCCTAAGCAAATGGCACCGGCCACCCCCACAATGTTTCCCGTGCCCACCGTTGCCGCCAGAGCCGTGCAAAGGGCCTGAAAGGCTGTGACCCCCTCCCCCCGGCGGCTGGTTTTCAGCAAGGCGAAGGCCTTGGGCAGCAGCCGCAGCTGGGGAAATCCGGCGCAAACCGTCAGATAGGCCCCGGCCCCCACCAGCAGCCAAAGCATAGGCCCACCCCATAAAGCCTCATAAAAACGTTGCAGGAATAACAGCATGTACCCCTCCCCGGAAAGCTCCGAATGTTTTTTCGAAACCGATTTTTCAAAAGAAAAGCAGCCGCTATTTTTTCTTAGCAGCTGCTTTTGTAATGTATTGGCGTTACTCCCAGGTGGCCCAGATTTCCGGGCAGTAGCCCACGGTTGCCTTGTTTCCGTTGCGGACCACCGGGGTTTTCATCAGCAGGGGGTCTTCAAAGACCTTGTCCTCTTTTGTCCGGGCGTCGGACATGTACTTCATATTGGTGACCTCCTGGGATTTATTCTCCCAGTCGATGAGGTTGTCAATGCCCCCCAGGGCTCTCACCACGCTGTCAAACTCTCTGCCGGACATGCCATAGCGCTTTAAGTCAATGGACTGAAAAGGGATCCGGCGCTCTTTAAAATACCGCTCCGCCTTTTTGGTGTCGAAGCATTTGCTTTTTCCGAAAATCTGGATGTTCAATAAGTTACCTCCATGAGACAAAGGCCCTGGGGCGGAGCCAGAAATCCAGCCTGCTCCCGCTTCTGGCCAAAGAGCCGGTCCAGGTCCTCTCCCCGCTGGCCTCTGCCAACCTCCACCAGGGTGCCCACCAAAATCCGCACCATGTTCTGCAAGAAGCCGTTGCCCGTAACGCTGATTTGCAGCTCTTGCCCCTGGCGGGTCAGGCTGATACAGTCAATGCGGCGTACGGTGGATTTTTTCATTTTACTGTTCCCGCAAAAGCAGGAAAAATCATGGGTCCCCACCAGGCGTTGGGCGGCCCGGTCCATGGCATCCACATCCAGCTCCTCCGGCAGGGCCCACAGGTATCTGCGTTCAAAAACGCAGGGGGCATCGCTGTTCCAGATGCGGTAGCGATAGGTTTTTCCCGTGGCGTTGAGCCGGGCGTGAAACCTGGGGGATGCCTCCTGGCAGGAATATATGCCGATGTCCTCCGGCAGATACCTGCGCAGTTCAAGCAGGATCTCTTCCCGGGGCATGGGGCTTTCACAGTGAAAATTGGCGATCTGATGGGCCGCGTGGACCCCGGCATCGGTGCGGCCGCTGCCGCTGACGGTAACGGGCTCCCGCAAAATACGGCTCAGCGCCGTTTCCAGCTTTCCCTGAATGGTCCCTTCCACCCCGGGCAGCCGCTGCCAGCCCCGGTAACGGGTGCCGTCATAGCAAATATCCAGGCGCAGATTACGCATAGTCCTCCAGTTCCTCCCTGGCTTCCCGCTCGCTGTCCGCGGAAAACAGGAATCTTCCTCTTTCATCATAAACCTGAACATGTCCGTGGACATAGCGCATGGAATACATAGCCGTCACCGCTCCTTTGTTTTGGTGCGGTCAGTATCTCATACATTCGGTCCAATAAAACGGACATTTACTTCTTTTCCACCTGTCGGTCCATCCAGCTGGAGGTAAATTCGTAGATCTCCTGCCGGTTGATCTCGTTCAAGATCTCGTGGCGGCCCAGGGGGAAGATGCGCTTTTCCACGTCCTTCATCCCGGCCTTCCTAAATTCCTCCACGGCCCGCAGAACGCCCTTACCGTAGGCACCCACCGGGTCGTCGCCGCCGGCAATGAAGAGCACCGGCAGGTCCTTCTTCATTTTTGCCAGATTTTCCTTCTGCTCAATAAACCGGATGCCGGTGAGCATATCCCGCAGCAGGCCCGTGGTGGCCATAAAGCCGCAGCTGGGGTGGGCAATGTAGGCGTCCACTTCCTTGGCGTCTCTCGTCAGCCAATCATACTCCGTTCTGGGGTGCTCCACCCGCTTGTTGTAGCCGCCGAAGACCATGTTTTGCAGGGTTTCGCTGGGGTTCTTCTCCCCCACTTTTTTACAGGCCATAGCGCAGATGCCGATGGCCGCCGGAAGCATGGCCCGGGGCTGCCAGCCGGTGCCGCAGATCACCGCGGCGGTAATGCCACTGTCCGGGTAAACCTCTAAAATAGTCCGGGCCATGAAGGAGCCCATGGAGTGGCCGAAGAGGATATAGGGAACGCCCGGGTACTCCTCCTTGGTTTTCCGCAGCAGGCTATAGCTGTCGCTGACCGCCGTAAACCAGCCGCCTTCAAAATAGCCCTGGGTGCCCTGCTCTCCCACGGACTGGCCGTGGCCCATATGGTCCTCCGCCACCACCACATAGCCCAGGCTGTTGAGGTAACTGGCAAAGTCATCATACCGCTCAATATATTCCGCAATGCCGTGGACGATCTGCACCACCGCCTTGGCTTCCCCCTCCGGGGTCCACCGGCAGCAGTGAAGATTCCCGATGCCGTTGGAGGGAATGGTAAACTCCGTGCGCATAGGCTTACTCCTTTACCTGGTAGCCCGCTTCGGTAATGGCTTTTTCATAGGCTTCCCGACCGGCGCTGCCATGGACGGTCACGGTCTTTTCCTGCAAATTGACCTGGGCACCGGTGGTTTCCGCCACGGCCAGACAGGCCTTTTCCACCCGGGCCGCACAGTGCTTGCACATCATACCTTCTACATGAATAACAATTTCCATTGCTGTTTCCTCCTGACTCCGGCTGACCGGATCTCCAATTTTTGCCGCGGGCAGGGCCGCAAAAAGGGATTGACACCTTTCCCGCCGTATGTTACTATTCTACCATATGTTTGAAAGAAAACAAGAGGACTTTCCGTCCTTCTGAAGGGTTACAATGTAAATTCTATGTAAATTCTGTGAGAAAGGATTCCCTATGAACATCAAAATCACCTCTGACAGCACCTGTGATCTGCCCGCTTCCGTTCTGGAGCAATACCATATTGACCTGGTTCCCCTGATCGTTATGAAAGAGGACGAGGAATTTTTAGACAACGTGACCATTACCCCCGGGGACATTTTCGCCCATGTGGAGAACGGCGGGGCCCTTTGCTCCACCGCCGCCAGAAGTGTGGCCGTATATCAGGAGCTGTTTTCCAAGTTTGCGGAATATGACGGGGTGCTGCACATCAGCCTGGGCTCCGGTTTCTCTTCAAGCTTTCAGAACGCCAACCTTGCCGCCCAGAGCTTTTCCAACGTCCGGGTCCTGGACTCCCAGAGCCTCAGCAGCGGCCACGGCCTCATGGTCCTGAAGGCCGCGCAGCTTTCCCAGGAGGGTATGGAACTGGAGAATATTCTGGAAGAGCTGGAAGCCTACCGCTCCAAAATCGACATCAGCTTTGTGCTGGACCGGCTGGACTACATGGCCAAGGGCGGCCGCTGCTCCACCGCCACCGCCCTGGGGGCAAACCTGCTGAACCTGAAGCCCTGCATCGAGCTGCGGGACGGTAAAATGAGCGTGGGCAAAAAATACCGGGGCCACTTTGACAAGTGCCTGACTCACTATATCCAGGACAAGTTGGGCTCCCAGGAGGAAATTGACCACAGCGTCCTCCTTCTGACCCACACCCAGGTGGATGACCAGATCATCGCCGCCGTTCAGGAGGCCATTGCTCAGTTTGCGCCCTTTGCCACGGTTTACGAGGCGGAAGCCGGGTGTACCGTTTCCTGCCACTGCGGACCCAATACCCTGGGCATTATCTTCGCCCGGGTCTGATCGTTTTTTCTGCCACCGGAGCTGCTTCCGGTGGCCTTTTTTGGGGGAATACCATGAACGAACATCTTTTATTGGACCTTGCCACGGATCTTGCCTATGAGATCGCCCTCAGCGGCGGAGAGACCTACCGGGTGGAGGAAACCGTCAAGCACATTCTCCGGGCTTACGGACTGGCCCCGGAGGTGGCGGCCCTGCCCAATTACCTGATCGTCAGCGTGCTCTCCGAAACCGGGGAGCCCATTACCCGTATGCGGATGATCGGTGCCCACGGCAACAACTTTGACGCGGTGGAGCGGCTGAACGCTTTGAGCCGGACCATCTGCACCACCCGGCCCAAGCCGGAAAAGGCCCTGGAAATGCTGGAAAAGACCAAGGCCTCCGTCCAGTATTATTCCCTTCCCATGCGCCTACTGGGCCATTTCCTGGGGGCTGCCGGCTTTGGACTGCTCTTTGGGTGCAGCGCCGGTGACGCGGTACTGGCCGGGCTCTGCGGCATTCTTGTGGCTTTTGCCACCCGGTTTACAAGCCTTGTCAACGCCAACCCCATTTTCAGCACCCTGGCGTCCTCCTTTCTCCTGTCCCTGGCGGCCTACGGCATGAATGCCCTGGGATGGGTGGGAAATTCTGATACGGTGATCATCGGCGGCATGATGATCCTGGTGCCGGGGCTGGTATTTACCAACGCCCTGCGGGATATGATTTACGGGGACATCAATTCCGGCATCAACAAATGTGTCCGGGTGCTGCTGATCGCGGGCTCCATGGCCTTGGGCTCCGCCGGGGCCCGAAACCTCATCACCAGACTGGTGGGTCTGCCTTCCGTGACCCCCGCCATGGACTATGGGCTGTTCATGCTGTGTATCGCGTCTTTTCTGGGCTGCGTCGGATTTTCCATTCTGTTCAACATCCACGGCCCCGGCATGTTCCTGTGCGCCCTGGGGGGCATTGCCTCCTATGCAACCTTTTATTTATGCCACAAATGGGGGCTTTCCCCGGACAGTGCCATTTTCCTGGGCACCATGTTCTCGGCGCTGTACTCGGAAATTATGGCCCGCATCCGGAAATACCCCACCATTTGCTATCTGGTGGTGTCCATTATCCCCCTGATTCCCGGGGCCAGCCTCTACTACACCATGGTCTACGCCACCGACCGTGCCATGGACCACTTTGTGACCCAGGGGCTGCTCACCGCCCAGACCACCGGGATCATGGCGGCCAGCATCATTCTGGTATCCAGCCTGGTCAAAATCTACTACGGCCAAAGGGCCGCCCGCCTCAAGAAAAATGCCTCCCCAAAATAAGGGGAGGCAGTCGCTTATAGTTTGCTAAGGACGGAACCCAGGCTGTCGTGGAAGACCAGGTTTGCCCGGTCATCATAAGGGGTAGGGTCCCGGTTGATGAGAACCAGGCGGTTTCCGGCGTAATACCGCAGGAAGCCCGCCGCGGGATAGACGGTCAGGCTGGTGCCTGCCACCAGCAGCAGGTCCGCCTGGCAGATGGCCTCCAGGGCCCCCTCCACCACCTTTTGGTTCAGGCCCTCTTCATAAAGCACCACGTCCGGCTTGACGATGCCGCCGCAGTCACAGCGGGGAATACCCGGGGCGTTTTTCACAAACTCCGCCGGATAGAATTTCCCGCACCGGGTGCAGTAGTTGCGCAGAATGGAGCCGTGAAGCTCATAGACCCGCTTGGAGCCGGCCTTTTGGTGGAGCCCGTCGATGTTCTGGGTCACCACCGCCCGGAGACGGCCCTCTCGCTCCCACTTTGCCAAAGTATAGTGGGTAATGTTCGGTTCAACCTCCAAGGGCATCATTTTTTCCCGGTAGAACCTGAAAAAATACTCTGGGTTCTGAAGATAAAAGCTGTGACTGATGATGGTTTCCGGGGGATAATCGAACTTCTGGCTGTAAAGACCGTCTTTACTGCGAAAATCCTTGACGCCGCTTTCCGTACTGACTCCCGCCCCTGTAAAGGCCACAATATTGGAGCTTTCCTCCACCCAGGTGCGAAGTGTTTCCAGTTGATCCATAAGACCACCTCCTGTTATTTTATACTATCGCTTCTTTCCCCCGGTGTCAACTGCAGAAAAAGGAGCGGCCCAGATTTTTGGGCCGCTCCTGGTCGTTTTATTTTGATACTTCCTTCGTATAATACTGGGCCTGGGCATTCCAGAGGGCGTAGTATTTTCCTGCCTTGTCTGCCACCAGGGCCTCATGGCTTCCCTGCTGGATCACTTTCCCATCCTGGAACACGGCGATCTCATCACAGAACTTACAGGAGGACAGCCGGTGGGAAATATAAATGGCGGTTTTGTCCCCGGTGATTTTATCAAACTTGCCGTAAATCTCCGCCTCGGTAATGGGGTCCAGGGCGGCGGTGGGTTCGTCCAGAATGATGAAGGGGGCATCTTTGTAAAGAGCCCGGGCAATGGCGATTTTCTGGGCTTCCCCGCCGGAAATCTCCACACCATCATCGGACAAATCCTTATAAAGCACCGTATCCAGTCCCTGGGGCAAACGCTCCAGACGGTCCCCAAACCCGGCATCTACCAGTGCCTTTTGGACTTGCCCCCGGTCATAGTCCATGCTGCCCGCCACATTGCTGCCCAGGCTCTGGCAGAGCAGCTGGAAGTCCTGGAACACCACGGAGAAAATGGCCATGTAATCATCATAGCGGTACTTGCGGATGTCAATGCCGTTTAGTAGGATTTGCCCCTCCTGGGGGTCATAAAGACGGCACAGCAGTTTAATAAAGGTGGTCTTGCCACTGCCGTTTTCCCCCACAATTGCCAGACGTTTTCCCACTTTGAACTTCATATTCACATGGCGCAGGGCCCAGATTTGAGAGCCGGGGTAGTGAAAGGATACGTCCTGAAACTCCACATCATACGCCCGGTCTGACCGCTTTTCGGTGGTCAGGCTGCCCTGATACATTTCGTTGGGAATATCCAGATAGGCAAAGGTTTTTTCAAGGTACTGCGTATTGGCTTTCAGCAGCCCCGCAATGTCCGACAGGGCAAACACATTGGCCACCATGGCCGTGGCGGCCCCGATGTACTGGGTGCAGCTGCCCACATCAAAGGCCCCGCCCAGGGCTTTCAGGCAGGTGAACAGATAGATGATGCCGGTGGTCAGTGCCGTCACACTGGCACCCAGGGCGGCGTATGCTCCCATTTTTCTGGCTGCTTTACCCATAATTCCCAAGGTTCCAAAAGCCGAATTTTCTTTCCAGTAGGCTCCGATCAGCCGCTGCTGGTCATTCATGCGAATGTCCATACTGCGCTTCTTCTCCCCGCCGAGAAATCCAAAATGACTGAACAGCCGGTTTCCAAAGGTGGCTTCCTCCGAATGCTCCACCCAACACAGCTTGACTTTGGAACCCAGATGACCGGCCAGAATGCTGACGGCCAGGATTCCGGCTGCCAAAACCACAATAAACACCGGGTGATTGAGTACCGTCAGCCAGCCTCCGCTTTCCGGCACAGGAACGGTAAAGAGGCGCACCGTCAGGGCCGTGCCGCTGAGGAGACCAATGACACCGGTGAGAACCTCGGCGTAAATATCAGGAACCCGTTCCAGGCCGAAGCCCGCCCAATTCTCGGTCTCCTTGATCTGATCCCGAAGATCCCGATTTTCCTGCTTGTCCAGGTCCCCATAGTCCATGTCAAAGGCTTTTCGGATAAAAAGGATCTCCTTTCGCCCGATCAGGTCGCTGAGAAGCGTGTTATAGCGTCTGTCAAGCAATGCTTTCCCCATGGCCGCCGCTGCCGTACACAGAACCCCTGCCAGCACCCACCGCCAGAGCAGTTCTTCCCGGCGAAGCACCGCCAGTTCCCGGAGGATCCTTGCTGAAAAGAACACCGTCACATAGGGGGTAATGGCATTAAAAACGCAGTACAATGTCAGTACCGGGAAAAATCGGGGGGAGACCCGGTGCAAAACCCGGATGGCCCGCAGATTCAGGGCGGCGTTTTTTTGAAAATTTTCTGCTTTTTTCATCCTTAAAACTCCTTCCCTTCCTGGTAATACCGGCTTTGAACTTCAAAAAGTTGAGCATAAGCCCCGCCCAAGGCCAGCAGGCTTTCGTGGGTGCCCTCCTCCCGGATGTCCCCATCGGCAAGGAAAATGATGCGGTCACAAAACCTGGTAGAGGCCAGACGGTGGGAAATAAAGACAGAGGTTTTCCCGGCGGTCATGGCACCGTATTTCTCATAAATGTCATTTTCCGCCAGAGGGTCCAGGGCCGCCGTCGGTTCGTCCAGCAGCAGAATGGGACCGCCCTTGTATAAGGCCCGGGCCAGCATCAGCCGCTGGGTCTGGCCGCCGGAGAACAGCACCCCGTCTAAATACACATCCCGGCCCATGTGGGTCTGCAAGCCCTGGGGAAGCTTCTCAATAAATGCGGTAAGACCCGCCTTTTGAACGCAATCCGCAATGCGCGCAGGGTCAATGCCGTCTCTGCTTTGGGCGATTTGCTCCGCCACGGTCACATCCAGCAAAGAAAACTCCTGGAAAACCGCGCTGAACAGGGCATAATACTGTTTCCGGTTCAAGGCCCGGACGTCCTGGCCGTTCAGCAGCACTGCTCCTTTCGTGGGGTCTAACAGGCCGCACAGCAGCTTTACCAGAGTGGTTTTACCGGCACCGTTCAGGCCCACAATGGCTAGCTTCTCCCCGGGGTGAACCGTCAGGGTCAAATTGTGAATGGTGTCTTTCTCCGCCCCGGGATAGCGGTAGGAGACGTTCTGAAGCCGCAGTTCATACGCTACCGCCTTGGGAACATCCGCCCCATCGGCTAAGTGAAAGGGTTCCGGGTAGTCCAGGAATTCCCGGACACAGGAAATATCCAGACTCTCCTTGTGCAGGGTACTCAGCTCTTTGAGAATGCCCATCACCCATTGGGTAAAGGTGGATACCGCCGTAAAGTACAGCAAGAATTCTGGCACGGAAAGGCCCTCCCCCAGGGCCATGTGAATGAGATACACATAGGCGATGCCGTTGCGGGCCATGGTCAGCAGGACCTCTGTCAGGTCTGCCAGCACCTCTGCCCGCTCGCAACGGAGGCTGAAATCCAGGTACAAATCATGAATCTGGTCCAGCAGCTCTTTCAGCCAGTTTTGCAGGCCAAAAATACGAATATCCTTGGCAAGTTCCAGAGATTCCGCCTTGTTGCGGATGTACCGCTTCTTCTGGAAGTAGGTTTCTTCCTCCTCCCGGTGCTGATAACGCCAGTTATTGGCGTGTCTGGAAACAAGGTAGCCCAAAACACAGGTAAAAATAACCACCAGCAGCAGGACCGGGTCTATCCGGGACAGAATGGTCAGATATACCAGAAAGCCTCCGATGTTTTTTAGCAGCATGGTCAGGGTCTGCCAGATATGCTCGGTGGCCTCGTTGTTTCCCTGGCAGCTCTGGTATGCCTTGGACCGCAGCTTTGTAAAGGCTTCGCTGAGCGTATTGGGATAGGAGGTTTCATTGCACTTGGCCGCCACCTTTCCGATGATGGCGGAGCGGACATCTACCCTGGCAAAAAGGGTGTTTTCCTTGATGTACGCCATGCCCCCCCGGATCAGGAACAGGGCGGCGGTAAAGCCCCCGATGGTCCCAAGCAATTGGGGGACGGACACCCGCCGCTCCACCTGGGCCAGCACCTGCGGCGCAATATACAGCTGCACCACATTCAGAAGCACTTCCAAAGTGGCCGTCAGCAGGCAGAACAGCAGCGTGCGTTTTCTGCTGCCCCAGGCGGTTTTGATCATCCAGCCCACATTTTGAAGGACACTGTATTTGGGTCTTTTGTTTTCATTCATTTTTCCTCACCTCGTGAGCATACTCTATCACAAAAATTCGTCCCCGGAGCATTCTGGGGACGAACGGTTCTTTTGGGGGGATGAATTGTAAAACCCTCACACCTGGGGCAGAAGAATTTCTGTAGTAAAGGCACCGTCTTCGCTGTTACGGCTGATATAGCCCTCCAAGCGCTCCACAATGGCATCGATGCGGACAAGACCAAAGCCGTGGCCCGCCCCCTTGGTGCTGCGGAAAAGGGTGCCCTCTTTGGGAAGCTTCTTTCCTGCGGTAAAATTGGTAAAGGAGATGTAGAGCTGGGTGTTTTTCATATCCATATACACCCGGATGCGCCGTTTCTCCTCCGGCAGCTTCATGCTGGCCTCAATGGCATTGTCAAAAAGGTTGCCGATAATGCAGCACAAATCGATTTCCGAGGATTGAAGCTTCACCGGAATATGGGCATCCGCCACCACCGCAATGCCCTTGGACTTGGCCAGGGAGATTTTGGAGTTTAAAATGGCATCAGTCATGGGGTTGCCGGTTTTGATCACCGTATCCACGGTGGTCAGGTCCTGGTCCAGCAAATCTAAATAATGGCAGATGGCCTGCCAGTCTTCCTGGGCGGCATAGGCCTTCATGGTCTGGATGTGGTTGCGGTAGTCGTGCCGCCAGCCCCGGATCT
>OQWM01002137.1_pt1 | contig 13527 bp, 8 predicted proteins | sample 1691531 | NCBI WGS metagenome assembly OQWM01 (sample SAMN03418257, study PRJEB22391) | human gut metagenome | biome: human-gut; feature: organic feature; material: feces | host: Homo sapiens | place: Tanzania | collected 2013-01
TACTTACAGAGGCTTTCGATGGCACAACCTCTGTACGAAAATTCATGTTCATCTCGCAATCGAAAATTCAAACAATGATACCGCAGACGATTTCTTTGTCTGCATTGAACAAATCAAACGATAAAAGGGTTGAATCGGTATATGGCACGGCATAAAAAGGCATAAAAAAAGCAGTCTCTTCATTGGGACTGCTGTTTCATTTGTTTTTCAACCGGCTTTTGCCGAAGCAAAATTACATAGCAGGAGTTTCTACTGCTGTTTCGGTTGCTGTTTCAACTGCAACTTCTTGTTCAGGAGTTTCAGTTGCTGTCTCAGTTGCTGTTTCAGTCTTTCCACCGCATGCTGCGAAGAATCCTGCTACTGCCAATACAAACAATACTTTTTTCATCTCTGTAAATGTTTAATTGATTAGTTGATAATTCTTTTGTTTTAACGGTGCAAATGTACGACATTTCATCAGAAAGTGTTCTTTTTTCGTCGAAAACTTGTTGATAAAGAGGTTAACTACTTGACTTACAAGGATAAATTTTTCATCTATTTATTCGATTTTTCGGTTCTTTACATTGATGATTTGGTCTCTGAGAGATGAAATTTTGCGATTTCGCTTCAAAATTTCGAGTGCTTTGTCGCAAGTTTCAAGTGCCTCATCATACTTTTTCAGACGCATTTGTATTGTGATTTTATCCTCCCATGCCAACGGTTCTGCCTTATACCTTGCAATATAATCGTCTATCAATTTCAGTTGTTCCTCAGAATTTTGTTTCTTTCCCTCTATCGACACCAACACTCTTACGGGTGAATAACACAGAGGCTTCATCGCAATGCACTTCTCTGCCCAATATGCAGCACTGTCGGCTTTCTCCATTCTGTTGTAATACGAAGCGAGGCGGCATTCCCTGAGAGAATAGTACGGATTGGACTTATCCGCAAGCAAAAGGTCTATTGCCTCACGGTATCTCTTCTCATTGGCATATCTTTCTGCTATATTGACAGCCCGAGGGTGCGTACTCTCATCTATATTCGGGAATTTTGGAGTACGTCTGTCCCATTGCTTGGCGGAAAGCGTGATATTCTTATTGCCGTTGTGTTGTAAAATTCGTTGCTTCTGCATTATGGAACTGTAACAATGCGTTGTTTCCAAGAGAAACACCGGTACAACCAAAACAATAAGAAATAGAAATACAGGTTTCTTTATTTCGCTTGTCTGCATGCGGCTGCTCTTGATATGATTGCTTATAAGAATTGCCACGCCTATTGCAAGATATATCTGACAGTCCGCTCTCTCCAACGGGAAGTTGAACATGGCATCGTTCATATATGTAAGAATAAGTCCTCCTCCCACCATGGCTCTCAATCTGTATATTTCGTTGGAGCGGGAGTTGAACATCTGTTTCAAAGTCATGATTGCAGCCTTCAGATATGTAAGAATATACAACAGCAAGCCGAAAACGCCCAATTCGGAAAACATTTCAAGGAAATCGTTGTGTGCATGGTCGGAAACGATATAGTCATGCTTCTTCGCACATTCCACCTTCATTATGGCAAGTTTGTGATTTCCCACGCCGTAACCGCTTAACGGCTTTTGCTTTATTATTTCCGCAGTGTTCTTCCATATCAACAACCGCCCTTTGCTGTTACCCTCTGCAATGGAACTGAAACGTGCTTCCACCGTATAGTTGTTCCTGACATTCTTCTTTGCATAGTGGTTGTAATTGTATTCTATGAACGAATTGCCGGCAAAGAAACCTGCAACGGCAAGAACAATCGGTAATCCGAAACGCAACAGTTCTTTTCCGGATTTGTGTTTCACCGCAAAGGAATAAAGTCCGTACACAGCCAATACGGCGAGTTGCATACCCAAACCTATGAAGCATGAACGTGTGCTTAAGATTACAAGGCAGAAAGCGGTGAAGAAAATCAGTGCAAAGGCGTACCACCTGACAAAACCTTTGTATCGCAAGAAAGCATAGTAAAGAAAAGGCAACTTGAACAGCAAAGCAACGGCAAAGATGTTCTTATTGCCGTAAAAGCCGTTAAGTTTCAAATTATTGCGTTGCGATATATGTACATCGAAAACGTAATAGCACACAATACATGAAAGAATGTTTATGGTGGCTATTACGATTGTGCAGATGACAAGGCTTTTGAATGTTTTGTTCTCCGAAAGCATGAACGTGCAAGCGAGGATTGCAGACAGTAATACTACTATCCACCTGTTCCAAACCGCCAAACCTTCCACCGGATTTATCGTCCATAGCATGCTTATCCCCATAAATGCCAATAAGGTCAACCAAGCAATCATCAGACGGCTCGAAAAAATCTGCCGTTTAATCGGATTGATTTTATATTTCAAGGTATAATTTATCAGAAACCCAAGTGCAGATATATCAAAAAGAGCAATGAGAAAATGTCTCAAAGATGTACTGTCCAGAACGAATATCGGAGGAAAGAGTTGTATCAGAATAAGGCAGCAGACGAATATTTTCGCTGCCAAAGAGAGTGTTTTACGTCTTTGCATCTGTTTTTCTGTTTGGTCGATTGGCAAAGGTACGAATATATTGAGGGATTTCCTTACCTTTGTCGAACAAATTTGAAACATGTTAAGAAAGAAAATACTTGTAACCGGCTGCAACGGGCAGTTGGGATTGTCTTTGCGGAAGTTGTCCGAGGGGTTTCCTTGTTATGAATTTACGTTTACCGATAGGCATAACCTCGATATAACGAATGAGAATGCTTTAAGAAACAGTTTTGAGGCGGAAAGGTTTTATGCCGTCTTGCATTTTGCAGCCTATACTGCTGTGGACAAGGCGGAAAGCGAGAAAGAGTTATGTCGGACAATCAACACGGAAGCAACAAAGACCATTGCATGCCTGTGCGAGGAGTTTTCGGCGAAACTTATTTTTATTTCGACCGATTTTGTCTTCGACGGAAGTCGATCCATACCTTATTTGCCGACAGATAAAACCAATCCATTGTCCGTTTACGGCATGACGAAAGCACAAGGCGAAGAGGCGGCACTGACATATTGCAGCAGAAGTCTTGTTATTCGTACCTCATGGCTTTATTCCGAGTTCGGGAATAATTTCGTCAAGACAATGCGGAAACTCGGCAATGAAAGAGAGGTTCTGAACGTGGTTTTCGACCAAGTGGGAACGCCTTGTTATGCGGAAGACTTGGCAAGGGCGGTATTGCTTTGCCTCGAAAAGGATTTCAACCGCCGCATTCTTCATTTCAGCAATGAAGGGGTTTGTTCGTGGTACGACTTTGCAAAGAAAATAATGGCTTTATCCGGCGTGGATTGCATGGTTCGTCCCATCAGAAGTGCGGAATACCCCACCGCTGCGGCAAGACCGTCGTTCAGTGTACTGGATAAAGCAGACATAAAACAGTTCCTGAATATTGAAATCCCATATTGGGAAGAGAGTTTGACAAAGTGTATAAAGATATTGGACAAATGATGAAATCGAAGTACGTAAGACCATTGATGATTGCACTTATTGCACTGTTGGTTGCAAGTTGCAGCGTATCGAAAAGCGGAGGTCGCGGAAGTTTGGCAGATAAAATAGAGAGAAATCACAATAAAAGACCGACCAAACCCCATACCCAAACTCGCAAACCCGCAAACAAACCCAACCAAGGCAAGTTGATGAACTATTGCGAAGGCTGGTTGGGTACTCCATACAGAGCCGGAGGCGAAACGAAGCAGGGAGTGGATTGTTCCGGTTTTGTTTCCAACGTATATAAGGACGTTTACGGAATAAAACTTCCGAGACGCTCGCAAGATATGGAGAAAGCATGCAGGACGACAAAATCTTTAAGCAATCTGAAAGAGGGAGATTTGGTATTCTTCAACAATAAGGCAGGAGGACAAACAAACCACGTAGGAATATTCTTGGATTCCCAAAGATTCATACACGCTTCCTCCTCAAAGGGAGTAACGATAAGCCAATTCAACGAGAAATACTGGTCGGAATGGAATATCCGGAAGATGTGCTCAATGAGATCGTAGAGAGAAGACTGAAGAAAGAGATCACAAAGGGTGTCCAGACAATTGAATATCAGGTGATCACACTGATGACAACAAACGGACAGGCACCGTTCCTTACAGTTTTCATGTATCTGAACGAAGCAAAGAACGAGAGAGAGAAGAAAGACCTGGCGATGATTATCGAAGAGACACTTCGTCAGCGTTATCAGGGAGTTAAGAATGAAGCCGGAGTATGGGTGACACCGGCATTCCCGAAACTGATCTATGTTCTGGAAGAAGATAATATCCGTGAGGGAAGCAAGTACTGGTATCTGACCAAGCAGCTTGAGAACTTCAAAACCCAATGCCGTCCTAGTCAGCAGGACCTTATACCGATGATTGATGTTGAGGTGAAACAAGGTTTGGGAACAGAGGCTTTCTGCGACTCTCTGCTGAAGTTTCTGGACATGGTTGAGGTGGCTTACCATCAGAAACCATTGGTTTATACAGGCACCAATTTCTACAACCGTTATCTTGCCGGCAAGCTTAATGGCTACAAGCTTATGATAGCACAATATTCGGCCAACGAGCCTGTCTTGATCGACGATAACGACTATCTGCTGTGGCAATATACTGGTAAGGGCCATATCGACGGCATAAGGGGATATGTGGACAAGAGCCGATTTATGGGACAGCACAGTATGAGAGAACTGAAATATAGACACCATTAACTTCCAATAACTTCTTTCGCTTGCGAATTTTAAATAAACATAAATAAAACAATGGCAATAATCAGATGTCCGGAGTGTGGTCATGAGATAAGTGACAAGGCTCCATTCTGCCCCTCATGCGGTGTGGCAATAGCCAATAAGGTTGTGACATGCCCAGAATGTGGCAAGACGTATTTTTCGACACTGAAGGAATGTCCTCAGTGTCACCACCAGACCCAGGCTGTAAGTCAGGAGACTACAGACTCATTGCAACAAACAATTGCAGAACAAGCACAACAACCAGCTGAGCAAGAACCGCAGCAGCAGGAAGAAACACACGGTTCGGCATCGAACGGCAATAAGGTGATAATAGGAGTGGTGATTGCAGCGGCACTGATAGTGGCAGGAATAAGCTACTACTTCTACTCAAGTTCGCAGACCGACCGCGAGATGCAAGCCTATGAGTATGCAATGTCGAGCAGCGATCCGCAGGTGTTGCAAGACTATTTGGACCAATATCTAAGTGCACCAACCGAACAGAATGTATAGTTAACTTGGTTGGTGCAGTTGAGACAACTGCACCCCCTTGTAGTAACTGCACCCCCTTGAGAGACACCTGCATCCCTTTGATGGACATCTGCTCCCGAAATGTTAAAGATGTTAATATAATAAAAACGAAATATCTGATTTATATCTTTTTCACAAAAAATGCGTATTTTTGCAGAACAAATGGAAGCGTACTAACCATACTCTCCATTCTCTAACTTTTTACACATACATTCGTTTAAGAAAAACTGAATCAATTTACTAAATACAAATCTTTATGGCGAATTTTTCCCGCAAAACATTGACTCTCGCAGCAGGTCTTGTACTTTCTGTGATGAGTGCTAACGCACAGCAGATGCGTGAAGGTTACGTAGACTTCGGTAAGAACTCTAGTAGCGAGAAGTTCCATGAACTGCTTAAGGCATGGACACCTGGTAGCCAGGTTACTGCCGATGATAACTTCTTTATCTCACGTGTAAAGCCACGTGCTCGTTTCCGCAACGAGGCTACACAGGTGCGTCTTGATCTCAACGAGAAGAACGACAAGAAGCTCATCGCTTGGGTGCCGGTAAATAACCCCGACTTCAATGCACTTCCTAACGGTGTGTTCGATTCGGAGGTATTCTCTATGTGGTCTTACGTTACCCACTGGGGCAACTGGACAGCACCGCTCGGACGTATCCCGGCAGCTTTTCTTGATGTTGCTCACAAAAACGGTGTTGCTGTTTCTGGTGTAGCTGGTGTTCCATATGGAGGTCTATCTTCTGCATACAAGGCAATGATGGCTGGTCTGTATAACGTTGGTGCCAAGAAGGCTTCACAGTTCTTTAATTACTATGGTATCGACGGTATGGGCTACAATTCGGAGTTCTCTGATTATTCTGGTACTGTTGATGATTTGCGTGATTTCCATGCAGATTTGATGAAGCAAATGAAGGCAAAGAACCCAATCTTCATGAACTTCTGGTATGACGGTACTAACGATAATGGATCTATTACCTTCGACCAGGGTCTTGGATCGCATAACCAGGAAACATTTGGCGATAGCGAAAATCCACGTACATCACTCTTCTTTAACTACAACTGGAACAAGGAATGGTTGTTATCTGGATCTGTAACAAAAGCAGAGTCTATGAAGCGCGATCCGCTCGATCTCTATGCAGGTATCAACATGCAGGGTGGTGAGCCGGCTAACTTGCCTTGGAGTCTTCTCGGCAAGTATCGTATTTCAATCGGTCTGTGGGGTGCTCACTCTTATAATATGTTTTGGGAGAGCCGTGGAGAGCTTGGTTCATCTGAAGATGCTAAGCAGAATACGTACCTTGAGCGTGTAGAACGCTATTTTACAGGCGGTACACGTAACCCGGCAAACTGCCCAAGTGTAATGAGTGGTAACCAGTATAACGCCAAGAACTATAAGTGGCATGGTATCTCTACATTCGTGACTGCACACTCTGCACTCAGCTGGGATCTTGGAGAAGAGCCGTTCATCACTTACTTCAACCTCGGTAACGGTAAGTTCTTTAACCTTAATGGTGAGCGCAAGACCAGCACACCTTGGTATAACGTGGGTATGCAGGATTATCTGCCGACATGGCACTTCTGGTTCGCTAACAAGCTCCTCGGACGTAATGCAACCGACGTTCCTGCTACAGGTCTCGACGCTAAGTATTCATGGGATGATGCTTACTTCGGAGGTTCTACACTCAAAGTCTTCGGTACAACAGCCGACGAATATCTCCACCTCTTCAAGACAAAGTATGCTCTGAAGGCTGGCGACGTTATCACTGTTCGTTATAAGATTAATCGTGGTAATACCGACTTCGATCTCGTTCTCTCTGCAGAGGGTAGCGAAGCTAATGGTGTAAGTTATGGTGTTTGCAAGTCTACAGAGATTGCAGACGAGACAGTTTGGGCAGAGAAGTCATTTGTTGTAGGTTCTGATTTTGATGGCAAGACTTTGGCTATGGTGGCTCTCCACTTTAAGAATGCACAGGATCTTGATCTCATGCTCGGCGAGTTCTCTATCGTTCGTGGCAATGCGGCTACACCAGCTGCTCCGGTTCTTGACGCTGAGAACACCAAGATGCTCTACAACGGCAAGGCTGGTATGGACGCTAAGATTATCTTCAACATGCCTAACAATAAGGCAGCTGGCGAGCCATGCTACAACCTCGACGTTAAGACATCTCACTTCCGTCTCTACGCTCAGGAGGAGGGCAAGGAGCCGATGCTCATGGGTACAACAACCTCTTGGGCAGGTCTCTACTACTCAATACCTGTTACAAAGACAAATGCTAAGGTGCGCCTTGGTGTTTCTGCCGTATCTCTCGACCACAAGACAGAGTCGACAATCACTTGGTCTGGCTACATGGCACCTGCTTCATATGTTTATAGCGACGACGTTCAGAGCAACAAGACAACAATCAAGCCGAACGAGGAGTTCACAATTAGTTATGTAGACCCAGAACACCCAGCTGCTGCTAAGTGGGAGCTTGTTAAGGACGGTAAGGTTGTTAAGAGTGGCGATGGTAAGTCTTGGACAACATCACTTGAGGAAATTGGTGGCTACGACCTTAAGGTAACTGGCACCGAGTACGGCGAGGATGGTGCTGCTAAGCAGACCACACGCACATTCGCTTCTTTCGTCCAGATTACTGGTGTGAGCACAGGTGCTCTGCCTGAGATCTACTCGCTCACAGCTAACGGTGGCGAAGAGGAAGTCTCTCTCAAGACAGGCGAGAGCGTGAAGATGGCTTACACAGGTCGCGACGCAGACGGTGCAGGCTCACAGGGTCTTGATCTTAAGGAGACACGCTTTGGTGTTTCTGCTGCAGACCTCGGCCTCGTAGGCAAGAAGTCGTACTCTGTCTCATTCTGGTTGAAGATTAACAGTCTCAAGTCAGGTCAGCCAACAACTCTCTTCAATGTTTACAGCAAGCAGGACGCTTGGCCAAAGACCGACTGGGGTTGGATGTGGTCTCAGGTTGGTTCTGACGGTTCTCTCGACGGTGTTACATTCCGTGGTTCAGACGCTTCTGGTAACAACGAGCTCCGCTACAAGTATGCTAACACTAAGCTGCCGGTAGGCAACTGGGTACACGTTACAATGGCGTTCGACTATAATTCTGCAGGTGGTTTACGTAGCGACCTCTTCGTAAATGGTGTTAAGCAGACTGTTACAATGTGGAACCGTACAAATGGTTCTGACAAGACAACAGAGCCTGGTTATGAGTATAATGTTTATAACATCACAAGCGGTCAGTATCTCTGCATCGGTGGTCCGCTTCACCAGCGTTACGGTCTTGATGGTATTATTGACAACGTAGTAGTGTGGGATAAGGTAGCTACAGAGGCAGACGCTAAGGCTGCTATGGGCGACCTCAACGCTAAGAGCCTCCCTGCTGGCGTGATGGCATTCTGGGACTTCGAGAAGAAGGCTACAAACAATGTATTCACATCTGCAGGTACAAAGGCAGTGAATGCTGGTATGCAGGATATGGTTGCAGGTGGTGGCGAAGGTCAGGCTACTCTCCAGTTTGTTGAGCCGACTTACATCGCAGGTTCACCGTTCGTATCTGGCGAGACATATAAGGTAGAGACCAAGCCGTCATGGACTGCTAAGAACGCTACATTCGCTGACATTACTGGTAACGGTGAGGAAGGTTCTGCAAACGTTTCGTTCCGCACAGGTGGCGACTACGACGTAACTCTTACACTCTCTAACGCTCTTGGTAAGGCAGAGAAGACATTCTCTGTAATCAAGGTGGCTTATCCTACTGGCGTTGACGCTGTAGAGGGCGCAGAGATGAAGGCTTACACAGTAGGCGAGGACGCAATAGTAGAGTTCGCTGAGGCTGGCGCATACGAGGTTAGCGTTTACACAACAGCTGGTGAGCAGGTTGCTCGCAAGGCTGCTCAGCTCAACGCTGGCAACGTGGTTAACGTACACCTTGCTAAGGCAGGCATCTACGTGCTTAATGTGAAGAAGGACGGCAAGACCGTTCGCACTGTGAAACTTATTCGTAAGTAAAATAAATCTATAAGTTGACGAGTAAACGAGTAAATATATAGACGAGTGAACGAGTTGACAAGCAGACAAGCTGATTATATACCTTATATTATATAGGTGTGCAAAAAGCTCGTTTGCTCGTCCACTCGTCCACTTGTATAAAAACATAGCATACTTGTATACTCGTCAATTTTGCGCTTTTAAATACCTAATCAACAAAACAATATCTAAATGAACAACAAAAAGACAACACTCCTCGCATCCATGCTTCTGTGTGGCTGCGTGTTCGGTTACGCTCAGCGTACTCCGACTCATCCGCTGGACATTAAGGACAACGGCGACAGATACTTGCTTGAGAATATTAGAAACTGGCAGCCAGGTACACCTCCGCAGGGAGTGTCTCGTATGGACGACGAGTTTTATATCTCGCGTGTTCGCCCATTGGCGCGCATCGCTGAGGCTGACGACTATCAGGCAGAGGTTAGCAAGCAGGCTAAGCCGGGTCGTAAGATGTGTCTCTGGACTCCGCTCGACGATCCAACTTCTTCTTGGAAGGCTCTTCCACGCTACTGCTTCGAGGGCGACAACTTCTCAATGTGGTCATACCTCAGCATCCACGGCAACTGGACAGCACCTTGGTTCCGCGTAACTGGCGGTCTGTCTGACGTGGCTCACAAGAATGGCGTATCTGTAGGTTGTGTTGCTTCAATTCCTTGGAGCGCAAGTGTCTATGCTGATAACCCCAATGCATCAGGTTGGTCTGGTAAGTTTGGTACTCTTTGTCAGCAGGATAGTAAAGGCAATTATAAGAATGCAGAACGTTTCGTCAAGATTCTTAAGTACTACGGTATCGATGGTGTGGGCGTAAACTCAGAGTTCCACTCAGATTATGATAACATGGAAATTATCCAGGGGTTCTTTGCTCAGTGTCATAAGGAAGCAGAGAAGATTGGTTGGAAGTTCCAGCTCCACTGGTATGATGGTACTAACGACTATGGTCAGATAAGTTTTGACCAGGGTCTTAATAGTAGAAATCAGAATATGTTCGGTGATAAGGACAACATCGTTACCGACATGATGTTCTCTAACTATAACACCGGTAACGGTACTCTCAAGAACACTGCAGAATATGCTAAGAGCATGGGTCGCAATCCGTACGACTACTATAAGGGCTTTGATATCCAGGGTCGTGCGCTCCACGCAAGCAATGCCAACTGGAACGATCTCAACGACGTAGAGGCTTCTGTAGGCTTCTGGGGTGCTCACTCACAGGGGCTTATCCACCAGAGCGCTACCGACTACGGTACATCTGACGTGGCTATCCAGCAGGCTTACCTTGACAAGCAGGAGATGGTGTTCAGCGGTGGCAACCGCAACCCGGCTAACACTCCTGACATCCTCGGATGGAGCGACGTCGTAACACTCGCCAACGGTAGCCTGAAGGGCAAGTTCCACGGTGTAGCAAGCTACGTAACAGCTAAGTCTACTATCCAGCAGGTTCCGTTCGTAACACGCTTCAACCTCGGTAACGGTCTTACATTCAAGAACGAGGGTGAGGTGACGTTCAACCACAAGTGGCACAACATTGCTACTCAGGACTACATGCCGACATGGCGTTGGTGGATCGTTGACGGCAACGAGAGCGCAAAGAGCGCAGACCTCGCTCAGGCTGAGCTTACATGGGATGACGCTTACTGGGGTGGCTCTTGCCTCCGCCTGAAGGGTCAGACAACAACATCTCGTGTAAAGCTCTTCAAGACCTTGCTCAAGACAGAGCCTTCATACAACATCTCTCTTACATATAAGATGAGCAATGAGCTTGACACACACGCTAAGTTGTTCGTAGCTCTCAAGGGCAAGCTCACAGAGTACAAGGAGATTGCTATCCCTGCAGCTGAGAAGTTCGGTCAGTGGACAACATTCACCACTACTCTCGACAAGCTCGGTCTGAAGTCAGGCGACGAGATCGCAATGATCGGTATCCGTCTCGACAACACTGCTAAGGACTACAACATGCTCGTTGGTGAGCTCGCAGTTCGCAACCCGCAGCAGAAGTTCGCACCGGTAGCTCCGCAGATTAAGGAGGTTGAGGTGCTCCGCGGTAAGGACAAAACTTGCGACTTCAAGATTCGCTACGCTGCCAAGGAAGAGACTGGCGACGTTAAGACATACAACGACGAGGTAGATACATGGTACTATGAGATCTGGTTCCAGCAGAAGGGCGAGAAGGAGCAGTACCTCACAGCTACAACATCATGGGCAGCTTACGTAGTCGATGCTCCGATGGTAGCCGACCTCGAAAAGCGCGACTGCCGCTTCGGTGTACGCGCCGTTTCTCCTGACGGTTTGCAGAAGAGTGAAATCTCTTGGAGCAACTATCAGGAAGTTGCATACGACACACCATCTACAGAGGTGGCTATCGACCGCCAGGTTATCAAGCCGAACGAGCAGTTCAAGGTTTATTACGAGGACCAGTTCGCACCGAACGCTCAGTCGTTCCGTCTGCTCAACGCACAGACAGGTGCTCAGGTAGGCGAGAAGTTCACCAACTGCAACCAGTTCACAACTTCTGTAGCAGAGGTTGGCGTTTACGACCTCGAGGTTGTTGACGATAAGGGTGCAACAGAGACACTCCGCGGCAAGGTAATCATCTCTCCGGAGAAGACAGGTGCTGTGCCGGTTGTAGAGACTGTAACTGCTGACAAGCAGACAGCTGAGACAAAAGAGGAGATCAAGCTCAACTACACATCACGCGATGGTGAGGGTAAGGTGTCACGCGGTCTTGTTGTAAATGATCCGAACATGCTCATGATTCCGGCAGAGGTAACACTCGACGGTGGCAACAACACAAGCATGGCTTACTCTTACGCTCTCTGGGTTAAGGTAGACAACTATGCTCATGACAAGCAGGGTACAAACCTTATTTCAAAGAACACTATCAAGGACAAGTGGCCGCACAACAACTGGGGTGACCTCTGGGTGCAGATACGTCCAGAAATTCAGGCTGGTAACAGTGAATGTAAACAATATCACGCGGCTAACGAGGTGTCGTTTAATACCTTCGGTTGGACGAGTCACGACTGTCCAAGAGAATCGATGATGTCTACAGGCTACAGCCTTAACCCGGGTGTTTGGAACCACATCGTTGTTACTCAGTCTTCTGACAAACAGCAGAAGATTTACTTCAACGGCAAGTGTGTAGCAGGTCCTAACAACTTCTCTTCTTCTTCACTACGTGAGAACAGCTCTGACAATCGTATTGATGGAACTGTTCATGCTAACGTCTACATCGGTGGTGGCGGTGTTTACAAGGCTGGTCTGAATGCCGTTATCGACGAGGTTCAGGTTTGGAACAAGCCTCTTACCGACGCTGAGGTGCTCCGTGCAATGCAGGGCTACGCAGCTAACGAGGTGCCTGAGGGACTCCAGGGCTACTACACCTTCGAGAATCTTGACAAGAGCGACAATAGCTTTGCAAACCTTGGTAAGGCAGGTGCTCAGTACAAGGCAAAGATGGTTGTGATGAACGGCTCTGGTGGTGAGAACACCAGTGGAGCAGAGTACGCAACAGTTGATCCAAACAACGAGGTGACAGGCTATCCTGGTATCGACGGTACACTCGAGGTTAAGACTTCACACACATGGCAGCTCAACGGCGGCCGCATCTCTTCAGAGACAGATAAGGCTGCAGTCGTAACATTCGCTCGTCCGGGCGAGTATGAGGCAGGCGTTAAGCTCACCAACTTCTGGGGCGAGTCTGAGAAGGCACTTCAGAACGTACTCGTTATCACAGGTGTTGACGCAATCAACGACGTTAAGGACGCAGCAGGCTTCTCTGTTTATCCTAACCCGTTCGTAGAGAGCGTTAACCTCCGCTTCGCTGAGGGTGGCTTCTACACCATCAACATCGTAAGCGCAGCAGGTGCAGTGCTCCAGAGCAACGACTTCCGTGCTGATGCCGGCGAGACAGTGAACGTAGCTGTTCAGGGTGGCAAGGGCATGTACATCGTACAGGTGCTCAAGGACGGCAAGCCGTTCAAGGCTCTCAACGTAATCAAGAAGTAATAACAAAGAATAGCGAACCGGCGGGCGGCGACGCCGCCCTGTCGGTTCCAACTATATTCATTTATTAAAAAACAAACAATGAACAACAAATCAAACGAGAAAGGCAACATGGTGCTGAAAGCCGCCTTTGCGATGCTCGCAGCAGGTCTGCCTATGCAGTATGCTTCGGCTAATGGCAACGCAGCTCCTAATGCTTTGACACAGACTCAGGGCGCTGTCGTTCAGGG
>OQWM01002140.1_pt1 | contig 13525 bp, 9 predicted proteins | sample 1691531 | NCBI WGS metagenome assembly OQWM01 (sample SAMN03418257, study PRJEB22391) | human gut metagenome | biome: human-gut; feature: organic feature; material: feces | host: Homo sapiens | place: Tanzania | collected 2013-01
GCTGGTACCTGAACCGATATCGTATGACTTTCCTTTCTCGTTGCTGATAGCGAAGCCGTTGTTGAAAGAACCGGCTGTCTTATCAGTCAAAGTCTTTGAGTTCAAGGTGAATGGACCCTTTGTATCTACTACTCCTGAACCGGTAGATGTAGCGCCACACTGGTCATCCCAGGTAGAATCAAACTTCTTGAGCCAGATAGAACCGCTGCTTACGGTAATCTTAGAGTTGTTCTTGAACACGAGATTATCTACGAAACGGATGTCGATACCCTTTTTGGCAGAAATCTGCACATTGTCGAGTGTCACGTTCTTGATGTGACTCTCTGGGCGACCTACCAGGAAGATGGCATTGCCATCGCAGACATCTGTAGTCTTCACATTCTGAAGCAGGATGTTGTTGTAGGTTGGTGTAGTACTATCCACCTCTCTTGCGTTTGCCTTATCTACGGCAGGGTCGCTGTTATAGTTCTTGTCGTAGAAGCAGTCGATAGAGAATGGATTCTTTACGTTGGTCATGGTGAAGTTGGTGAACTTCCAGTCTTCCTCGCCACCGCCACGGAGGGTTACCTTGTTGGTTGTTTTATCTACGTCTTGACCTGTCTTCATGCGGATACCGGCTGTTGTACCGTTCATGGTGATGTTATCGAACCATACATGCTTAATGTTTTCGGTAAAGCTTCCGATAGAAGCTCCATGTCCTGTACCGAAGTCGCAGTTCCATACATGGATATACTGTGCATCGTTATCGCAAACCACGTTGTCATCGCCGTTGCTGATGTTGCAGTTGTAGATGTTGACGTATGGTCCCCAGATAGAGATACCGTCGGTGTTATGTGAAGCCTTGCCCTTGCCGGCTTCAGATGACGGTTCACTGATGGTAACATCATGAATAGTAGCATGGCTAGCCTTACCGCTGTTGCTGATGGTGATGTTCACACCCGGAGTATTCTGAATCTTGAAGTTGCGGAGCAGGAAACGTTTGCCCTGCTCGAAGCGAATCATTGCTCCTGGGTTAAAGGTTTCGCCATTTTCTCTAGCGAGCCACCAGCGTGCGCCCTGACCATCAATAATAGAAGTTACACCTTCACCCTCGATAACAACGTCAGTAACATTCTTACCCTTGTTCTTTCCGCCGATGAAGACTGTTTTGGTATTTGGCGCCTTGCCATATTCTACGAGCTTCAGGGTAGCACCTGCACAAAGGTGAAGGATGGTCTTCGCATTGATGCTGAGTACCTCGGTCTTGCTCGTCATCTGGTCTGTGCTACCAAACATCCATGTACCGGCAGGAATTACGACCATACCACCTGTTGAAGGTACAGCATCGAGTGCTTTCTGGATAGCCTTGGTGTTGTCTGCTGCTGATGTAGAGGCACCATAATCCTTGATGTTGAACGTGTTTGCCGATGTGATGGCAGGCAACTGTGGCAGGGCAACAGCAGTCCATCCTTCAGGAGTGTTCTGTGCATTCTGTTCGGCTGTGATACCAGCGAAAGTTTGTGCTTTAGCGAACATTGGCAGAGCCATGAGTGCTGTCAGCACGACAGTCTTAATGATTGATTTCTTCATTTCTTCTTAGGTTTATCTATTTTATTATTTTCTTTTCTATAAGATTTTGTGCAAAGTTACGACTTTTTTACTTACCGCATGCAGATAGTGAGCGAAAAACTACGAAAACGATTACGTATACCTTGCCTATAGAACAAAAAGAAAGACCGTATCCGCCGGGATTCATCTCCCTAGGATACGGTCTTAAACCTAATGATTAACGTATGTCCTGATAGGTTTTCTTATCATTTCAATGATTTTGATTAGTAACCAGGATTCTGGTCAGCTAATGACAAATTATCGTTGGCATCAATTGCAGCCTGTGGGATAGGGCGAAGAAGCTTCTTGCCGATATATTGGGCAGCCTTGTCTCCCATCTCATGGTTATACTTGGTGCAACGCTCTACCAGAGTCTGGGTTCTGCGAAGATCCATCCAACGAGCCTCATTACCGAAGTTCTCGCAGGCATTCTCATCAAGAATGTTGTCGATGGTAACTGTTCCTGTAAGTGCAGGGAGACCAGCGCGCTGGTGAACCTCATTGAGTCGTGCCAATGCCTTAGGGTTATCGCCAGCCTTCAGATAAGCCTCGGCTGCTACGAGATACATCTCTGGCAAAGTGATGATATGGATATCGCGATAGCAGGTATTCTTCTGATTGGAAGCTGTCTGACTGTCGTCGAACTTCTTGCAAGGACTGGAAGCATATACCAGCTGCTGGTTGTCGTAATATTCCATATCTCTGCCGTCCATATTCTGTGCCTCCTTGCTCTGTGAATCCATCGGAATGCGATAGGTGTTTGCTCTGTTAGCAGGATCTTTTGCCTTCCATGCTTCAAAATCTGCATCTGTTTCATACCATGCAGAATAATAACGGGTTACTGGCTTACCTACCAGACTCTCACCATTCTTATACCAGGTCCAGTAACCGGTACCTGCTGCATTTCCCTTGTTGATATCCGGCAGTTCCTTCATGAAGGTAGCGTCATAACGCTGGTCGCCCTTCTTGAAGCAATGCAATGCGTAGAGGGTTGGAACATAGCTGGAAGTAGTAGCCTTGATAGGATCCTCGGCTCCACCCAGATAGTTGCAGTAGTAACCGCTCCATTCTGTACCGCCTGATGTGGTATTGTTGGCTGTAGCCAGATCATACTCTACATCCCAAAGGAACTCTTCGTTGTCATCGCCCGAGCCGTCTGCCTTCCAGAGTTTGGCATATGGGGTCGTCAGTCTTCTGCCTGCAATTACCTCATCGGCAAGAGCAGCTGCTTTAGAGAAGTATTCCTGCTTGTTGAGATCCCATGCTGCAGAAAGATAGGTCTTGGCAAGGATAGCCTTGGCTGTTTCCTGGCTGATTCTGCCGCCACCCTTGGTAGCTGTAGAAGCCAGGAGTGCGTTCTTGCTGATAACATCTTCGAGCTCGCTGATGATATAGGCATATACTTCCTCAGCAGAAGACTTAGAATATCCTGTGCCTGCTGTGGTAAGGAAGCCCTTCATGATAGGCACACCACCGAAGTTGTTTACCAGGAGATAATACTCGTAAGCTGCCAATACACGGGCTTCGCCTACAAGCTGACCCTTCGTCTTTTCATCAACTTGTGCTGTCTGTGCATAATATGACACAGAGTTGGCTGCACGGATACCTGCATAGAGATAAGTATAGAGATCCGTTATATCTTCATTTTCTGGAGTCAAGGTCTCGTAAGTATTCAATGGCTCGTTCATCTTGTTACGGGCATCGGCATACATATCTGTACCTGCTGAAAAACAGCTTGTGAACAGAGGTGCTGCATAAACGTTTTGCAGATGCTGGTAGGCATCATTGACAAGGCTATTGAAGCCCTCTTTTGTCGCAAATGTCTGTTTGTCAGTTACATTCGACTTGTTGCTAGCATCCAGAAAGTCGCTGCAACTTGTCATGGTTCCCATGCAGCAGGCCGCCAGTGCTACGCTATATAATATCTTTTTCATAATTGTTTACTTCATTTAATGAGATTAGAACTTAAGATTTACACCAAACTGATAGGTTACAGATGATGGACCGCCATCCTGCAGATTCTGTGATGCCCACTCAGGGTCGAAGCCCTTATAGTTGGTGAAACAGAATGGGTTCAGAATGTTTACATAAACACGGAGGTTTCTGATACCTGCCTTGCTTACTACGTTCTTTGGCAAGGTGTAACCCAGGGTGATGTTCTTAACCTTGGTGAAAGAGGTCTTCTGATACCGGAAACCTTCTCCCTTGGCTGAACCCTTGTCGCTGAAGTAACCACCGGCAGATGCATCGCTGTTGGTTGGATAAGGATACTTTCCGTAGTGGGTCTCTGTGGCGGTTGTAATCTCACCTGTCGCATGATCGATGATTGGTGCTCCCTTTGGTATGTAGTAATCCAACTTCATGTGGGCATTACCACGGTCGCCATACTTCATATACTTCTCATGGAAGTAGCTGCGTGACCAGAATCCGCTCTTGGTATAGAACATGATGGAGAAGTCGAAACCCTTGAAGTAAACATTGGTAGAGAAACTACCTGTCCAGCGAGGATCGGTACAACCATAAATCTGCTTATCGTTGTCGTCAATCTTACCGTCATCGTTCCAGTCGTTTACTGCCATCTGACCTTCATACCACTTATACTTAGTGCCATACTTCTCGTAGAATTCCTTCAGGGTATAATGCTTGTCACCATTCATGGTGTGCATGGTTACACCCTTGTCGGTGATGACATCGGTATGGGTATAGTCACGGAGTACATTCAGTGGCTCGCCGATAAACCAGTTGTTGGCAACCTCATCAACCTTACCATTACTCAACTCCTTGATCTCGTTCCAGTTGCGGGCGAAGTTTACGTTCGCACTCCAGGAGAAGTCTTTCTTGTTGATGATGTTAAAGTTCAAACCGAGTTCAATACCTCTGTTCTGGACAGAACCTACATTGAAGGTTGAAGTCTTCTCACCAGTTTCGATAGGCACTGAACGTGACATAATCTGACCATCAGAAAGACGGTTGTAGAAGTCGGCTGTTACATTGATGCGATTCTTCAGGAAACTCAGGTCGAGACCGAGGTCAAACTCCTTTACTTTCTCCCAGATGAGTTCTGTATTTATCAATCCGTTAGGATGATAACCCTGTACCTCTTTGCCGTCAATAGTTACATATGTTGGACCTGTAGCAGAAGCGATAGTTACATAGTCACCTACATTGTTGTTACCGGTAACACCGTATGACAGACGGAGTTTTGCATTGTCCAACCAGTTGCTGAACTGCTTCATCCATGCTTCATCCGAGAAACGCCATGCAGCAGCTACAGAAGGGAACCAGCCCCAGCGGTTGCCGTCTGCGAAACGGGAACTACCATCGGTACGGACTGTAGCTGTAGCCATGTAGCGGCCCTTGTAGGAATAGTTGGCACGGAAAGCGAATGACTCCAGTGATGACTCTGTATAGTCGCTTGAGAGTACCTTGTCGCCGCTGGCTGTTCCCAGGTTGTGGAATGTCGTGTGGTCGCTGGCGATACCCTTGCCCTCTTCATACTGGTATTCTGTGTTGCTCTTGTAGAGTGAGAACAGTGCCATGGCACCAACGGTATGGTCGCCAAATGTGCGGTTGTAGTCAAACTGATTGTCCCAAGTCCAGTCTACACGGGTTGTATTGGCAACGGATCCGAAGTTGGTCTTGTTCTTCTGGTAGTAAGTAGAACCTACGTCATTCCCCTCATTGATACCTGTTGCATAGAAGATGCCCTGGCGCTTGTGAGAGTAGTTAGGAGAGAAGGTGGTTGTAAACTTCAATCCCTTGATGATGTTGGCACGCAGATAGAAGTTACCCATCAGTCGGTACATCTTAGTCTCATTGGTGTAGTTACCGTCATTCAAATCGATGAGCGGGTTGTATGTAGATGTAAACTGTGCGTCAGATTCAAAGGCAGCCTTTGCTCCCGGGTTAGGAATCAGGTTGCCATCTGCATCTGTAGGAGATACGAATGGGTTGAAATAGAATGCATTGATGTATGGAGAATAAGTATCATCAGTACATACGTCCTGGGTGCGGCTCATTGACATGTTGGCAGAGAAACCTGCCTCGAATATCTTGGAGAGCTTGGCATCCATTGATCCCTTGAAGTTGAAACGCTCATAGTCGTTACCCTTGAATACGTTCTCCTCGCCCTGATAACCCATACCTACACGGTAGTTTACCTTGTCTGTTGCACCGGCAGCACTGATAAAGTGGTTCTGCTGGGCAGCAGTACGGGTTACTTGCTTTTTCCAGTCGTAACCGTCGAAGCTTGGATCCATCATCAGTTCATAAAGTTTGGAATCCTTATAGCTTGTTGCTCCCTTACGGGCAAGGAAGGCTGAATTCAAGTCGGTATCCTTGATGATATAATGTGGATGTCCTTCTGCATCAACACCCTTGCGGCTTGAGCCATCGTAGCTCTTTCCTTCGAGCGTGGTATATCTTTGGAATCGGTAATCCATAAACTCGTTGGCATCCATAAATTCCGGCATGCGTGCCACCTTCTTGATACCATAATATCCATCATAAGTGATGGTAGCCTTCTGTGCCTTGTCTGCACCCTTGCTGCCCTTAGTGGTAATCATGATGACACCGGCAGAAGCACGGGAACCATAGATAGCGGTAGAAGATGCATCTTTCAATACGTCGATGCGGTCGATATCGTCAGGGTTGAGGAAGTCCATGTTGTCGCAAACCACACCATCGATAACATACAATGGCTGTGCCTGCTTGTTGATGGAAGCCTGTCCACGAACCTGGATATTGAAGCCTGCACCTGCACGGCTACCAGACTGGGTGATGTTAACACCAGGAACAGAACCCTGCAGAGACTCTGCAAGATTGGTAGTACCGCGAGCGGCAATCTTTTCTGAGTTAACAGATGCGATAGAACCGGTTACGTCGCGTTTGCGCATAGTACCGTAACCAACGACAACGACCTCATCGAGAGCTGCGTTGTCATCTTCAAGTACGATGTTCCATGTTTTCTGACTTCCTACTTTCACTTTCTTAGGCTTGCAGCCGATGTAGCTGAAAGTCAAGACCGCATTAGGGTCAGCGTTCTGGATGGTAAACTTACCGTCAAGGTCGGTGATACCACCAGCCTTACCATTCTGGTCAGTAATGGTTACACCAATCATTGGTTCGCCATTAGCATCCTTAACGGTACCTTGGATTGTTTTCTGCGCAAAAGCGAGGAAACAAACCGAACTCAAGGTCAGTGCCATGCTGGCACGTTTCAGTTGTTGATACATAACGATGTTTGTTTTGTAGGTTATTATTATATCTTGTTAAGTTTTGGTCTAATTGAACTTACTAGCGATTAGTTGTTGTCGTGTTTAATTCTCAATAGATCATAAGGAATCTTAGATTTTTTATTATAATCTTTAGATTTCTGCTACAAAAGTAACAAAAATTATTTAATGGCGAATAAAATTAATGAAAAATCTAACGTAAACGTTTTCGCAAGTGTTTTTTCTACAATATTGCTTTTTTACGTGTTGGTTCGGGCTGGCAAGTGAGCCTTACGTAACGTTTAACTGAGGCTTATTTGAAGTTCAAGTGAGGCTTACTTGAATGGTTAAAGAGGCTTTTGGGGAGTTCAAATGAGGCTTACTTGATGGGGGTAGGAGGTAGCCGGAATTACGTCGCGACGTATCTGTCGCTGCGTCGTGACGCACTGATTACTACGTCGTGACGCATCAGATGCTACGTCGTGACGTAATTTCAGCAGCCCTAGGTAAGCGGATCCGCTTACCATAGGGGCGTGGTAATAGGTGGTAATAAGTGGTAATAGAAATACCCCTTATTACCACGCGTTATTCGTTCATAATCAGAGTGTTATAGCAAGTGTGGTAGATGTGACAACAAAATCGAAGAAAAAAACTCCTACAGAAGTCTTTCACCACAAGAAAATAAGTTAGAAATAGCATAAAGAGGATCAGTTATTTTTAAAAGTTAGAGGCTTTTTGATGTCAAATCATAAAAAAGTCAGAAGTTTTTTGCCTTGGTTTTATATAAAAGTCAGAGGTTTCTGTTGGCTTGAAGATTCGACTGCGTTGGCTTGAAGATTCGACTGCGTTGGTTCGAAGATATGACTTCGTTGGTTCGAAGATATGACTTCGTTGGCTTGAAGATTCGACTTCGTTGGCTTGAAGAGGTGTATTCGTAGCTCGAATGAGGCACTTTATTTGATAAAATGAAGTGGCTGCGTTGGCTGAATGAAGTGGCTGAGTTAGTTGACAGAAGTGGTTGAAGTTCCCCAAAAAGAGGGAATGTCATCGCATTTATGACACGCCCTCTATTATTCTTACTGAACTTTAGCAAGTGGTTTAAGAACGGGCTGAAGGGGCATAACTTGCGAAAGAATGTGATTAAATAAGCAAAAGGAGACGTTTCTTTGGGTTCAAGGAGACGTTTCTTTGGGTTCAAGGAAACGTCTCTTTTAGTTTAAAGAGATAGTTTCTTAGGTTGAAGGAGACAGCTTCTCGAAGGTTGCCACTAGGCTCAGCAGCTCTGCTGAGCCTAGTCAGCAGGTCTGCCGAGCCTAGTGACAACACCTTTTAATCGTACAACTACAACCCTTATAGTCGTACAACCATACACCCTATAGTCGTACAACTATAAACCTTTTAGTCGTACAACCATATACCTTTTAGTTGTACAACCATATACCTTTTAGCTGTACAACCATATACCTTTTAGCTGTACAACCATATACCTTTTAGCAGTACAACCATATACCTTTTAGCTGTACAACCATAAAACGCAACCCCGCCAGGCGTTCCTCCTTTGACGCTTAGCGGGGTTGCGCTTTTTACCTTTATGATAAGGACTTGGGGGACTAGCGATGGAATCGCTAGGAACGGGGGCGCAAAGGGGGAAGGTTCTTTTTACCTTTTTACCCTTTTACTTTTTTACCTTTAAAAGCCTTTAATCCCCCTTTTCAGCAAACAGGCCGAAGAGCTCAGCATCTATCAGGTCAGTAACCTTTCGGAAGTCTTCTGGATTCTCTCCGAACTCCAGATTATCACCATCGATGATGATGAGGCGACCTTTATAATCCTTGATCCAATCCTCATAACGCTTGTTCAAACCCTGGAGGTAATCAATGCGGATGCTCTTTTCGAAATCGCGGCCACGCTTCTCGATATGCTTCACGAGCGTAGGAATGCTGCTCTTGATATAAATCATCAAGTCAGGGAGTTTCACCAGACTGATCATCAGATCGAAGAGATCAGTATAGTTCTTGAAATCCCTATCGCTCATCATACCGATATCATGAAGATTAGGCGCAAAGATACGCGCATCCTCAAAGATGGTTCTATCCTGTACGATGGTCTGCTCTGAACGTGAAATCTCCACAACATCATGGAATCGCTTGTTCAGAAAGTAAATCTGAAGATTAAACGATCAACGTTCCATATCCTTGTAATAATCAGCTAGATATGGATTATTGTCTACTGGCTCGAAATTAGCTTTCCAGCCATATCTCTTGGCAAGCATCTTGGTCAATGTTGTCTTGCCGCTACCTATATTTCCTGCTATTGCTATATGCATCTATGTCAATGTTAAATGTTGAATGTTGAATTGGGCTTAAGAGAACAGCCCGAAGAGCTTGGCATCTATCTTATCTACGATTTCACCAAATTGCTTGGGATTATGCTCGAAATCGAGATTATCAACTTCTACGATGAGCACCTTGCCCTTATACTTGTTCATGATGAAATCTTCGTAAAGAATGTTGATACCTTCCAGATAATCCAGCGGCATCTTCTGCTCATAATCACGACCGCGCTTCTGGATATTCTTCACAAGGTGAGGAACCGAAGAACGGAGATAAATCATCAGTTCAGGCATCTCGACCACTTCCATCATCGACTCGAAAAGCTCCATATAAGTCTCGTAGTCGCGCTGGTCCATGTTGCCCATCTTCCGGTTGTTGGCCGCAAAGACATAAACACCCTCAAAGATGGTGCGGTCCTGAATGACCGTCTCTTTACTGTGCTGGATCTCTAACAGATTCTTGAATCTCTGCTTCAGATAGAATACCTCCATATTGAGTGCCCATCGCGAGATATCCTTGTAATAGTCATCGATATAGGGGTTTTCTGCCACGGGTTCCAAGTACTGTTTCCATCCATAATGTTTAGAAAGCATCTTGGTGAGTGTTGTCTTGCCACTACCGATATTTCCTGCTATTGCTATATACATTTATTAATACGAATAATTTACAATTTATAATGAATAATGGGGCTGGCGCCGCATTGGCTGCAAAAGTACAATAAAAAATCGGGATAAACAAAAAAATCCAAGCAAATATATGATTTGCTTGGATTTTTGTATTCTATTCCTGTCTTGCAGGGATTCGGTATTCTAATATTCACGTTCGATGAGTTCGAGGCACATGCGGGAGTTGTGGTAAGGACATTTCCAGAAACCAGCCTTATCATCCTCCTTGTTCACCGTACCATCTTCCAGGATAGCCCAGTGCCACTCACCGTTCTTGGCATCCAGCAGATGCTTGGCTACATAGTTCCAGCAGGAGATGGCAACCAAGAGATTCTCTTCGGTACGGAAATACTGATAGAGGTCGATATGGCCGATGATGTTCTCACACTGCACCCACCACTGGCGCTGGAGATCAAACTTATCTCCATCCTTCCAATGCTCATAAACCATACTGCCATCTGGACGCAGACCTTCATCTGCAGCATCGGCGATACGGCGGATGATGCGCTCTATCTTATGCAGCACCTCCTTGTCATCCAAAACCAGAGCGGTTTCGTGGAGCAACCAGGAAGCTTCGATATCATGACCGTAACTCTCGATATTACGCTTGCCCTCCCACTCATCATTGAAGAAGAGATCGAGGTGATAAGTCTCCTTGTCCAGAAGCTTATCGGTGAAGATGTCGAGGAGATTGCGGATGCTCTTCTCCAGTTCCGGAGTCTTCCAAACACGATAAAGATTGGTATATGGCTCAATGATATGAAGATGAGTATTCATCGTACGGGAACCATTCTCGTCCTTATCAGAGAGACGCATGTCTGCAATCGGATTCCACTCACGGGTCAATGCCTCGATATATCCGTTGTTCTTGGCATCAAAGGCATGCTGCTCTATGTCATGATACAGCGAGATAGCGATATCCAATGCCTCCTTGTCGCCTGTTGCACGGGCATACTCCGAGAAGCCATAGATGGCAAAGCCGATGGCATAAGTCTGCTTCTTGGTATCAAGCGGATTGCCCTGATAGTCAACACTCCAGTAGATGCCGCCATATTCCTTGTCGAGGAAATGATCGCGCACATACTCCTTGGCACGGGTGGCAGCCTCGAGATACTCTGGCTTCTTCAACACACGGTAGGCAGCAGAAAACGCCCAGAGGATACGGGCATTCATCACTGCTCCCTTCTCGGCTACAGGATGTACCTGGTCGTTACCGTCTACACGTCCATAAAAGCCGCCGTTTTCTTCATCTTTCACTTTCGTCAACCAATAGCTGAGGATGTTGTTCTCCAGAACATCCCGCATCGTTTCTTTTAGATTTTCCATTTTTCCTTTCTTAATAGTGATTATTAGTTATGTTATCTGTGTTATTTGCGGATAGGGAACTTCCAAGACAGCACCATCAGCAGGAAGGCGATGACGGCTGGGAAGAGTGAGAACAATGACCATACCATCGTAAGCACAGAGTCGGTGACACTGGCTGGGTCGATCATCGTATTACCCATCTTATCTGTTATCATGTTGGCACCTGCCCAGCCCAGGAAGAGGGCGATGAGAGAACCGGAAATGGCGGTACCAAACTTCTGGCTCATCGTACCGGAAGAGAAGATAAGACCTGTAGCTGATGTTCCGAAATGCTCGGTATGGTAGTCGGCTACATCGGCATACATTGACCACATCAATGGCGAATAGATACCGATACCCATAGAGGTAAGGATAACGATGGCTATCATTACCCAGATATACGACGGATTCATCGGGATGAAGAAGAAGACAACCGAGAGTACCAGACAGAGAGCTGCTGCCCAGAAGAATGCCATGCGTTTGCTACCTACCAGACGGGTGAACCAAGGAGATACACCACCGAAAATCATACAGGTTACTTCACCAAACGCCATGAAAACGGTATAGTTGATAATCAATCCCTCGATGGTTACATTGCCATGCAGACAGTAATCGAACATATAGCCAGCTACGGCATAGCGGAATCCGTTGAAGAAGTTGGTACACACGGCGATGGCTGTCATATAGAGCCAAGCCTTGTTGTGAACGAGGTCGGCAAACTGCTGGAAAGAGAACTTCTCAGCACGTTTCGGCTTCAGACGTTCCTTGGTAAGGAGTCCGCAAGCCAATGTCATCACGGCTGCAATAATACCGAGCACGGCACCGATGACAGCATACTGATGGGCAGCAGAACCACCTACCATCTTCTGGAGATAAGGGAAAGAGAGCAAGGTGATGAATCCCATCGCATAAGCACCCACCATACGGAAAGAAGAGAACTGGTTCTTCTCATCATCATCCTCGGTCATCACACCGAGCAATGAGCCGTAAGGCACATTCACCATGGTATATACCGCCATCATCAGCAGATAGAGGGCGTAAGCATAGATTCGCTTGCCCACAGGTCCGAAGTCTGGGGTATAGAGCAAGAGTGCGAATATCAATCCGAAAGGAATGGCACCATAGATGAGCCAAGGACGGTAGGTACCGAAACGGCTCTGGGTACGGTCGGCAAGAGTACCCATCAGCGGGTCGGTAACCACATCGAACATGCGGGCTACGAGCATCAGTACTGCCGCATCCGCAAACGAGAGTCCGAAGACATTTGTAAAAAACAGAGGAAAAGCGATAGACATCACCTTCCATACAATACCACCCGCAGCGGCATCACCCAGCGCATAAGCTATTTTTTCTTTTAAACGAGCCATTGTTTTTATTTTTAATGTTAAATGTTGAGTGTTGAATGTTAAGTGTTAAATGTTAAATGTTAAGTATTAACTTAAAGGGGAAAATTCTTCACTCTTCACTTTTCGTTCTTCACTTACTAAAAAAGGGATTCGCTCCCCATCTATATTTGATAATACGGATGAAGAGTACGAATCCCTACAATCTTAATACCTGAAACTATTTACTTAAAGTCTGTTTATTTTTTGCTACCAAAGCCTTGATCTTCTCTACAGAGAACTGAGTACGATAATCATCCTTTGGTGTATTCATGCAGTAGTCTACCAATCGGTCGATGGTAGAAGTTGCCACATGCATGCGGGTATCAGAAGAAGCATAGTAGATGAATACCTTGCCATCCTCATCTGCAATCCAACCATTTGTGAAGACCACATTCATCACATCACCGATATACTCAGGACCTTCCGGTACGAGCAGGAAACCACCTGGTTCTGCAATGTCCTCCATGGTGGCATCACTGCCCAGCATGGCGGCTGCGGGGCCGCCGGGAGCCAGATGCACCAGGGGGAACACCACCACAGAGACGATGAACAGAATGGGCAGCACCGACAAAAGCCGTTTCAGGATATACTTTTTCATGGCCATTCTCCTTTTGGATGCTATTTCTTTCCCGCACCGGGCAGCGCCCGGCGGCAAAAAGGATGCCGTACCGCAACCTTCTCATGTTCCGGCCGGCATCCTTCGGCAATGTGCAAGGAATTATGCTTCTGCGTATGCGTTCCACAGGTAGATGCCGTTGCCCATGTACAGGCCGTGCACCTTGGACGAGCAGGCATATGCGACATGATAGTGGCCTGTGCTGATGCAGGGTAGGTAATCCCAGCTGTATTCCTGCAGCTCCTTCCAGACGGCAAGTGCATCGTCACGGGTGGTGGCTTCGTTGAACTCTTCCAGCAGCTCGGCGGTCTTTTCGTCCGTCGTCCAGATGGAGGAGAGGCAGGTGGTCTCGGTGGTCATCACGTCGATGCCATGATCCTGG
>OQWM01002141.1_pt1 | contig 13522 bp, 9 predicted proteins | sample 1691531 | NCBI WGS metagenome assembly OQWM01 (sample SAMN03418257, study PRJEB22391) | human gut metagenome | biome: human-gut; feature: organic feature; material: feces | host: Homo sapiens | place: Tanzania | collected 2013-01
CAGGAGTTTCTTGAGTACGTGGCCGGCGGTGGGGCGCAGCCCGACGATGACGAGAGCGCGGTTGGCGTGGCGATTGGGGGCGAGTCCGTTGGAACCGATGTGCCCGATGGCGGCGATGACGACATCGATTCGGGGATGGTCGAGGGCGAACGCGATGGCGAAGGCTTGCGGATTATGCGGTTGCTGTTGACGACCGATGTCGTGCGGCGGTTGCCGGTCGATGCGCGCGACACGTTTACGATAGAGGACGGCAGTATTTTTTGTTATGCCGAGATTTCGGCGCCAAAAGACGATTCGCGCACGATTACGCTGCGATTTACGCATGCGACGGGGCTGACGCAATCGTATGCGTTGCCCGTCAATCAGAGCCCGGCGTGGCGGACGTGGTCGAAACTCAACTTGACGCGTTCGATGACGGGGCATTGGCTGTGCGAAATCTTCAACGAAGACGGCGTGCGGCTGGCGCATCGGGCGTTCGACGTCGTCGGGAGTGACTAGTTTTGCGGCTTTGCCTCTGCGAGTTGGCAAAATTGCCTAAATTGCCCCGAAAAATCGCCCAAAGTGGCTCAAAAAAAACTGAATTGGCTCAAAAAAAACTGAATTGGCTCAAAAAAAACTGAATTGGCTCAAAAAGACGCCCCCGAAAAGTCACCCGAAGTGGCTTAAATAATCGCCCGAATTGGCTCAAGGAAACGACCGATGAAGTTGCAAAACCGCCCCCGAAGCCGCGTTGGTGGCTGTGGTGCTTGGTGCGTGCCAAAATGTAGATCGCGCCCGAGGGGGGCGAGGGGCGCGCCATTTGTTGCCGTTTCGCGCTCAAAAGGTTGGTGGGCACTTATGCGTACCGACCCAATTTTAGATGAGATGAAAAGGATGGATTTTAGTTTTTCGTTCCCTTATAATGTTTGAGCCATTTTGGCATGTTCGTAGGTGGGTGTTAGGGCATCCATCGCCGTACATGTCAGTTATGCTCCGGCGTCGTTTCGCAGACGCGTCGGAATCAATCGATCAGCGGCATCGTGATGAGTCTGTAGCATGGCGCCACATGGCTCTGCGATCGCCCTGATTCAGAAAGGAGAAGATGTAATGCTTGAGAAACCAAAAACGATCGAATCTGTCAAGACAAAAAATGGGCAGGCGCTAAAATGGAGCATCGGCGAACGCGTTGTCTATCCGAGCCAAGGCGTCGGAGAGATTGTCGCGATCGAATCCAATGATTTGTTTGGCCCCGGTGCTCAAGTCTATGTGCTCGAATTGATACAGCAGCCGCGTCGTGTGACGATTGCCACCGAGAAAGCTGAAAAAGGCGCATTGCGGCAAGTCGTTTCGCCCGAAGAAGCGAACACGATTATTGCGTCCCTTAAAGAGGCTCCGCCCGCTTCGAAAGCCGTACCGTGGACGAAGCGACAGCGGATTTTGAACGATAAATTGGCGAGCAGTTGCTTGCAAGATGTCGCCGACGTCGTTCGCGAACTCTACCATCTCAAGAGCGTCAAAGACTTGAGCTTTAGCCAGCGTCGCCTCTTCGACACGGGCATCGGGCTACTCGTTCAGGAACTGTCGATTTCGCTCAAACGACCGGCATCCGATATCGAAGCCGAAATTCGTGCCATGTTTGCTTGATCGACACTTAAAATAACCATATATCCTTGACAAATCGCCGCCAATGCTCTATTGGCGGCGTCGCTTTGTGGCGCGGTAGGTTTTTTGCGCACAAAGTTTTTTCGCTGTGATGCGTTTCCCCCACAGCTCTCGCTTGGGAATAAACGCATTAGGACATGCCGACGCGTGCCGTCTCGAGTCTTTGGCACAAGTCGATGTAGCGGTGAGCGCCGCAAAAGGGTTTGAACTCGCACATTTTTTTGTGCAACTGTACGGAAAAGGAACAGACAATGAGTCGTTACACAGGACCACGCGTCAAAATTCTTCGTCGCTTCGGCATGGTACTTCCCGGCCTCACGACGAAAACAATCCCCGAAAAAAAATCTTATGCTCCCGGTGAACATGGCCCCACGCACCGCCCTAAAGCTAGCGAATACCGCGAGCACCTCGACGAAAAACAGAAAGTTCGTTTGAACTATGGCTTGAGCGAACGCCAATTCGTCAACTACATGAAAGCCGCTATCGGTAGCAAAATCGATACGGGTTTGCGTTTGGTCCAACTCCTCGAAGGTCGCCTCGACAACGTCGTTTTCCGTGCCGGTTATGCCCGCACGATTCCCGCCGCCCGCCAGCTCGTCAACCACGGCCATATCCTCGTCAACGGCCGCAAAGTCGACATTCCCAGCTTCCAAGTCCGCCCCGAAGATGTCATATCGTTGCGCGAACGTAGCAAGAAGATCGATGCCATCGTCTCGTCGTTGGCCAATCCTTCGCTCCAAATCCCCAGCTACCTCGAAGTCGATGCCGAAAAACAAACGGCTAAGATGACCGGACTCCCCGCGCGCGAAGATATGCCCATCACCGACCTCAAAGACAACCTCATCATCGAGTTCTATAGCCGCAAAGTTTAATACTTTAGCTTTGTCGCAAAAAGCGCATGCCATAGCGGTCATGCGCTTTTTTTTTGCCATTTTCTTCTATCTAGATACCGATCTTTGCATCTTATTCATGCCTAGATGCCGATCTTTGCATCCTATTCACGGAGCTTCCATGCCATCGATCAAACCCGGCATTCCAAAAGGAACGCGCGATTTTTTACCTCAACAAATGAAACAACGACTGGGCGTGATGAAAGTCATCCGCGAAGTCTACGAAAAACACGGCTTCTTGCCGATCGAAACCCCGGCTATCGAAAACATCGAAACGCTCATGGGCAAATACGGTGAAGAAGGTGACCAACTCTTGTTCAAAATCCTCATGCGCGGCGCAAAAGCCGCCTCGGGGCAATGCGATTTGGGCTTGCGATACGACCTCACCGTACCGCTGTCGCGATTCGTCGCCATGCACCAAAACGAAATCGGGCGCATCTTTAAACGATATCAAATGCAACCCGTCTATCGCGCCGACCGCCCAGGACACGGGCGTTTCCGCGAATTCTATCAGTGCGATATCGATATGATCGGCGCACCTGCTCCCATCCCCGAAATCGAACTCCTACACGCCGTCAGCGACGTCTTCAAAACGCTAAACTTCGACAAACTCGCCATTCACATCAACGATCGACGCATTTTGAGAGCCATGATCGCCGTCGCGGGGATCGACGAAGCCCTCGAAACGACGGCCATTACCGCCATCGATAAACTCGACAAAATTGGAAACGATGGCGTTCTCAAAGAACTCGCTCAACGCGGCATCGCACCCGAAAGTGCACAAAAGCTCTTGAGCCTTCTCGAAGTCAAAGAAGATAATGCGGCAACACTCGCCAATATGGAATCGATATTTGCCAATCACGAAGATGCGATGAATGCCATTCGCGAACTTCGCATTATCGTCGAAGCATCTTCGGCGTTCGACGACGGCGTCAAAGTCCGCGTCAGCCCAGAACTCGCACGCGGTCTCAACTACTACACCGGCGCCATCTTCGAAATCCAAGCCGAAGGACTCAATTCGAGCATCGCCGGCGGCGGTCGCTACGATCACCTCATCGGCATGTTTAGCGGTCGCGATATCCCCGCCGTCGGGATTAGCCTCGGATTCGAACGCATTTGCGTCATCATGCAAGAACGCGGCATGTTCCAAGATGTCGAAAGCTCCGTCGACGTCGTCGTCGCACCCGCTTGCGCCGCCGCGCTCAATGCCGCCTTCGAATTTTCTTCGATCGCACGAAACCTAGGGTTCTCCGCCGAAGTCTACCCCGGATTCGATAAACTCGCCAAACAGTTCAAATACGCCAACGAACGAAAAGCGACTTTCGTCGCCGTCTTCGGCGAAGACGAGCTCGCGCAAAATGCCGTCACCGTCAAAAACATGACGACTGGCGAGCAAAAGACGATGAAAATCGACGAAGTCGAGTCGTTCATGAAGTGCGATTCATAACCGCGCAGGCATCTATAAACCCCGTTAGGGGTTTTCGAGGTGACAAACGATGCCAAATACCTATTCACGCCGGTTTTGACGAGAATTACATTAGCTCTTCTCCATCGTAGCCTCATATATTAACAATAAGTTGTTGATTCTACAGACGAATGCGAGCATAATTCAAACTGGTCGCCGTCTGTTTTGTGCGATTTACTGGTCTTTCTATCGCTTTGGGAGGATAAAGATGCCAATTCCAATCATATTGGGAGCTGTAGGAGTAGGAAGTGCAATTGCTGGTATTGCAGGCGTTATTTCTGGAAAGAAAAAATCTAACGAGGCTAAAAAATTATTGGAGGAAGCAAATCAGACAAGAGATAGAATTGCGGAATCGTTAAATCCTAAGATAGCTAATACTAATGAGAATTTCGATCGCTTAGGAAGGGTTGAGTTGGAGATATTCAATTCGTTCAAATTTATCTCCGAAATATCAGAGAAAATAAATAATTACAATGATATTGATTTCAAAGAATATTCAGTAAATGGATATTCAATTCCAAAATATGATCCAGATGAAGTTCGCAAGATTTGGAACTTTGCTGCTACACTATTAGATGGAATGAGTGGCATTGCAGCTGGCACTATTGGCGGACTTGCCGCGGGGGGAATGACTGCAGCGGCTGTAAGTGCATTTGGTACTGCTGGAACAGGCGCTGCGATAGGGGGATTACATGGTATTGCCGCTGTAAATGCTATTTTGGCGCTTCTCGGAGGAGGTACGCTTGCCGCAGGTGGGGCAGGCATGGCTCTTGGGAGTTTTGTGCTTTGTGGTGTTACGTTCGGTATTGGTTTACTTATTAAGGGAGGATGCGACCATTTTAAAGGTAAGAAGAATCTAGCTGAGATTAAAGAGTATTTTGATTGCATAAAGAATATTGAGAAAGCCCTTCCACAGATATATCAGCGTTTGGCAGAAATTGATTCTACTGTACTTGGTTTTATGTTCAATTTAAATATGGTGAATAGTATTTTTAAAAAACATGTGGAGGCGTTGAAACATGTCATCATAGATGAAGATAGAACTGATTGGAACATGTATACTGAATGCGAAAAGATGCTCATCCAAAACACATTCCTGCTTGTTCGGTTATTCATCGATGTATGCAAGGTTCGATTCATCTTAGAGCCTGAATCCGGACAACTCATTGGTGAGCTCAACCGAGAAGAAATCGATAATGCACTACAGAAAATGATTGATATATCTGCTCAATGCATTATTTGATCCACATCAACGCAGTCCGATATCTAGCGCCCTGAAAGGGCGCCAGAACACAGCCTAGGGTAAGCGTAGCGCAACCCTGGGGCTAGGCGATTCCCCTATACGTCTCCCGCGCCCAGCGGGCGCGGGAGATGGCCCAGCAGGATACATCGCAACCCCATAATTGCGTATCATGGATTACTACGGCGAGGAGCGTAGATGGAACCAACACTTTGTCAAAATGAAAAATCGACTTTTCAATATGGCGATAGGGAACTCTCTTATTTGCGAAAAAAGGATGTCCGTCTTTGCAGAGTCATCGATCGAATTGGCCATGTCGAACGCGAAGTCGATACGGATTTGTTTTCCTCTGTCGTTCATCACATCGTTGGGCAACAGATTTCGACGAAAGCCCAGACGACGATTTGGCGACGGATGCACGATGTGTTAGGCATCGTCGATGCCCAATCTATTCTGTTGGCGGGCGTTCCCCTGTTGCAATCTTTGGGCATGACCTTCCGCAAAGCCGAATATATCACCGAGTTTGCCGAAAAAGTTCATACTGGAGCATTCGATTTGAATGGTGTCGCACAAATGGACGATGATGAGGCGATTCGCGCACTTTGCTCATTGAAGGGCATTGGCGTTTGGACAGCCGAAATGATTATGCTTTTTTGTTTACAACGTCCAAATATCTTTAGTTTCGACGATTTAGCGATTCAACGCGGCCTGCGAATGGTATATCACCATCGAAACATCGACCGCAAATTGTTCGAAAAATATCGAAGGCGATTTACTCCCTATTGCAGCGTCGTATGCCTTTATCTATGGGCAGTTGCCGGCGGCGCAATTCCTGAAATGCACGATTATAAATTAAAATGAATAACCGCATATATTGATTTGCAAAACTTGTAACTGATTCTATGACACCAATAATCGATATTTCTACTCACATGTCACAATTTGTCCAATATTACGATTCCCCTTTGGGGCGTATACTGCTTGTCTCCGATGATATCGGGTTAAACGGGGTCTCTTTTGATGGCTCAAAACACTACCGCGACATCTTGCCATGCGAATATATCGAACAAGATACTCCCTCGCTTGCCGAAACTAAGCGTTGGTTGGATGAATATTTTATGGGAAGAGAACCGAATTTCATGCCACGGTTGCATATCATAGGCTCTGTTTTTCGGTTATCTGTATGGCAAATCCTCTTACAAATCCCATACGGTCAGAAGATGACCTATGGCGATATTGCACGCCTTCTTGCCGCGATGAGGGGGATTGACAAAATGTCGGCGCAAGCAGTTGGCAATGCAATTGGCCATAACCGCATTTCGATAATCATTCCTTGTCATCGAGTCGTCGGTGTTCATGGCGATATGATCGGCTACGATGCTGGCGTTTATATAAAAGAACAACTGTTGAAACTTGAACATGCGTGATCAATATCATTGCCCGATCATCATAGGCGCTGCATTCGGTGAAGACTCTAATGCCCTTTCAGTTTCAATATCTCCGCTTTCGAAAGTCCAGTCGCTTTTTCGATAACAGGTATGTCCATATTCATCGCAAGCAGATTGATTGCAGTTGCTTCAATACCTCTTTTTTCACCGATTTTCATCTGTTCAATGCCATACAGCCGCGTGACATTATCTTGGTCAAACATATATTCCATAATATCCATGATTTCATTCTCCATTTTTTTGACATATTCAGCGAGTATGCCCTTGTGGCGACAGATGTGAAGCGTGTCGCGAATCGTTTGGGGCGAATAGCCGTGTTTCTTGCGCATATCGTCGAAAACGCGGCAGAACGAGATGTATTGGTGGATGATGTCGGTTTTATTGGCGTCGAATTGGATGATGTGGACAATTGCATCGATGTCGCAGCCACCGTTCGGGAAAAATTCCTCGCCTAGCGAGATGGTGCAGGGCATCGACTCGCGTTCGCAACTAAAGATGGCATAGAGCTCAATGCGCGGACACTCGACTTTTGTACTGCTATACAGATAGACATCGCGCTCGTGGAAATAGTCCGTGAGGCTTTTAATGGCATACGAGATGAGCCGGATCGCGACGTTGACCGACCAGGTGCTTTGGGCCTCGACGAAAACCATCAACGTATCTTTGACGAGAATCCCGAGGTCGTTGTGCGCGTGCTGCGCAATGACGCATTCGCGCGTAATCGTTTCGATATCCGATTCGCAGACCGTCGAATCTTCGGGATGCAGAGCTCGATACAGCTGCAGCTGATACTCGGGGAACGAAAACAGATGCGTGAAGACGCTATCTTTCGTGTTTCGCTTCGTTCTCTCCTGCCGCCCGGCTTCGATAGCCTTGCGATTTTGGTTTAGTGTTTTCTTTGCCGCACGTTTTGCCATGACGCCCTCCATTGGCAGGCACACACACCTGCATTATAGCGAACAGAATTCGGCATTGCGAATGAAAAAAGTGCGGCGAGTTGCTCGCGGGGCGGTCAATCGTTTAAGTGAACGTGTGCTATCGCACGGGGCTGTAGCGCCCACGAGAATGGTGGGTGCTACTGTTGGCGTCCGAGTACGGCGATTAGCCGAAGTGCTTTTCGATCAGAGCGCTAAGCGTTCCATCTTTGGCGGCTTCTGCGGCATCTGCTTGCACGAAGTTCTTTGTTTCGTTCTTCAATTGATCGTCGAAACCGAGTATGTAATTCGTTGCAATGAGATATATAATTCTCGTCGGTGCCATGCCGTAAACTTGATTCCGAAGGATATGCCGAATTCGATCGCCGTCGCTAGGGAATTGTTGCTTCAACTTTTCGGAACGGAATAGGCGTTTGACGATTTCTGTTATATATAGACCGGATTTCATATACAAATCGGCAAATGTATGATTGGCATCGTCGAAACACCCTGGATTGTTCTCTTCGAGCGCATCGACCATCTTCTTGACGACCCAACGCGGTGTAAATATTTGATTCGTCTTTTGCGGCGGAATGTAGTCAAAAATATCTTCGTCATGGCTTTCATCGAAGTAATTTTCGAGTTCCTTTTTCTTTTTCCAAAACTCTTGAATAGAATCATTGAAAACCGTTTCATCAAATAGATGACCTTCGAAGTGCCTTTCTTCGCCGGTTTCTGGGTCATCGTATGATCCACCATCGCGCAAAAATCGGAAATCATCTTCTGAGATACCCGTGACTTCTTTGAAGACGTCGTCTTCGGTGTATTCGTCGAAATTTTGCAATGTCAAATTCTCGTCGCCATAGGCCATGATAAAGCTCGGAATCGTTCGAGCAAAGCCGCGCAAATGGGCTCGCACGGAGTCTTCGACGGCCTCTTTCTCCTTTTTGTTGCGCTTCTCTTCAATGCTTTTCATGAGCTCATCTGGCATGTTGTGTATGATATCATCGGCGAGGTTGCCCGTCGCTTCGCGGAATTCCCTTAGGGCGTCATCAATGGCTGCCTTGCATTCTGCATTGGCATTGGCAAGCTCTTCGGGCGTATCAGCAACTTTCAGTTTTTGCTTTAATTCGGCTGTTGCAATTCTCGTTTGTTGCTTGAAATCGCTTTTGAGTTGGTCAAATTTTGTTTTGATTTCTCGATTGACTTGACGCTCCATTTCTTGTTTCGACCCATACTGCTTGGCGATTGGGTCAACGACGTCGCGCATTATGATTTCTTTGATTTTAGCAGCCACTTGATCCATCGCCTTGCCTGCGTTTGTCTCATCGCTCTTATCCAATTGTTCGATTGATTCTTGGCATTTTTCGGTGAGGTCTTCGTAAATCTTCGGACCAAATAGATCGGGTGCTTTGCCTATGGCGACTGTCTTTGGCGATTCTAAGCCGTTGCTTTTGCCGTCATTGTCGCTGTCGTTATCATTGCCGTTGTCGTTGCCGTTGCCGCTATCGTCGCCTGGAATGGCTTCGCTAATGGGCACAGGCTTGCGTTTGTTCTTTTTATCTTCGGTAGCGCTCGGCATGTTGCTCAAAATATCTCCGACACGGCTCGGGGCGCCAAAGATATTGCCGATGTTCTGAAAGAGGAAATTGGAGATAAAGCCACGACGAACGACTTCTTGGCTCTTGAGTCGCCTTGGAATTGAGAGAATTTGCGAGGCGTCGAACTCGACCATGCGGCCTTCTTCGTCTTCGCCAATGACGGGGAAGAAATTCAATAGCCGCCCGATGTTATCTTTGCGATCTTGACTCGTGCCCTTGCCCGCCGCGGTACTCGTCGAGAGGTTGTTGGCAAATTCATCGAAAATGATGAGCGTTCGCGTCGGATCGAAGTCGAAAACATAAGCCGTCTCTTTGCGATATCTCTCGGTGCCGATGACCATTTGGCATGGATTTTGGGCTCGAAATGCCGCTTGCATATATGCCGATGAACTTTGCAAATTGCACAACATCAACACGCCACTCCATTGTGGAATAGTAACGCCAACTGTTAGCTGACCGACGCTCAATGTTATCGTCTTTTCATTTTCTTTGATGGCATTCTCGACGCGTTGGAGCGACTCTTCTGTTGCCCTTTCATCGTCGATTTGGCCATCGCCCGCCGCTAGGACGACTTTATATTCGCTGAACACGGGATCGGCGCTTAATAGCGCAGCGAGCGCCTTTGCGCTCGCTACGCGATTGAGTAGCCATAGCGTATGGCGGAGTTCGTTTCGAAGTTCGGGCGTCGAGAACGGGTACTTTTCGTTTGTCGAGAGGGCGTGGAGAAACTTCTTGACCTCTTCTTCGTGGACGAATTTGCCCCTCGCATCTGTCGTGAAAAATTCGTTCAAATCGAAGGCATAGTCGACTTTTTCGTCGTCGCCCGAAAGATCGATTCCCTGTTTTAACGTGTCGCAGATCATTGGCGAGATCTGGTAAGTATACATTGCGAGCCGTGGGAGATGCTCGTATGGATTGGATTCGTCGCTGTTCCAAGTCTCTTTCGACGTTTGCTCGTCGGCATACGACCAATTGAAAATTTCGTCGTCTGAAAACTGATCGCTTGCCAAAGCTTTGAACGGCGTTCCCGATAAATAGAGCGTATGTTTGCGGCGAATTTTGCTGAAGGCGCGATCGGTGCGCACCGTATCGACCCCTTCTTGCGCCTCGTCGACGATGAGCAAGTCGAATTCTAACTCGCTTATCCACTTGAGCTTATCGTAATTGCCACCGAAGTATATCGAGCCTTTCAAACCTTGTAGAGATTCAAATGCAACCATGCCTTGCTCTTGTTCGGAATCGGTTTGGAGACGATTGTTATAATCGTTATAGCTGACGACGCCTCTTTGGCCTCTTATCGCCTCGGTTTCTGAGACAAAGGCGAGATTGCAATCCCAGGCGATGAATTTGCGAAAGTCGACGACCCAAGAGTTCGAAATCGCCGGGCGATTCGTGACGATGAGGACTTTTTTGAATCCCATTTGGCGAATCAAGTCGTACGATGTCAATGTTTTGCCAAAGCGCGGCTTTGCATTCCATAGGAATTGTTTGCCGCCTTGGCTGAAATGAGCCATCGTCATTTCGACGGCTTCGCGTTGTTCTCTGCGCAATTCATACGTGCAAATCTGATCGGATTCGGGCAGTTCACGACTCGCAAAAGCATCGAAGAGCTCTCGCAATTTGGCCGAATCGATATTGAACCATTCCGTGCTTGGCTTGCGTGTGATTCCGTTTTTTACGAGATAGGCGTGGAAGTCGTGGTCGGTAAAGCAATCGCCCGTTCCATCACTGAAAATGGCGTTGTTTTTCAATACCAGCTTCCATCGAATATTGGCCGTTTGCGTTTGCTGATTAATGCGCTCTTCGACCGTTTGCCTTTCGGTATAGCCGATTTTAATCCATCCGTCGTTATCCAAAACGCCCGGGGTTTTATAGGCATAGATCATCGGGACGACTCTCTTAAAGCTCTCTATTTGAACTGTCATTATACCATCTCCTTTACATGCGTTTCGATGAATTCAATTTCGTTGTCGGCTAGACCGTATTTCTCATATAATTGGCGATCGATATCTGCAATCGACTTCGACCAATCGATGTCGGACTGTGACGTAAAATCTTGAAGGGGGACCATCCTCCACGTTTTTCGAGTATTACTTTGTGTAATCTTTAAAACACCAAGCATTGTTCGTGCGAACTTTGATTTGACATATTTCAATATTGCTTCTGCTTCTTCACGGGTATCGACGAGACCGATTGAAATAAACGTTTCTGTAAAGCCGATTAACGGCTCGCCGATTAACGGCTCGCCGATTAACGGCGTAGATAATACTTCTCCCAATGCACCACTTCCATTTGAAGTTGGTACCATTATTTTGTACTTATACAAGTTTAAGTTGTCTTCAACATAGTCCTTCCGAATCCATTTATATACACGATCTCCATTTTCTTTTCCATATATGCGAATATATTCTTTGTTATCTTGTGGATGATTATCAAAGAAAAACTTTGGAAATCGCTCGAAGGCTGCAGATAGCACGCGGCTATCCGTTACCTTTTTCATTTCTTCCGGTTCTTCCTCATAAGCGAGGTTTGAGAAACGATATGTACCACGATTTGTTACGATTTCATCTAGAGTGAATTTTGAGAGCTTCTGTGTTTTGCGCATGATCGACATTAGCTCTGGATATACAACAAATGTTCCTATTGCACCAAAATTCTGATTTGCATCATAGTATGTGATTGCAACTCCGCCCTTAATATCAGTGTTTGGAAATATCTTGCAAGACTCCATTTCAAAATCTAGAACTTTAAAGTGTTCATCATTGAGCATTTTTTGATTCCACGCTTTTGGCGTACTACCTGCATTAAATAGAAAACGGGCAGGATGTATTAATTCCACCCTATCTGATACTTTAATCGCGGCATCTATGAATAAATGATAGATCGCTGGCGCAAAATTCATGTTTCCGACGCATTCACCTTGATAAGGTGGATTACCGATGACAAAATCAAACTTCATGATACGACTCCCTGCGTTGATGGTTGAAAAATCTAACTGGCGTTTTCTGCGCCAGTTATTGAGGCGGCACATTTTTTTCGATTCGGCAGAATCGCCATGCGATCGATCGCCGCACAAATCGAATAAATCGTTGGTAGTTTTGGGGGGCGATGGAGGATCAAACAGATTGGATTGTTTATTGGTCTTTTGGTTCTTCGATTGCACTGGTAATAAATCGAACAAGCTCGTTTGGCGAGCTTCGTCGGCGGCCCAAGAATAGGGTATGCAGTTCGAGAGCCCGTCCATTTGCCAAGCATTCCAAGTAATCGTGCGAATGTATTTGTTGTATTCCTTATACGTCGGTTTGCGATGCCATCGCGATCCGAGATAGTCTTCGAAAGTCATGAGGAGGTTGACGCGTGCGATGAGCAAGTTATCGCCCTGATATTCGTAGCCATAAGTGGCTTGGAAGGCGCGTAGCGTCCATTCGAGCCATTCGGTTTCGGTCGTCGTGTTTTCGTCGATGACGCGTAGTTTGCGATCTAAGATGCCGTGGCGGCTTGCGATGGGCAAGATTTCGCCGCTCGAGACGTCGTAGCGATTGACGAGATAGGGGGCTTCGCCGCACGTGATTTCGAGCCGTTTGGAGTCGACATAGCGTTGCCATTTTCGCCGCTTTGGGAAGGTCACGCGTTTTGAAGGGGCGTCGCCGTCGAGGAAGGCATCGGTTTTGCCAAACCACATCGCGTCGGCATAGCTGATCATCTTTTTGCAAACCCATAGCGGAGTGAAGACTTCGGCGTGCTTGCGCGTTCGTTCGGATTGCTGTTCCATCGCTTTTCGCGCACGGTTTTTGATGACCGATGAGTGATTGCCCGTGATGAGATTGGGCAGTATTTCGCGGTTGTGACCGTATTCACTTCCGAGTTCACGGTAAACATCTGTCGCCCAAACGATGTTTTTTTTCGTCGTTTGATCGACGAGCAATGGTTGCAGTAGCCCCATGGAATGGAGCCGTAAGATTTCATCTTGAATACCGACGAGCAATGCAGATCCTCCTTGGAGAGGATGCACAGCCCGTGCGCTTTGGCGCGTGGTTGCAAAAAAGCGTACTTTTTTGCAAAAGCTCGCACCCTCGAAATCTGCTCGTAATACTAACATAAAATTCACGTTTTCCAAACGCAAAAGTTCGCTTTTTCGCTCAAAAGGCACGTTGCAAAAAAGTACACATTTTTGCAAAGATGGAGGACTATTCGCCGCGTTGTTCGTAGAGTTTTGCGCGGTATCGGAAGCTTGAGAGAGGCATTTGGCATGCTTTTGCGGCGTCGGTGCCTGTGATTTCGCCGTTTTTCCATCGTTTGTAGTAGATGTCGAAGTCGGGTGGG
>OQWM01002143.1_pt1 | contig 13513 bp, 11 predicted proteins | sample 1691531 | NCBI WGS metagenome assembly OQWM01 (sample SAMN03418257, study PRJEB22391) | human gut metagenome | biome: human-gut; feature: organic feature; material: feces | host: Homo sapiens | place: Tanzania | collected 2013-01
CCCTTGCAGATAGCTTTGATATAATTCTTCTCTGCCGTCTCGTAAGTTATTTGAAGTTGAGAGCTTCTTATGGTTTGACAGGTTCTCAGAACTTAGGCTATTATGACTTTACCAGTTATATGGGTTCTAATATGTTCAATAAACAGCCTGGAACTTATCCATCATCTTTGGGTAATAACACTTTGCAGTGGGAATCTCAGACACAGACGGATATAGGTCTTGATTATGGTTTCTTGGATGACCGTATCCGTGGTTCGTTTGGTTGGTATCGTAAGTATGTTGATAACTTGATAACAAATCGTCCTGTTCCGATTTCTTCAGGTTTCTCCTCTGCTAACCAGAATATAGGTGCCATTAGTAATACTGGTATTGAATTCGATATTACTGCAGATATCATCAAGAATCATGATATGACTTGGGAGGTCAACTTCAATGCTGCTCATAACCGTGGAATCTTGGAGAAGTTGAATGGAGTTGACAAGTACTTGGGTGGTACAGCCTCTGCCAACTACAAGATAGAGGAAGGCGGCAAGTTAGGTCGTTTTTATGGATATGTAGATGCAGGTCGTTTGTATGAAAATGGCGAGGAAGTTTGGGCATGTAAACCAATTAATCCTTCTACAGGAAAACCAACCAACTATCGTGTTACTTCATGGACAGAAGATGTAGGTGATGTCTATGTTGTCGATCTTGATGGTGATGGAAAGATTACTGCTGATGGTGACCGTACTTATATAGGTGATGCCATTCCTGATATGTTTGGAGGTTTTGGCACTACTTTGTATTGGAAAGGCTTGATGTGTAATTTGACATTTACCTATTCTATAGGTGGTCAGCGTTATTGGAGTGATGAAGCTTCTACATTTGACGGTACCAATGTGTATAATACATTGAACATAGTGAAAGATAGCTATACGATGGTGGGTAATAACAATCCAAAGTATCCTGTAGTAACTCACTATGGTATGGGTCAGAATAGTGTATTTACAAACCGCTGGTTGCATGATGCTTCTTATATGCGTCTGAGTGCCTTAAACCTCTCTTACAAGTTCCCTGTGGAATGGTTCCGTAAGTCTGTGGTTAAAGGAATAGAGTTGACATTCCAGGCAACCAACTTGTTTACCATAACGAAGTATCCAGGCATGGATCCTCAGGGTAACTTCAAGGCTGGTGCGGGATTGTATGGATATGGTACAGATTATAGTACTTATCCTTCTGCAAAGACATTTAATGTAGGCGTGAAAGTAACGATTAAATAAAGAAACAATGAAGAAAATTAAAATATTCAGTTTGTTGCTGGCTGGAAGTTTGTGCTTTACAGCTTGTGATGACTATCTTACAGAGACTCCAAAGCATTCCTTGACTACAGATAATGCAGTTTTGGATTATTCTGGTGCAAAAAATGCAGTAAACGGCATTTATGGTGTATATGAGACTGGCGGTTCTAATCTGGGAGGATTTTTGTATTCTTACCTTCATTGCATGGCTGGGTTTTGGACATATAGCAATGAGATGTATTCTATGAGCTATAAGCAGAGTTCAAGTGCTACTGCCAGTCAATGGTCTCAGTTATATGATATTATTAATTCTTGTAATGCTGCCATCAATGGTATAAGCAAGCTGGATGACAGTTGTTTTCCTTCTGTAGCTGACAAAAACTCACTCTTAGGCGAGGCTCGTTGTTTTCGTGGTTATTGTAATTTGGAATTATTGTGGCTCTATGGACATTGGTTTGACAAGGCTGATTCTCCATACGGTATCATCTATCGTGATCAGATTTCTGAATTATCTAACTTGATGGTGGGCAGAAGTACAGTTGGTGAGAGTTATCAGTATATTCTTGATGACTTGGAGTTTGCAGAACAGAATGCTCCAGATTATACCACTGCATATCGTATGAATAAACTCTTTGCCAAGGCTATGCATGCAAAGTTGTTGCTGGTTCGTGGATGGGAAGGAGATTATGCTAAAGCTTTGACATTGGTCAACGAATTATTGGCAAACAATTCTGGTTGGCAGATGGAAACCGATTTGGCTAAACTTTACGAAAATGGCTGGGATTCCAAGGAGAACTGTTTCTCACATTATTTGGGTGATAATGCGGATTCTTATTATGGTATTTCTGGTTCTGAATTTATTTACTCATACGGTTTATATTATAACAATGAGTTTACAGATTTGGTTCAGGAATGGCTTGATAATGATGCACGCCATGATGTGACTTTTGGTACCGCTCGTGCTCCAGAAACATGGGATACCAGTACTAAAGACAATATCTTGACCAAGCTTTATCATCGCGGCCGCTATGCAGGAAAGAATGATATGTATGCTACTTATCCTATGCGTTATGCCGAGCTATATTTGATGAAAGCTGAATTGTTGGCTCGAACTAATCCTTCTGATATTCAGGGTGCTTTGGCTCCTCTGAATGAGATGAGAGCCAAATACACCAATCCTGTAATGGAACCTGTCACAGGTATCAGTACACATCAGGAATTGATGGATGCGATTTTCAAGGAATACGTAGTGACTTTGTTCATGGAGAATGAAACCCCTTGGTTTGCATCTTTACGTTTCGAGCATGATGGAAAACCATGGATTTATACATTAAAGCCAGAAGTCGATTTCAGTGAGAATCAGTATTGCTGGCCTATTCCTGATGATGAGATTCATGCTCATAGCAATGTTATAGAGCAAAATCCTGGACTTGAATAATAAAAATAAGTAATAAGATAAGACAATGAAGAAGATTATATTTAGTATGTTAGTTCTCTTTGGAGGATTGATGGCGTCATGTAGTGATGATATGGATTTGGTCATTCCTCATGCCGATAATATCACTTTTTCGGAATTAGAGATTCCAACTCGTTTCTCTCATGTCATTCCTGACAATGGGTTCTCCGTTGCGGGTATGAATTTCAATACAGTGAAGGCTGGTAAACAATTGGCAGGTGGTTTCTGTTATAGTAATCGTTCTTTGCGCTCTTTCACGTGGGGAGGTGACGAGACAGCTGTTGACTCTATGCGCTATAGTGTTTGGTCAACCAAGCCTAATAATACAGGTACATATTTGGTTTGCCATGTCAATGGTGATGATGCTTACTTCACTTTGGACAAGCCAAAGAAGATTGAGTACATTCTTGTATCTAATACAACATGGGATTATCTTGCTATGACTTGTGGTGATACATACGGAACAGCGGAAAAGCCTATGCTAAATCCTAATATTCCCAGCAAACCAAAGGGAATTTGGCATACATACGTTGAAGGCGGTGTAAAGAAGTTTGGGAAAAATGACTATTTCATAGTTACAGCTAAGGGGTACCTTGCTGGTAGTGAAACAGGAAGTGTTAGTTTCGACTTGGCTTGCAAGAAAGGACATAACGCAGAACATCCTACTTGGGATTATGTAGTAGCTGATTGGATGAAGATGGATCTTACGGCTTTGGGTACTGTTGATAAGGTTGTATTCTATTTAGATTCCTCTGATAAGGATGAAAATGGTAAAATGCGTACACCTGCTTGGTTCTGTCTTGATGGTTTTCAATTTGCAAAGTAATACAACTAATAATATCAATAAATGATTAGCAAAAGAATATTTAGTATTGCATTGACATGGCTTGCCGCTATGTCAATGCACGCAGGAACTTATACTTTTAAAATTGTTCATCCAGAGGAAGGAGCAAAGTTGAAGTTGACTTGGTGTGCATCCAATGAAATAATGGATGTAGATGTAGTGAATGGTGTAGTCACTGTAAAAAAGGATGGTTTTACTTCACAGTACGTACAGGTACGTTATGGTAAATCTTTCAGTCGTAATCTATATCTGGAGTCTGATAAAGATCTGACTGTAGATTATGATACAGAATCTCATGTTTTCAATTGTACTGGTGATTTGGCATCTGTCAATAACTATTTGTTGAAAACTCGCTTTGCATTTCTTGGCTTTAATGATTTTGGCAAGGATGAGGCTGCTTTTATCAAGAGTAATGATAGTGTATATGAGGCTAACTTGGCCTTATTGAAAAAGGCGGGTTTACCTGCTAAATTCACTAAGAAAGAACAAGAACATTTGAAATTGCAGTCTTATTCTAAGTTCCCTTTATATAAGTCATATTATCCTTATATTCATAAATTAGAGTCATTTGTGCCTTCTGCTGCCTATTATACCAAGTTGAAGGAATTGGCTGTTATGGATGGTAGTTTGTTTGAATATCCTGAATACGGAGAGTTTATCACGAATTCTATTTTGTGTCAGATTTTTAAGGGTGGTGATAGAAAACAAGAATTTATGAACTTCATGGATGCTCATGTTGCAGATGCTCAAGTGAAATCTTATGTAACTAATGCTTATCTTTATGGTGTGGTTTCTGGTTCTGGATTGGATGGAAATGATGAAGTGATTGCATACTTCCACAAGAATGTAACAGATGCCAAGAATATAGAGAAGTTTGACAATATGTGCAAGCAATGGGAAGCTTTGAGAGCTGGTAATCCTTCACCTTCTTTTAATTGTCCTGATATCAATGGTAAGATGGTTTCCTTGGAGTCTCTGAAGGGTAAATATGTTTATATCGATGTTTGGGCAACCTGGTGTGGCCCTTGTCGTGGTGAACTTCCTTATATGACCAAGTTGGAGGAGGCATACGTTGGTAAGGACATCTACTTCGTCGGTTTGTCCTGCGACCAAAACAAGCAGGCTTGGGAAAAGCGCATTCAAAAGGGTGACATGAAGGGTATTCAGTTACACATGGGTAATAAGGATGAGTTTATGAATAAATATCTCATCAATGGCATCCCTCGTTTCATCTTGCTTGATCGTGAAGGAAAGATTATCAAGGCTGATGCACCTCGCCCATCAAGTCCAGAGACTTCTAAGCTTATTGATGAATTATTGAAGAAATAAATACAATCTCTCTCTTGCAAAACAGTGGTTTTGAAAAATATTATTGGCACGGCTATCTGAGAAGATGGTCGTGCTTTTGGCTTTTATAGAGCTGCGCGAACACTTAATCTTTCTGGCTGCTTACTGGTACACAATTTCTCTGTTTCCGCTAAAGTGAATGGATGGAGAGGCATCTCATGAGTAACCCGGTCGTGTAACTTTTATGAAAAACAGCCGATATGCTTTACCCTTCCACTTCTCAACAAGGATAGAGTTCAATTCAAACACAATGCCATTGATTACCTTTGTTTTCCAACCTATGAGAGAAAAGATGTCTTTGTAGAGCGAGAACTTCTTGTATGTAGGCTTTGCATCATACTTCTCACCCTCTTTCAGTTGGCCAGATGCAAACATACAATTGAGTAGTAAAGTATTGAGAGTGTCAGCCGTATTGAAATCGTAGTTCTTACACGTATTTGATGTGTATGAAATGTTTTCTTGCGTCAGCTCCTTTATCGCTCTGAGGATAGTGTCAGAGCTACAAGTGCGAAGTGTCGGATGGAGCGAGAGATGGTTCATCAAATGCGTAGTGACTGAACAACCACAGAAGTAGATACTCATGAGAGAACGGATGATTTCGCTGTACTGATAACCGAAGGTTTTCGTTAAGCCAAATGAGCAGAGCTAAGTTTGCTTAAGCTCTGCCATGGCGAGAAAACGTGCCAAGAAATGGAACGATCGACACCTTAGACCGAGGGTTGAGTCGATTACAGATGACAATGTGGAGTCAAATTGCTCCATGATTGAAAATATTCCTCCAAAAGGAGTGAGTTTCTCAGATTTAATTTGTATCTTTGCCATGTCTATCGTTGAATTTTCTTGCTTATTTTGCAACACTAAGATAAGTAAATTCTTCGACATGAAAAAATTCTGGGCAACTTTTGTTGCTCAGGTACTTAAAAAGTTTAAGTTACAATAGTGTTGCAGAATTAAGGATTTTTCAAGAACTTACAACAAAAAAACTCTTTAGATTAGGCTTGTGCACTTTGGCTGACGCAGTAAATTCGCAAAATGTTTCAAAATGTTATAAAAGACAGATCTAACGCAAATTATAAGATTTTGCCCTCTATAGATAGGGAAATAACTTTAAAATTATCTATTTGTTGAGGACAAAGAAGTGTAGTACATTAAATATTTTTTTATGAAAAAGCAAATTTTTATGATGGTTTTTCATACAGCGTGTATTATTTTACTCATACTATTTGGCATTTCTCCTCAAATAGTATATTCTCAAAACGTGGTTTATGTTGACTATGTTGAATCATTCAATGAAATGCATGATACAAACATGGTTTCATTGCCAATTATAAATAAAAAGAATAGACTTAAATCAAATTCGTGTATTTCGTTCAAAATTGAGCCTGACAGTAACGTGCCAGATTCTGTTGTGAAATGTTTAGAAGTAGCTACTGATATTTGGCGGTCATGTCTGAATACTAACTCAAGCCATATCATCAAGCTACAATTATTATGGGGTGATTTATCAGCAGGTGAAGATATCAAAACTAAAGTCTCGTATTTTAAAGATGCTGACAACAACAATGACTATGTTCCTGCCAGTTTGTATTATAGCTTGCATCCAGATTTGCAAGACGATGACTTTTACGATGCGATTATAACAATCAACAAGAATCTTGATTGGGATTGTGGATATAGTGCAGAAAATACAAATAATGTACGTAGTCTAAATTATGCGTTGCTCAGAAGTATTGCCGTTGCATTGGGATTTGGGAGTAGCCTATCCTTAACACCTCTAAGTACAGGTTCTATCATCAAGTTTCCATTCACACAAGGGCATTCTTTATTTGACAAGCTTCTTGTCTCAGATAATGGAATTTGGCTGAAGGATCTTAATAATAAAGGAAGAATTCAGAACCCAGAAATAGTTGAGTTCTGTACCGGTGTAAAAGGTGAAGTATATATAGATGGGCTATATAATAACTCTACCGAAAAGAAAAACTATAAAATGTATACGCCCTCAAATTATGAAAATACGAAATCTCTTGTTTATTTAGACAATGAACAATCGTTGATGCATTATTCTCTAGACAAATCGTTTAAAAAATTACAAGTTGATAATATAACTGCAAATGTATTAAATAAGATTGGCTGGAATTTGATTGCCAATAATCAGAATAATATTAAGATAATTGGAAATGGCATACCAGACTCAGGTATTACTTCCGCATATACTCCACATCAATTTTATTTAGATGGGGTTGGGACAGAACAAATCATCAATGCAAGATGGTGTTTTTATATTCCAACTATCGATGGAAATGAATCTTTACAAAAGAGTACGAATGGAACTTTATCATTTAGCATTGATGAGATTTCTTTCCCTGGTAATTATGCAGTTAATGTAAATGGAGATATTTATGGAAAAATAATATTTACAGGATTGCTGAATGGCACCGAGATATGTTTGCAATATAATTTAACATTAGAACTTAAGCCGTCTATTACAAACGTGACTTTTGTCAAACGCAATAACGTTAATGGAAATTCCTATGATGTAGTATGCAAAGTTGATTATAAAGGGTCGGACTATCTTTATGTGACACTTGAAGAGGAATATGGATCGTCTTTAAGAAGTCAGTTCGTTAGAGAGCCATATTTAGCACATTTTGTCTGTAGCAACATTAATTCCCCATACTACGCATGGATAGATATAAAGGTAGAAAACACTTATGGTAGTGATATATATACAATTGAACTACCACCAGATTACTATATGAGAAGCCCATTAATTCCGAATAATATACAGTCATCATCTAATAGTGACTTTACGGAAATAAAGGTGTATAACTCAGGGGGATGTTATATAAAAACAATAAAAAGAGATTCAGAGCTTAATAATTTTCCACCAGGTTTGTATGTTTTAAAATATTATAAAGAAAAATCAATGGTGAAAACATCAAAATTTTTAAAATGAAACGCATAACTTTGTTTTTTATTGTTTGTTTACTATCTGCTAACAGTATAGCGCAAAAAATTGCCTCATCAATTCTGTTGCAAGATGGAACAATTATAGATTCTTCTCACATTTTCATGGATGGTGAAGAACCAACATTTTATGTCGAAAATGGCCAATATGAGAATATCGTTTGGTCGTTTAGTTTTCTTGGTAGAGATGGTGAGAAATATAAATGTATTGAATCCAATGAAAGAACAAATACCTTTACGTTCAAAATAGATCCCAAGATATTTTCGGGGACTAACTTAATTAGCAATTGTCAATTAATAGAGTTCCCAAATGATTCCTCTGTCTATTTTCGTTGTTCTGTAGATTTGCTGCAGAATAACGTAATAAAAGACAACGTTACGATTCTACTCAACGTGTTTCCTTCGCGTGCTAAAATAAAAAAGGCTTCTATTTCCGGTAACTTTGATTTTGAAGACGGTGGATATAATCCTTTTGCAGAATTAAAGTTATTATGCTCTTCTGACAGAACGAATGACTTCAGAATTGTATCATATGTTTCAGATAGTTTATATGTATTTCAGTTTCATGAATATTGCACACAAATCTACGATGAAGTCACCACAACCAAGATAGAACAAAATTTATATGAAATTAAATACGACTATGCTGATTGGGGAAATTTCTATACTATTGTCTCTTATAATAAATACGGAGCGATTCGCGGAGATACCATATTTACCAATGACATTATTGTTGACAGTGAGATTGTTCATTTCATAGAAGAATACCATAACCAAATAACATCCATTGATGAAACACGAAATGACGATGTAAAGTTATCGTGGAAAAACAATTTTCTTACTATAGAAGGCCTCTCATGCTCGCAAATTCTATTAGAAATTTATACAACAGACGGAACATTAATAAGCAGAAAAACCAAAACCAAAATAATAGATATGAGTGATTATTGCAGCGGTGTATACATTGTCAGAATAAAACATAATAATCAGATAATAACAAAAAAAATATTCAAGAGATGAAAAAGGTTACATTATTTTTATTATTGTTAGTTGTGGCTCTATCCATGAATAGCCAGACCCTTCTAGAGTCAGACTCCTATGGATTAGACCAGTACATCGAGAAATGCTCTGACATTCCCGTGTTGAGACAAATTAACGGAGGAACAGTATTCAAAATCACCTATGAGCCTGAAGAGGCCTGGGATAATGCGATGAAGGGAGCCTTCGAATATGCGTGCAAAATTTGGGAAGAGCAGTTGCCAAATACATTGCCAATCAACATACATGCAAAAATAGGAGTAATACGTGGTTCTAATAATGGTAAACTTTTATCTAAAGTACAACCAACATCTTATAACTTCTATAATACTGATGAGAATTTGTCAAGCCGAATAAAGTATGTTCTTTTAGAGGAGTATAATACAGGCTATAATGCCACTTTCACGGACTCAATTGTAAGTGGTGATTTTTTCAACAAACCCGATATTACAATTACGTATAACAAGAATATGCTTGACGAGTTCTCTTATTCTCTTTATAACACTCCAGTTGATAAATACGACTTTGTCACTGTAGTTTTGAGAGACATAGCAAAGGGTTTAGGCTTTATTTCTGGTTTTACGGCAAATTCTTCTACTGGGGCTTTTCAAAATCTTAACAAGCCTACGTTATATTTTGAGAAGATAATTAAAGAAGCCCTTGGGACTGAAAATATTCATGTTGCATATCAAAACGCTACTAGAGGGACTTTATCCCTTCAAGTACCTTATTACGGCAATCTGAATCTATACGCTCCTAATGATTGGCAAAATGGAGTTTCACTGAACTATTTTATACCAGATAGCACAAAGAACATAACCGAAATTCTAAACTATCAATTAGGAAGAGGAAGTGTTATAAGAAACATTACTGATAATTATAATAAGTTGTTTCAATACTTACAAGGATGGCAAACCTACAATATTACAACGGGTTATAATGATAGAGTAAGTTCTAGTGGCTCAACAAATAATAAGTTTGCTTATAATGGTTCGATTAACATTGCATTAAATTCTATTGCATCAAATTCAAATAATCAGTTCGATAATAAAATTACCCTATGCGAAACAATTTCCGAAAATACACAGAACCAAAATGAAAATTTTATACTTTCAAATTATTTGTTCCCTTATGATTACAAATATCCGGATTCAGGAGGAAGTGGAAGTTGGCTCATTTCATTATTAAAGAAAGATGGTACTTGGGACCTAGTATATAGGCAGGATACAGGAGGTTTTGACATACCACTTCAAGTTAGTATGTCGGATTTAAACATCAATCCTGATCATAGCCAATATCAACGTACATGTGATGGCTATTTACGATGTAGAATTACTCATTACAAACAAGAATATGACCATCTGTATCACAGACCAATATATAAAATACAAAATCGTTATTATGTATTAGATTATTTACCACAAAAGGTAAAAATGAAATATAATTCGACAATTTCTACGGTTTCAAATCTAAATAATATTATATCTGATGATTATACACGAGATATAAGAATTAGTATTAATGGACTCGAAGGCGTCAACAGAGTAGTTGTGGAACAATTAGATGAGGGTAATGATTTACCAGTTAGATATGAGGTGCCAAATTTCAAAAAGGGTTACTTTACAGCTACTGTAGATAAGGAATTATATACCCAATTTGCCATATACTCATATAACAATAATGGTAGTACAAAAAGTGATTATCTAACCATAGAGCCACTTTATACTGTTCAACAATTATTCGATATACAATTAGAAAGTAATGAAATATTTTTAACCTATAATAATAGGCGCGCTCTACCTAAGAACGTCAAATACAATATTTATTCAACTAATTTTAATAATGTTTCAATTCTTAAAAAAGGTGTTATTGAATCAGAAAACAGTACCATTGATATTAGTGAGATTAATAGCGGTAATTACATTTTGAGGATATACGCAGACGGCATCCAACAAAATTTGAAATTTTCGAAATAGCGTAAGCATTCAAAATTTCCCAACATTCAAATTGGAAGCGGCTAGAATGATCAACCTCCATTAAGTAGTCGAAGCACACTTGTTGAGTAGTTTACAGAAAATTTCAAATAAATATTGCTATAACCAATATATCCAGCACTAGTTACTTTATTTCGTAATTACCTAAACAACAACTGACACTCCATCCAACGACGGTGTTCGATGTATGCGCTACGTTTGCCGTTGAAGTGGCAAAAACCGAGGAATTCGGGTAAGATGTCACGGCGGCCTGCTTCAAGTTTTTTGAGCAGGTCGCTTTTTGGCTTCTTGCTATTGCCGAGCAAGACGGCTGGACCACAATTGTAGCTCAGACAGGCTAGCAACAGGGAATCACGCCCGTAGGAGCGGAACATGGCGCAATGCTTACGCAAGTCTGAGTGCAGTATGGCATCGGCTTTCTCTGGCGTTATTGGGTAAGTCAGGTTTTCGCCAGGCTGAATGCGTTGGCCATAGCCGATGTAAGGATAATGTTTCCGCGTATGCCATTGTTCGTAATACTTGATGATTCGGACGGCTCGCTCAAATTGCGGCAGGTTCATCAGATTCAGCCACGCTTGTGCAGAGGACGAGAGCGATACGCCGAAGAACAATGTCAATGTGAGTAGTAAAGTTCTCATGGGAAAAAGATATTTGAAAACCGCCAAAGTCACCAGTATATGTGGCCTTGGCGGTTTTGGATTAGCGGTGACAGTGAGGACGTTCCTCCTCTTGTGGTTCAGGTTTCGGTATCTCTCGTGAGGCAAGGCGTTCCTCCTACTGCATCTGCGCCACTGCAGGTTTCTCTGCCTCTTTCACCTAGGGCGGTGTGTACTCCAGCCCTTGGTCAAGTCGCTCCTGAATATTGTCAATACAGGTGCAGAGCATAGACGAAGCCCTCTTCACGTCAGTCAATGTCGTTTTGAGGAAATCGGGCGACTCCTTCAGGTTGTCCAACCACGATTTCAGATAGCAGGCACTGTCCTCCTTGATTTTCTTGGCAATACCTTGATATACAATATAGGTATCCGTTAAGAGAAAGAAACTGTAACCCCAAGGTTATGGAGAGTCTTTTGTTCCCATCGGAAAACGAATGGTTACGATTGACAGACTATATCAGATGCACCAACTTATCTTCAAACGTAGGGTAATAGTCATCAACCTGCATTAACTCTAAAGTACTTTCAAGGTAACCGAGGTTAACGCTATCACAACTTAACGATGTGTTTATTTTGACGATGAAATCCATTTCACCGTCAAAACACTCCGCAAACACTAACTTAAAGTCTGTCAGACGTTTACCTCGTATAATATCGTAGCCGTTTTTGGTGAGGTCGGAGTTGTATTTCTCTATCAGATTGTCAATGGTGCGTTCTGTTACTTCATAAAATTCAGCCACCTGTCGTTTTATCAAGGTGTACTGTCCTTCAAACATTTAAGCTATATAAATAATTATGAACACCTACTTAATATAATGATTGTATCAATTATCACTCCTAATATAAAATTAAACGGCTAAATATAATATTCAGCACTATCTACTAAGCCTGCGCGAAGTGCATACTTAGTAGCTTCATGCACATTATTTACTCCAAGCTTACGGAATATGTTCTTACGATGAGTGTTTACAGTATGAAAACTTGAGAAGCGCTTATCAGCAATCTCTTTGGTAGTCATGCCAAGGGCTATATCTTTCAATATCTCAGTTTCCGTCTGCGTGAGTTTTACCTTCTCTTCTTTCACTTCAGGCACAAGCATCATCTCCATGGTGCGTTGGCAGATATAACGTTGACCGGATAATGTGGCTGTTATAGCCATACGAATCTCCGACAATGTACATTCTTTCAACACCACGCTGAATCTCGGACATGATGCCAACACCATTCTTATAAAGTCGATACTAAGGTCTTCGCTAAACAACAGCCATTTGGTATTTACATATCTCTCTGCAAATACCAACAGTTCTGAAGCATCGTTGATATCAAATAGCGTGTAATCAAGCACCACAACACTATTAGGACAACTCTTCAGTTGCTCTATAAGTGCGGCTTTATCTTCCACTTTCTTACATTCTGCATCCTTATGTTCTGCGAGCAGATAGAAAAGTCCTGCACGTGTTATACCCTGATTGTCGGCTATGATTACATTCATCGTTTATCCTATTTGGTTGCAAAAGTACAAAAATAGAAGCAAAACAATGAAAGATTGAAAGAAAAAGTTAACTACTAGTTACATTTTATTAAAACTAACAAGAAAAATAATATGATTATTCCTTATAAAAAGAATTATCATTATAATACTCTTCTAGATTTAATACTAGTACACGTGGCCATGCTATAGTTTTCAAAACAGAGAAATGAGCATCATTAGATACTATATAATCGGCATTTGCAGCTATTGCACAATCTACAAATTTATTATCGTCTTGATCTTGTTCTATCAATCGAAAATGCACATATGAGGTTTGGAATAATGTAGTTGAAAGTCTTGCAATAGCTTCAACGACATTATGGGCTATCATTGGTGTCATTTTTTGCCCAATTATCTCTTCGTACTCATCTAATATCCTCTTCTCTAGTCATTTTCTTAACTG
>OQWM01002146.1_pt1 | contig 13497 bp, 12 predicted proteins | sample 1691531 | NCBI WGS metagenome assembly OQWM01 (sample SAMN03418257, study PRJEB22391) | human gut metagenome | biome: human-gut; feature: organic feature; material: feces | host: Homo sapiens | place: Tanzania | collected 2013-01
ATCTCATCAAGTTTCCCCAGCGCGGTGTCTGTCTGTACAAGTGCGGCAACGAGCGATATCTGCTGGCGGTACACGCCCCCGCCTACAAGGAAAAGCTGTTTGGCACAGCGGGTGGTCGCTGATGGCGGTAACTGCAGGTGTGATCGCCAAAGCCGCGGCGACAGCCCTTTCCAACGAGAAGCTCCGCAAAGGGATCGGCTGGGGGCTGGTCGCTGTTCTCTCGCCCGTCATCCTCCTGATCGCCGCACTGTGCTCCATCGGCACAGGCGGTGCGGATCACAACAACCAGGCGGTAGCCGCAGCCTTCTATGGGACGAGCTATTCGACCGAGGTGCCTATGGCATTCCGCTCTCACATTGAGGAGATGCGCTCCGCGTTTTCTCTTCTGGATTCGGCGGTCGCCTCCGTCAATGGGCGGACGGAAGGCGGAAACAGCCTTGACCCGATCCGAGTCAAGGCTGTTTTTTACGCCCTCTGCTTTGGCGAGGATGCTCCCGGCAGACGGGCAGCGAACCGCTTTGTGGAGTGCTTCTACACTTGGGAAACCCGTACCCGCACAGTAGAAGTGGAAAACGAGGATGGAACGGTCTCCAGTACAGAAGAAGAATACACCGTCGCTGTTCCGGTTTCGCTGCATCAGGCGTATGCAAATCTCGAAGCAGAGCTGAACCGGACGATCACGGAGGATGATGAGAGCAACATCAACCACATTTATACCATGATCGCCGGCACCGCAGGCGGCGGTAGCTACAGCGGCGAGTATCTCCGAGGCGACGGAGCCAGCATTGAGCTGGATATCTCCACCTTCACCGATCCCACCACCAAGAATGCTGCAGACCTTGTGACCTACGCCATCCACGCATGGGAGTCCGGCTGGGGCTATGTCTGGGGCACCTATGGTAATGTGCTGACGGAGTCACTCCTTGCCTACAAGGTATCACAATACCCAGATGGCGTTGGTAATCATGAGGGCTTCATCCGCACCCACTGGCTGGGCGGCAGAACTGCTGACTGCGTTGGACTTATCAAAGGCTACGGCTGGCTGTCCCCGGAAACGATGACCATCGACTATGGTTCCCATGGGATGCCGGACATCGGCGCAAACCAGATGTACTATAACGCCAGGGAATCCGGACCCATTAGCACCATGCCGGACATCCCCGGTCTTGCGGTTTGGCATGAGGGACACATCGGTGTTTACATCGGCGGCGGTCAGGTCGTTGAGGCCATGGGAACCAAGTACGGTGTTGTTAAAACGGAGCTGGCGGACCGCGGCTGGACGCACTGGCTGAAGGTGCCGTATATCAATTATGACTGAGGAGGATCGAATGGAATTTCCAAAAGATGAAGTAAAGAACAAAATCGTCTGGACAAAAGGCGCAGACTTTACTGACGGATCACCGCGATACACCTTCGAGGGACGCGACCCCGCCACGACCTATGAACGATTTCAGGTCGTTATCTATACAGAGCGGGAGCGCCGATATGCACACGACCCCGGAAGCCTCTGTAATCACTATTATGGTTATGTGCGTGACGACAAAATGGAATGTGCCGAAACCATCGGACCGTACTATTCTGTCCGGGAGGCAAAGCAGAGAACGCTGGAATTGTTCAATTTGTTTATGCAGCAATACGCCAATCAAGAATTAGACAGTGCCACATCGGAATCAGCGGTTCACGGACATGATGATCAGCAGAAGCATTTTCAATACCAATGGGCAGGGGGAACACCGCAGAGGAAGTATGCAGATATGCTGGACAACCTGATTCCGCAGCACGATGCGCACACCACCGCAGCGTGGATCGCCTTCGCTGAGGAGTTGGCAGACGGTGTGGAAAACGGCTTTGAGCGAGAAGCGGCCTCGCTGGTCGCAGCCTTTCAAGAGATCTCCGAGCGATTCAATCCCAAAGTGGTGAACACGATCTATCAGATCATCCATGTACCGGACAACACCCTGCTGAGTAACGAGATCATACCGGCAGCAGAGGCAGCAGAGCAGGGTGCGAGTGTACAGGAGATTTCCGACATGGCGGCAGACGGTCTGTTCGGAGGCGGTCCAATGCCCACGCTGAAGATGTAGGAGGAATATAGAATGGCCTATGTAAAAGTACCTGCACCATCGGTGGTGTACCACTTGGCAAAAGCAGATCGCCTCGACAGCATTCTGGATGACGGTAAGATCAGCCGCTTCATGGACAGCGAGTGTTGGTTCTGTGAGAGCCTCGACAAAATGAAAGCGTATATGGGGCAGACGGTTCTCTGTGAGGGCAAGCCCTATTACGCCGTGGGCGGTCAGCTCTGCCGCTATCCCAAGTTCGTGCCGGAGGACTATGTTCTCCTCAAGCTCACGCCCAGTCACGCAAAGGATAACTGGTACCGCTGGGATCAGGAGATCCCTCCCGACAGTCCCAAAGAGCTGGCGCGGGCGGCAAGAGAATTCTCTCTGCTGAAGATCGGCTACCGCGGTGATATGGCGTTCCGCAGTGCGGAGGTCATCGATGTGGCACTGTTTCTTACGGATGGGATCGTGCAGGGAAATCCGGTGCAGACCACATCGGAACTGCGGGAGCTCCTGTTTGAACACGTCGAGCGCGAGCAGAGAGAATACACAGATTCTCTCTACCGCATGACGCAGGGACAGCTCATCGCTAACGCCGGAGAGATCGAGGCGAATCGTTTTTGCTATAATGCCTTGCTGACCATGCGTTTAGACCGTGAACAGTTGAAAGTGCTGGCGGCTATGGATGACCCGCTGGAGGTGGTGCGCAGCGCATGGGCCTCGGCGCAGGAGGTGGGACAGGAGGAAGAATTCTCTCATACGCTGTTTGAAATCTGTGAGCAGACGGTGCAAGAACAGACGATGCAGATGAAATAGGAACGGAGGAATATGCCGACTATGAAAAAAGAAAATGTCACGATCACATTCGAGAGTGAGCAGCTTGCCGCTCTCGAATTTTCGCTCAAAAAGAAAAATACCAGCGTGCAGGCGCAGCTGGAGGAACTGCTCAAATGTCTCTACGAATCCGAGGTGCCGGAGCCGGTGCGGGAATATCTCGCCAGCCGCACAGCGCCCGCTGCCCGTCCCCGCCGTCCGGCAAGACCGGCGAAGCCGCAGCCGCGGGAGGAGATCCCCTCCGCGTTGGCGCAGCCCACTGACGAAAGGAATGGTGAGTGAGATGGCAGATCATGTAGACATCACACTGTGGATCGACCGGCGTTGGAAGGATGCCATCGAGAAGCATCTCAAAGGTGAAACCCTGCAGGAACATCTGGAGGATGTGCTGGATGAGCTGTGCAACCAACTACCGGAGCGTGAGTACGAGCGCATCAGTGCCGAGATCTACGCGGAGGATGCCGCGCGGCGCGCAGAGGAAGAAGCAGCCCGCACCTACGCCGCCTACCATGTGGTAGAGAACGGGCAGGAGTGGTACTTCAAGACCTCGCCCGGTGAGGAGCTGCTGGATGCCGCAAAAAAGCTGCGCGGCTATGTCACCGCAGAGAAAGGCTCCGCGCCTGATCTGTTCATCAAGCTGTTCGCGGACGGGCGACCCATCACGGCGGAGGAGTACAATGCGCTCACCGCCCTTCGCATGGAGAACACCGGCAAGGTGCGCGGTGTGTTCGATGTGAACTTCGACAAGCGGGAATTCTCAGCTGAACACATCATGGACTGTTGGCAGACCTGGGCGATGCGGGATGTGTCCGCGGCGGTGTACCATGCCACCCGGTCACACTTCGCGTCGAGCGATGATCAGTGGCGCAAGCTGCTGGATCATCTGAGCGGTAAGGAAATCACCTCGGCGGGACACCTCTCCGCGCGGAATTTTTCTTTCGGTGATGAGATCATCGAATCGGACGGCAAGCTCAATTTTTATGTACAGACGGAGTTCGATGTGGACGCTGCCTTCGGAACCTTCGTCCTCACGGACAAAAACGATGACTGGCTCAACATCTATGCCAACTACGACATCGCGGAGGATAGACCCTGCGACACGCTGGAGCTGACGCTCTGCAAGGGTGACGGCTCCGAGGAGAGCTGGAGCTACCCGCTCAACGCAGCCGAGCAGGAAGTGCTGATGCGGAAGATGGAGGAATTCTGTCAGCAGCAGACCGGCATGAGCCTGCGCGAGTATGCCCAACAGCTTCACGAGGAGCAGGCACAGACTGCGGAGCTGCAGCTGTGATCGTAAAGGAAAAGAAAGCGGAGTTTCTCTTGGCTGGTTATCCTAACACCGGAACAGGAGCAGCGCGATTCACCGGTGCTGGGAATGTGAAATCGAATACGCTGCCCGGAGAGCCGTGCCAACTGGCGTGGCTCTCCCTTTTGCACCCGCGGCTTATCTAAAAGATGCGGAACACCGCGCAGGAGCAAACCATGTAATAACTGCGGTTTCCATTGGCTTTTCACAAAACCAGCCATGGATTTTTTGTTGCTTTTCGTGGATAGCTTTTCTCCCTGCGCCGTGCCATTGTGTTTGCACGGGCATTGCCCGAATCAAAAATCAGGAGGAAACAAACATGACAATTGATACCGCAAAGGAACTGCAGATGAATATCGCAAAAGAGGGACTGGCATTGCTGGTGCTCCACCCCACCGCAGATGTGCGGCTCCACAGAGAGTGCATCTCCCACATTGGGACGGCATGGGACATCCCCGTTGGTGACACACAGGAGGTCATCTCACTCCTGGACCGCGAGCTGGATGCCATCCACGCCGCAGAAAAAAATGGCACGGTGACACATGTGCTGCCGGAGGAAGAACTGCCCATGAATGCCAGCGGACTTGAAACGCTGGATAACATCTGGGATCTGTTTGAAACGTCACTTCGTGTAGACAGCCCCTACGCCAGGACGAGGCTGTTCGAGATGGCAAAGTGGCTGGAGGAGTCTCAGAACCTGCTGGACTGGATCGAAAAGACGCCGGCGGAAAAGCAGGCATGGATGGAACAAGTCAGCTGACCACACCACACAGGAGGAGCCGCCCCCCAGAGGGCGGCTCCTCTCTGTTTCGCCAGCTATGCCCCCTGCGAGCCGCTGTGTGCGGCTTTGGGGGCGAGAGTGGCATCCCGATACCCCGGACAGGCATCGGCGCTGTTTGCCCCCGCTTTCGCCCCGCCTATGGGGAACTGTGCTGGGAACCTGCCTGTTCGATAAAAGCACAGACCGGCTATAATTTGTCAAGCCGAAATCTCATTTGGGATGCAGGGCGTATAGGCCTTGTTGTCTCTCATAACGGCGTAAATGATGGAGACCATCTTCCTGCAGGCGTGGCCCACGGACGCCATGTAGGGCTTCCCTTCATCCCGTTTTTTCTGAAAATAAAGCTTCAGCGCCGGATCGTGAAGCACCGCCGATGAAGCCGCCAGCCAAATGGCGTGCCGCAAATAAGGCGAGCCTCGTTTGGACATACGGTTTCTGACGCCGTTGTATTCGCCGGACTGCCGCATGGTTGGATCGATCCCCGCGTAGGCGGCAAGCTTTGCCGCGGAGGAAAAACGGCTGATGTCTCCGATCTCGCTGAGGATGTACGCGCCAAGGGTCGGGCCGATGCCGGTGATAGTAGTGATCGGCGTGTCCAGGGTCTCCATGATCTCGGCGATCTTGCGATCCATTTCCCTGACCTGTTGTTTTAAGAAATCGAGGTGCTTTGCGTAAAGTCGGATCATCGTGCTGAAAACATCGCCGGCCATGGCGAAGCCAAAGGAATTGCGCGCAAGCTCCTGAAGCTCCTGCGCTTTCGCCATGCGGAAGCGCTTGTGGCTGGAGACTTCGATGAGATGACAAAGCTCCTCAAGAGGCATCTCGGATAATTCCTTTGGCGTAGGACAGGTTTGCAAAATCGCCATGGAGGTGTCGCTAAACATATTGGTAAAAGCTGTTTCGTATTCAGGAAAGACCTGATCCAGCAGGGCAACGACCTTTCGCTTAACATCTGCCTGCATGGAAACGATGGCGTGCCGTCCACGGCACAGCTCCCGCAGCTCATAAATGTTTTCGGGATGCAGGGTAGACTCGGAGAAGTGTCCGAAACGGATCACCTCCGCGATGAGCAGGGCGTCCCGCGGATCTGTTTTGGCCTGACGGATGTAGAAGCTGCGGATGGAGTTGGTCTGCACCGGGTTGATGACCTGAACACGGAAGCCCTCCTTCTGAAGTCTGGTAAAAAGAGCGAGCCAGTAGTGTCCGGTGGCCTCCATTGCAAAGGAAACCTCGTCAAGCGGCAGCTTGGCCTTGGCGAGCATGGCCAGCAGCCGATTGTACCCGGAGCAGTTGTTGGTGAAGGAAAACGGCTTGATGATGACGGCGCCCTCGCCGTCAATCACCGCTGCCTCGTGCTTCCTCTTGGCGATGTCGATCCCAACGATGTACATAGTGCAGGCTCCTCTCATGTTCAAATTACGGACATTCCTCGTGCTGCTGAAGGTCACAACCTGTTGCGAGATTAGAAGAAAGCGATCCATCGCCCCGACATCCGGCTCATAAGTGACATCCCACAGGGCAGAGGTTCCAGTCTGTGCGCAGTAGACTTGGCTACAAAGATAGAAGCAGGAAATTCTCTGTCCGCATGAGGATATTATATCATCGCTCCCTCAAGGGGCGTTGATACCGGTTTTGAAGATGTTTTGTGGGGAGATATCCCCGTTCGAAAATATAACAAGATAAAGGCCCGGTGTCGTTTCCGCCCCGGACCGGCCTCAAAGCCCCGCAGTGCGGGGCTTTTCAGCGTTTTGAATTGTAGGCGTTTTCGCTTGATTTCAAACAGGCTGTAGGCGTATTTTCCCCAAAAGCTCCGTGTCGCAGGGGTTTGCGCCCACAAAAAGCGACATCAAAAGAAAGGACGGCAACTATGTCAAAAGAACAAATGACCATCCGGCTTTATCCAGAAACGCGCAGACAAATGGATGGTTGGTTGGAAGAAAGCAACAGCAAAAACCGAAACGAATTCGTGGAAAAGGCTCTGCGCTTTTATATGGGCTACCTCGGCACGGAGAATATTACCGAATTTCTCTCGGACGCGCTGGTGGCGACTCTGCGCGGAATTGTAGCTGACAGTGCAAATCGTACCAACAGTCTCCTGTTCAAGTGCGCGGTAGAGCAGGGCATCATGGCGCATACTATCGCTGCCCACTTCCGTGATACGATGGAAGATCGCCGTGCCCTGCGCGGGTATGTGGTGGACGAGGTAAAGCGCACCAATGGTCAGATCAGGTTTGAGGATGCCCAGGATGTCCAACGGCAGCTGCCGGATGACACATGGCGAGATTGATATTTATCTCTCCATACATGAAGGGCGGCAGAGATTCTACTCGGCTGGCCCATCGCACCCGCTACTTCGCCACCCGCGAAGGTGTGCAGCTTCTCAAGGATGACAATGCCCATCTTCCTGTCACGAAGAAACAGCAGCAGTACATCCGGCGTCTGCTCCGCAGCTTCCCGGAGGCAAGGGAGCTGCCGGAGCATGAGGACTATGCAAACACACCCAACCGGCAGACTGCCTTTGCGCTCATCGCGCAGATCCACGAGGACTTTATCGAGCCCATGGATGGCCGGGAAAACTATCTGGATTATGTCGCAAACCGCCCCGGTGTAAAAGCGATGGGTGAACACGGCTTGTGGAATGCCCATGGCAAGGTGCCATCGCTGGAGAACGCTATTGCGGAGGTAGCGCAGCACACGGGAAATGTGTGGACACCGATTATCTCCCTCTCTCGCGAGAATGCAGAGCGTCTGGGTTATACCGACCTTAAAAACTGGCAGGAACTCATCAACGCATCTATCACCGACATCGCCAAGGGCTATAAGATCCATCCGAGCCATCTACGCTGGTATGCTGCTCTCCATGAAAAAGAGAAGCACCTCCATGTCCATATGATCATCTTCTCCACTGACCCGAAAGAAGGCTTTCTCACCAAGCAAGGTATCCGCAGCATCAAGTCCGCACTGGTCAGCACGATCTACCGGAACGACCGCCTGCACATCTATGAGCAGAAGGATGAACAGCGCGGCCTGCTCCGGCAGGAGGCGGAAGCACGGATGGCAACGCTCATCGGGCAGATGGCAACCGGTACTCTGCAAAGCGATAAGCTGGAGCTTTTGGTGGCGGATCTCGCCCAGCGGCTTCGGGAGATCAGCGGCAAAAAGGTCTACGGTTATCTGCCGCCCCGTGTCAAGCGCATCGTGGATGAGATCGTGGACGAACTGGCAAAGGACGAACGGGTGTCGTCCGCCTATGCTCTATGGCAGGATCTCCGAGAGCAGCTTTGCATTGACTATAATCAGACACCGCCAATGCGAGTACCGCTGTCGCAGCAAAAGGAGTTCAAGACTGTACGCAACATGGTCATCCGAGAAACGCTCCGGCTTTCGGAGATGCACTTCACCTTTGAGGATGATGCCATATTGGATGAGCCAGAGCCGGAAGAACCGCCTGTTCCTCCAGATCCAAGTGCGGAGCGGATGATCCATCAGCGGGCGCGGTTTTACCGCAGAGCAAAAAGCATATTAGATGCTGCGGACGCAGATCCCAGCGAGAAGTCAATGGCATTGGTCACCCTCCACCGTTTGTGGGAGGAGGGCTATACCATTGCCGCTCATCAGCTTGGCAAATCGTATCGAGATGGAGTTGTAAGTTCAGTTGACCAAGAGTTGGCGGCAGAGTGGTTTCAAAAATCGGCAGAGGCCGGTAATCCTTGCTCTGCATATGCGCTGGGCAAACTGCTGCTGGAGCAGGAGCAATTCCCGCAGGCCCTTCACTGGCTGCGGCAGGCAGCGGAGCAGAACGATCCATACGCGCAATACCGGCTCGGCAAGCTGCTGCTCACCGGCGCGGAGGGTGTGCCGAAAGATATAGGTGCCGCCATTAAACTTCTGAAGGACTCTGCTGCCCAGGGCAATCAGTTTGCCCAATACACGCTGGGAAAGCTCTATTTGCTGGGGCAAGAGGTGCAAGTGGACCGCGAAGAAGCTCTGCGCTATTTCGCACAGGCAGCGGCACAGGGCAACACCTACGCTCAATATTTCATTGACCATCAGGAGGACTTCTCCGGTGCGGCGGCGGGAACCGCTATCCTTCGGATGCTCCATCAGATGAGCCGCATATTCCGCGAGAACGCCGCCCAGCCTGCCATCTATGCAGGAATGCAGATCGACAAGAAGCGTCGCCGCAGATTGCAGGAGAAGCGCATGGCAATGGGACACAAGGCGGATGACCATGAGGATCGCGGACTGACGCAACAGACACAATAAGGGAGGGACTATGTCAAAGTACATTCCGTTTACAACCGAGCAGAAAGAACGAGCCGCGTCGGTGGACTTGGAGGAGTTCCTCCGCCGCCGAGGAGAAAAGCTCATTACCTCCGGCAGGGACAAACGCCTTGCCAGCGACCACAGCATCACCATCCGCGGCTGTGAGTGGTTCGACCATGCCACCGAGCAGGGCGGCAGAGCCATCAGCTTCGTCAAGCAGTTCTATGGACTCAGCTACCCGGACGCCATGTCTCTGCTCCTCGGCGATGATCTCGGCGGAAGCTACCCTGCGGCAAAGGAGAAGGTGCCGGAGCCTGCAAAGCCCTTCGCACTCCCACCACAGAGTGAGTCCATGCGCCGTGTGTATGCCTACCTGCTGAAACAGAGGTGCATCGACCGCGAGATACTCAATGCCTTCGTGCGCAAGAAGCTCATCTATGAGAGCTGTGAAAACTCCAAGGACGGGACAAAGGAATACCACAACGCCGTGTTCGTCGGATTCGATGAACACGGCGTTCCCCGTCATGGGCATAAGCGTGGGCTGTATACCATGGGGCAAAGCTATCGCGGCAACATTGAGGGCAGCGACCCGCGGTACAGCTTTCACTATCTCGGCGGTGATGACACGCTCTATGTCTTCGAGGCCCCTATCGACCTGCTCTCTTATATCTCCCTTTTCCCGGAGGGGTGGCAGGAGCATAACTATGTGGCCTGCTGCGGGACATCCTCCATCCCCGTGCTGGAGATGCTGCGGCAGCTCCCCCAGCTCCGGCAGGTGTATCTCTGCCTGGACAATGACGCTGCCGGTCATGCCGCCAGTGAGCGCATGGCGAAGCTGCTGGAGGAACGTGGTATCTCCGCAGAGCGGCTCGTACCGCAGCAAAAGGACTGGAACGACGATCTCAAGGCAGAACAGGAAAACAAAATGGAAAGGAGCGAGCTATGCCAAACCTTCTGCTGACAATGTGGGACACGATCAAAAGCTCCAACATCGGGATATTGGTCGCGGCAGGGCTGGGGATGTTCGCTATCATCGGTGGACTCTCCATGCTGTCCTACCACTATACACTCAGCGGCATCAAGTCCCGCACCGTGGGTGACGGGCAGCACGGCACGGCGCGTTGGGCGACCGATAAGGAGATCCGCCAGACCTATGCCCACGTGCCGTTCAAGGTCAGAGACTGGCGCAAGGGAGTAAACCTTCCCGCAAAGCAGGGGCTGGTGCTGGGCTGCAAGGGCAAGAAAGATGAACTGACTGCACTGGTGGACAGCGACGACATCCATTGCCTGATGATCGCCGCCTCCGGTGCGGGCAAGACGGCATTCTTCCTCTATCCCAACCTTGAATATGCCTGTGCGTCCGGCATGAGCTTTCTGGCACTGGATACCAAGGGTGATCTCGCCCGCAACTACGGCTCTATTGCCAAAAAGTATTACGGCTATAAGCATATCTCCGTTATAGACCTGCGCAACCCCACCCGCTCGGACGGCAACAACCTGCTGACGCTCATCAACCGCTATATGGACATCGCCAGAAAACAACCGGACAACCTCGCTGCCCGCGCAAAGGCGGAGAAGTATGCCAAGATCCTCGCCAAGTCCATCGTCAGCCCGGAGGGAAACTCCGACCACGGGCAGAACGCCTTCTTCTACGATGCGGCGGAGGGCTTGCTGTCTTCCACGATCTTGCTGCTTGCAGAGTTTCTGCCACCGGATGAGGAGCACCCGGAGGAGCGACGGCACATCGTGTCGGTATTCAAGCTGGTGCAGGATCTGCTGGAGCCGGCGCGTGGTGCGCGGGGACGCTCCCGTTTCCAACTGCTCATGGATAAGCTGCCGTCCGAGCACAAAGCACGCTGGCTGGCAGGCGCCGCACTCAACAGCTCCGAGCAGGCGATGGCATCCGTCATGTCCACGGTGCTGTCCCGGCTCAACTCGTTCCTCGATAGTGAGCTGGAGCAGATCCTATGCTTCGACAGTGCCATTGACGCGGAAAAGTTTGCGGCGGAAAAATCCGCTATCTTTCTCATCCTGCCGGAGGAGGATCAGACGAAGAACTTCATGGCGGGCTTGATGATTCAGAACCTCTCCCGTGAGTTGTTCGCGGTAGCAGATGAGAACGGCGGCAAACTGAAAAACCGAGTCATTCTCTTTTGCGATGAGCTGGGTACCATGCCGCCCTTTGATATTTTGCCGCTTTTCAGTGCTGGACGCTCTCGCCGCCTGACGATGGTACCCATCATCCAGTCAGTGGATCAGCTTGTAAAAAACTACGGAAAAGAAGGCGCATCCATCCTGATGGATAACTGCCAGGATGTGATCTGCGGCGGCTTTGCTCCCAACAGCGAGGCGGCGGAGACTTTTTCAAAAGCCCTCGGCAGCCGCACGGTGCTCTCCGGCTCTGTGAGCCGCGGCAAAAACGATCCCAGCCAGAGCCTGCAGATGATGGAACGCCCCCTGCTGACGGCGGATGAACTCAAGTCGATTCCCAAGGGCAGCTTCATCGTGCAGAAGACCGGATGCCACCCCATGCGTACCCGCCTGCGCCTGTTCCTCGAATGGGGCATCACCTTCGAGGAGGAATACCGTGTGGAGGAACAGGCAGCCCGAAGGGTCTATTATGCCGACCAGAATGCGCTGACCCGCGCCATCGTGCGGAAGTATCCGCCCAAGCTGACGGAGCAGAAGTCTACCCGTTCTGTTAAGGGCGAGGGTCAGCTCCACGATGCGCCTGTGCAGGAGATGGTGGTAGCGGAGGACATCGACTATGACCGTATGCCGCACAAGCGCACCCCGTATAATCTTCCCCGTCAGGAGGTGGATCGGTGAGCTACTTTGACAGCATTTACGCCGACACGCTCCTGCCGCCCAGGGCTGTATCCGTTTATATGTACCTCAAGGACCGGTCCAATCGTGCAGGAAGCTGCTGGCCCGGTATCAAGACGATTGCGAGAGATATGAATCTCTCCCGCAGTACCGTCAAGCGGGCACTGGCGGATTTGGAGCAGCACGGCTATCTTGCCAAGCTGCCCCGGTATCGCCCCAATGGGAGCAACACATCCAATCTCTATACGCTGAAATAAATGAAAAGTGGATCGTACAGAACCCTGGTACGATCCACTTCATTAAGCCAAAAAACAAAAATCTCCACGCCAAGGGGTAACTATACCTGTTTGCTGAACCGAGGAGGGGTTCAATATGACCCCACCGGAACAGCCCACTCTATCGGAGAATTAAGACAGAGAAAGAACAATCACGGAAAGCTCTCATCCTGCAAGCTGGCTTAATTTCAGTTGTCATCCTCCTTCACGAAGATGTAGATGCTGTGATTGGATGGAGAAAAGAGCGTTTTACACAAAGGGCGAGAAAGTGCCAATGAAATGGCACATAGCCCCCAGCAATAGCACGCTATCTTATCTCCACAGAAAGCGGTGTATATTTCAAATCTTTCTACTTGTTGCAAGAGAGTACCACATGGTATAATAAAAACAGCTATAACTGGGAGTTCAAACTATGTTGATTTATTTACAGATGCTGGAATCTCCAGAGGAGAAGTCAATATTGGGGCAGATATATCTGGAGTACCGTGGTCTCATGTATCATGTGGCCTACGAAATTTTACATAACGAGCAAGATGCCGAGGACGCTGTCCATCACGCTTTTGTAAAGATAGCAGAGAATATTAAAAAAATTACTGATCCAGTGTGTCCAAAAACGCATAGCTATGTCGTTACAATAGTTGAACACCAAGCAATAGATCAGTATAGGCGGTTACAAAAACACCCTTCTGTCGAACTGATCGAGGAAATTCAAGGCACAAATGCTCATTATGAAGGGGATAACGATTTGACAAAATGTATTTTGAAATTGCCTGCAAGGTATCGAGAAATGATTTTGCTGCGTTATCATCATGGGTACACTGTTAGAGAAATCGCAAAGGTGTTGGGGCTGTCGTTGCCGACCGCAATTAAATTGGATCAACGGGCCAAAAGCAGATTGAAAAAAATGTGTGAAGAGGAGGGAATCCTGTGATAAGCGAGGAAATGATAAAAAATGCAGCAACTGAAGCAGATCAGGCAATCAGGGATTCGCTTCCTGCTCCGGCAAAATGTGAGCATAAGTTTTCTCCATTGTTTCAAAGAAAAATGTGCCGATCCTTCCGTATGGTAAAACATCCTGTGATTTATAAACTGCTCCGATATGCAGCCTGTTTCGTTCTTGCGGCAGCTCTTGCCAGCGGTACATGG
>OQWM01002147.1_pt1 | contig 13496 bp, 11 predicted proteins | sample 1691531 | NCBI WGS metagenome assembly OQWM01 (sample SAMN03418257, study PRJEB22391) | human gut metagenome | biome: human-gut; feature: organic feature; material: feces | host: Homo sapiens | place: Tanzania | collected 2013-01
TTCTGGTAATTGTAAACTGGATATGGTCTTCACTGATGTTTTCGGCAAATCCGCATCTAATATCATCGACCTTATTCTATCAGATAATCCATACACAGATGAAGATATTCTTTCAAAAGTTCACAAGAATTGTAAGGCCTCTCCAGATATGATTCTCAACTCCATTAATGGAACGGATTTAACACCAGTCCAGAAATCCCGTATAGAACTTGTAAATAACCACATTAAACAATTATCATCTAATATCCAAAGACTTGATAAACTTATTGATTTAATGATTGAGCCATATGAAGACTATATTTCATTTTTGTGTCAGATACCTGGTGTTTCTAGAAACTCTGCCATCACAATTCTTTCTGAAATCGGTGTAGATATGAATCAATTTACTTCTACAAGACGATTAACTTCCTGGGCAGGTTTAACTCCATCCAGTAACCAGTCAGCAGGAAAGAAAAAATCTGTACGCATTTCCAGAGCCGGAGTATATCTTAAACCATGTTTGGTTGAAGTTGCACATGCAGCAGTCAAGGATACAAACCATCCTTACTACGCCAACAAATTTAATAAGATTTCAAAACGACGTGGAAAGAAGCGTGCTTATATTGCGATTGCCAGAAAAATACTTGTAGCAGCATATCATATGCTTCTTACAGGAGAAATCTGGAATCCTGCAGACTTAGCAGAAGTTGAAACACCAGTTGAACAAAGAATTAAATACGTAAAGAACAACTTAAAATCAGATATTAAACAACTACTAGATATTGGACTTACAGTTGAAGAATTAACACTTATGATTCAGCAAAATGCCAATAATATAGCAACACAATAATCTTTATATTTGGGGAAAGGGGCTTTGCGCCCTTTTGTACTTCTAACTTCTCCTTTTCATAAATTATATTTTCAGATTAACACCTCTATCTTAAACAAAGATTCATCAAAACTTGAAAGCTTATAGATCTCATCCATAAAATGCATATGGAAAGTTCCCGGACCATTACACTCTGTCTTTTCTGCCGCTACTTCATAATAACAAGTCGCCTTTACACAAGCTGATAATGGTGAATAACTAGCCAAAAAAGTAGCAATCGCCACATTTAACATGCATCCTGTTCCTGTAATTCTTGAAAGCATGTCACAACCATTTGAAATCAAGTATACTTCTTTACCATCTGTAATGACATCAATTTTACCGCTGCACACAACTACACAACCAAGATTTAAAGCCATATCTTTTAGCCACTTACAACTTTCATAGATATTCTCTTCATCTAGAACATCCGCATCCACACCATGCGCATGACTTGTCATCCCATAAAAAGCTTTACACTCACTAATATTCCCCTTAATAACCGTAGGACAATATAAAGAAACAAGTTCTTTGGCATAATCCAATCGAAGTGTAGAACAAGCCACTCCAACTAAATCAAGAATGAATGGAATTTTATTTTCTTTATCACACTACGAAAGGACAGGAAAGCAATGGAAAGGAAAAGAGATATTGAAAACAGCGGTTTTACGCCGAAAAAGGATAATCCGCTGCATGAAACAGTTACTTACAAAATCGGCAGTACCATTTATGAAGTATCTACAATCTGTGGTGGTTCTGAACTGCTCTATGACAAAATGGGACGGCTTATAAAAGCGGAATCCGGCAAAACGCCTACTGACAAGAAAGAAAAAGTCCGCTATAATGAGGACAGCAACCTGTTTGTCGGGCGTTCATTACAGGAGGAATGAACACATGACGACAACGAATATTTATCCCGACAACATTACCGCTTTATATGCCCGTTTAAGTCAAGAGGACGCGCTTGACGGGGAGAGCAACAGCATTGCAAACCAGAAAAAGATTTTGCTCAAGTACGCAACAGACAACGGATTTCCAAATCGCACATTTTTCATTGACGACGGCTTTTCTGGCGTTACGTTTGACAGACCCGGCTGGAATGAGATGATAAGCCTTGCAGAAGCCGGAAAGGTCAAGACAGTTATCGTCAAAGATATGTCCCGTATGGGGCGCGATTATCTGAAAGTCGGCTATTATACCGAGAGCTTTTTTGCCGAGCGTGATATTCGCTATATCGCAATCAATGATGGTGTGGACAGCGACAAAGGCGACAACGAGTTTACCCCTTTCCGCAATCTGTTCAATGATTTTTACGCAAAGGATACAAGCAAAAAAATCCGCGCTGTCATGCGTGCAAAGGGCAATTCTGGCGAACATCTTTGCACAAATCCGCCCTATGGGTACAGGAAAGACCCTGACAACAAGAAGAAATGGATTGTGGACGAGGAAGCCGCTGAGGTCGTGAAGCGTATCTTTACATTGTGCATAGCAGGAAAAGGACCTATGCAGATTGCAAAAGTGCTGACAGCAGACAAGGTTTTGACGGTCAAAGCCTACTACGCAAAGCGTGACGGAAAGGCTATGCCGGACAACCTGTATCGGTGGGATTACAAATCCATATCGGGGATTTTGGAACGCCCGGAATATACGGGCTGTACGGTCAACTTCAAGACTTATTCCAAATCCCACAAGTTGAAAAAGCGTTTGCAGAACGCGCCGGAAAACTACCGTATCTTTCCCAATACGCAGCCTGCAATTATTGAGGAAAAAGTATTTGAGAGGGTACAGGAATTACGGGCAAACAAACGCCGTCCTGCAAAAACAGGCAAACAAGGTTTATTCTCTGGCTTGCTCTATTGCGCTGACTGTGGAGAGAAGCTGTATTTCTGCACAACAAACAGCTTTTCTCCTAATCAAGACCACTATGTATGCTCTAACTACAAAAGCAATACAGGCACTTGCTCCGCACACTTTATCCGAGAAGAAACACTAAAACAGTTTGTCCTTCAACGGATATTTGCAGTAACGGCTATGTTCTTTGAAGACATACAGAGCTTTCGGAACGCCGTCTATCAGCAGAGATTCGCAGAAGCAGAAAAGGCAGTAAAGCGGAAAAAGAAAGAATTGGAACAGGCAAAGAAACGGATTGCCGAGCTTGACCGTATTTTCAAGCGGATTTACGAGGACGACATCAACGGCACAATCAAACATGAGCGATTTTTGAAATTATCCGCAGAGTATGAAGCGGAGCAAAAGGGACTGACAGAGTTTGTTAAGGCGGAGCAAGCCGCCGTTGATACCTACGAGCAAGATAAAACAGACTTTGACAGCTTTGCCGCCATTATCCGCAAGTATGTGGGAATACGGGAATTAACGCCTGCTATCGTCAATGAGTTTGTAAAGAAAATTATTGTTCTCGCGCCGGATAAGTCCAGCGGACACCGCAGACAGAAGATTGAAATTGTCTGGAACTTTATAGGAGAACTGGAACAGGGCGATGACGAACAGACCATTGAACGACAAAGAAAAAGCAGAACGGCATAGCCTTTTGACCATGCCGCCCTGCGATATTGAAATTACTTCCTTATAGGTGTGCGCCTTTTGGCGGTGTCTTTTTTGTTGCAGGAAGATGGATTCGAACCCATTTAAATCCAACAGGCCAGTGGCCCTGAGAATATAGGGGTACGATCACGCCGAAAGGCGGGAGCGGAGCTGGTTTTGGCCTGTTTGCGGATGCCAACTCTGGCGTATTTCAATATCTCTGCGATTCCATATGACATATGATAGCATAGAAAATGTACCGTGTCTTTAATGGACCTGGCCGCATCCCGTGCGGATAGGCCACCGGAAAAATTTCGTGAAAAATTGAGAATTTCCCGTTCCTGAGGATGGATAGCTGAAATGCAAGTAATGATATCGTATTGACATTGAGCGGCACATCTGCTATTCTATTTACGTATTCGGAATACGGAAATAGGAGATGGAGATAAGAATGGAACTTGCAAAGATTATCATTCCGAAGATTATGGCGCTGTTCTTGATGATTGCGGTGGGATATCTGGTAGCGGTGTTTGGAATACTGGACCGGAAAACAACGCGAAAGATGACGGATTTGCTGCTGGGTGTGGTAAATCCGCTATTGGTATTTCAGTGCTTTCAAATCCAAAGTACGCCGGAAATTGCAAAAAATATTCCTATTGCACTGGGAACCAGTGTTCTGGCCTTTGGAGCGCAGTTTGCGGTGGCAATTGCGTTGGTTCATGGGACCGAGTGGCCGCAGGTTTGTTTTGAACGGCTCTGCGTGGTGTTTCCAAGCTGCGGCTTCCTGGGCATCCCCATTGTCAGCACCCTGTACGGAAGCGAAGGCGTGATTTACCTTTCAATCTGTATTGCCTTTATGAACTTTTTGATATGGACGGCGGGGATCCTGATGATCTCTGGGCGGTGCTGCTGGAAAACAATGCTGAAAAATGTGCTGTCTCCAACCCTGATAGGGGTGTTTTTGGGATTGCTCTTTTTCCTGCTGAAGATATCCTTGCCGGATGTTCTGCGTGCGCCTGTGGACAGTATTGCCGGCATGAATACGCCTTTGTCCATGCTGATTTCAGGAGCGCTGCTGTATCAAGCCGACCTGAAGCGCTGTATGCGAAGTGGCAGGGTCTGGCTGATCAGCGCATATGGCCTGCTGCTGTGTCCTTTGGTGGTGCTGCTTGTGCTGCATTGGGTTCCCTGTGTGCCCGCCATCTGCATGACGCAGGTTCTTGCCGCGGCCTGTCCGGTGGCGGCTACAATTCCCATGCTTTCTGTGCGGTATAACATGGCTGTGGAGCATACTGCCTGTATCTTTGCCATGACAACGCTGCTGTGCGTTGTCACGATTCCGGTTGTCGTTCTGCTGTGCGGAGCGCTGCTGTGAGAAAATGAAAATCCCCGGGGACACGGTACGGATTCCGTCAGTGCCTCCGGGGGTATTTTATGCTTTCGGTATCTCCGTCTGTTCTAAATTCTCCAGGCAATACCCGATGCTCATTCGTACATGGTCCTCTACAGCGGCAAGAGGCTCCACCAGGTCCGGACGAAGCAGTGCGTCACACAAGCGAAGATGTATTGCAGCAGGATATCATAGGTCTGCGTGGCAAGACTGTCACTGTATTCGATCTTTTTCATAGCTGTCACCTCGATTTTGTTTCCCGTTATAAACACCAAGGTGTGCTGCTTGTCAAGGAGGCAAAAGAGATTTATATATTTTATACAAAACACGATGGCAGTTATGGTGTAATTCTCCAAAAATTATTTTCCCCTCTTTACTTTTTTATAAAAGGGTGCTAAATTAGAGCCATGAAAGCGAATACCGTATACAGAATACCAAATAGACCATTCCAAAAGAGAAGACGAGAAGGGAGTGCGGTGAATGAACAGCCAGCAGCAACCATTGGTTGAGTTCTGCCACATCACAAAAAAATTTCCCGGCGTGACAGCGCTGAGTGACATCAGTCTGTCGCTGCAATCGGGGGAAGTACATGTTCTGATCGGCGAAAATGGCGCAGGTAAGTCCACGCTCATGAAGGTACTCTCCGGTGCCTACAGCCCGGATGAGGGAGAACTGTTGATCGATGGGGAGACCGTCAAAAAGAATTCCCCGGCAATAAGTGAAAAACTTGGTATCGGCATGATCTATCAGGAGCTGAACCTGATTCCGGAGCTTTCTATCATGCGCAATATTTTTTTGGGGCATGAGCTGCGAAGAGGGCCGGTATTGGACACCGGACGCATGTATGCGGAATCCAAACGCCTGATGCAGATGCTGCACCTGGAGATTGACCCCAATACGCTGGTAAAGGATCTGGGTACGGGAACCCGGCAGATGGTGGAGATCGCCAAGGCATTGACCCACAAATCCAAGGTTCTGGTGCTGGACGAGCCCACCAGTTCACTGTCCGACTCTGAGATTCGGGAGCTGTTCTCTATCATTGAGATGCTGAAAAAGCAGGGCGTGGGGATGTTCTACATCAGTCACCGCCTGGAGGAACTGTATCAGGTGGGTGATCGGGTCAGCATCATGCGTGACGGAACGCTGGTTGGCACCTTCACCACCCAGGAGCTGACCATGAACCGGATGATCGAGCTGATTGCCGGGCGGAAAATCGAAAATCTCTACCCCAGAAATCGGCTGGCAGAAAAGGGCGAGACAGTCCTGGAGATCAGGGACTGCACGGGCGGCAAATTCTCCCATGTGAATCTGAATGTGCAGGCAGGGGAAATTGTGGGCCTATCCGGCCTGGTAGGTGCGGGCCGGACCGAACTTGCCCGGGCTATCTTTGGCGTAGACCACTACCAGAGCGGAGAAATCCTCCTGTGTGGAAAAAAGGTTCCCCGCAACAGTACGGCTCGGGCGGTCAAATCCGGGATCGGTTTGCTGCCGGAGGACAGAAAGATACAGGGCCTATCTCTGAACTACTCCATCCGGGAAAATATCGTTATTGCCACACTTGACAAGATCGGAAAAGGCGGAATGACAAATATTCTGAAGGAAAAGAAACTCTGTACGGAGTACGTTGAGCGCTTGAGTATTGCCACTCCTACCGTCGAAAAACCAGCCGGATTCCTCTCCGGCGGCACCCAGCAGAAGGTGGTCATTGCGAAGTGGCTCAGTGCGGATCTGAAGTTGTTTATCTTTGACGAGCCTACCCGTGGCATTGACGTAGGTGCCAAGAGTGAAATTTACGAGCTGATGGACGGCCTGGTCCACCAGGGTGCGGCCATCCTGATGATCTCCTCGGACCTGCCAGAGATCCTGGGCATGAGCGACCGAATTTACGTCATGAGCCAGGGACAAATCACCGGCGAGCTGGAACACAGTGAGGCAACTCAGGAGAAGATTTTGACTCTGGCTTACGGCCAGAATCTGGAAGGAACGGAGGCTACCCAATGAGCAAAGAGAAAAAGAACCCTTCCGGGGTCAGCCTGGCTACCCGCCTGACGCGGGTACCAACCGCGGCGTATATCTTCCTGGCGTCATTTGTGCTGTTCTGCTTGCTGATTCCTAATTTCGCGACACCGACAAATCTGAGCAATCTTATGACCCAGGCCTGTATTCTGACGCTGCTCAGTGCCAGTACCTCCTGGATGCTGATGATGGGCCACGCGGACCTGTCGGCAGGCGCTACCGTTTCCCTGACCGGTATGGTTACGGCGATTCTGATCAGCAGCGGCCACAATGAGATCCTGGCGATTTTTGCGGGGATTCTGGTCGGCGGCGTGATTGGCATCATAAATGGATTTGTTACCATTAAGATGAAGGTCCCCGCCTTCATCGGTACCTTTGGTATGATGGGTGTGGCTCAGGGTATTGCCAACGCCATCTCAGGCAGCCGTTCGGTGTATCTGTCCGGTGAGACGGGTGATGTGGCGACGCCGGTATTCAGCTTCCTGAGCAGCCCCCTGCTCTCTATTCAGTTCGGCACAAAGAGCAATACGATTTTCAGCCTGAATATGATTCCTGTAATTACGATTCTGATGCTGGCCGTGCTGCTGTTCGTCTTCTACAAGACTAGAGTCGGCGGCTATATTTACACCATCGGCGGCAATGTGGATGCGGCCAAGCTCTCCAACATCGATACGGACCGGTGGGGCATGAGCTTCTTTGTAGTGAACGGTCTGGTGGCCGGTGTGGCGGGAATGCTGATGGTCATCCGTTTGAACAGCGCGCAGCCTACTGCGGGCAGCGGCCTGGAATTCCAGGCGGTGGTTGCGGCAGTCCTTGGCGGCAACCTGATGAGCGGCGGTAAAGGCAGCGTCTGGGGCGCGATCATGGGCGGTCTGGTAGTTTATGTTATCCGCAATGGGTTGTCCATGGCGGGCGTGAACGCCAACGCAATTATGGTCATTACGGGCCTGATTTTGATCCTTAGCATGCTGCTGAACCTGCTGCTGGACAAGGACGCGGATTGGCGGAAGAGCCCTCTGTTTCGGAATCTGTTGGGAAGGAAGGTGTAAGCAATGAAGACATCTCTCAAAGCGAAGGCGCTGAATCTTTCCACACTGTGGATCCTTTTGGTGCTTCTGGTTTTCTTCGGCATCTTCGGAAACGGTTTCCTGACGGTCAGCAATGTGTCCACGATTCTTAATCAGGCTTCCTTCCTGGTGCTCATCGGCGTTTCTCAGATGATCGCGATGCTGGTGGGAGAAATCAATATTTCCATTGGTGCTTGTATGGCGCTGTCCACGGTGGCCTGCGGTGCGTGGCTGTCCAAGAAAAGCGATGTGTTCGTTCTGCTGCCTATTCTGGTGGTGCTGTGTATGGGTGGCCTTGTTGGCCTGTTTAACGGCATTGCCTCCACCAAGCTTCGCATCCCCGCATTTTTGGCAACCTACGCTGTGATGTATATGGCCCGGGGCGCTTCCTGGCTGATTATCGGCAAGGGCGTTATCTATGGTGTCCGGCCGGACATTCGGGCTCTGGCCAATACAGAGATCCTGACCATCGGCTCCTTCCGCCTGACTGCGCCAATGCTGGTCGCACTGATATTCGCCGTTGCTATGTGGTTTATTCTGTCGAAAACCAATTTTGGACGCCGACTGTATTTTACTGGTTCCAACCGTACCGCGGCGGAGTTCAGCGGCATCAACGTCAAGCGGATGATTGTAACGGCGCATGTTTTCAGCGGTGCGGTGGCAGGCTTTGTGGCTATCATGTATGTAGGCCGGCTGAATGCTATTGACGCGGCTTTGGGCGGCAGTTACCACTTTGATGCCATCACCGTCTCCCTGATCGGCGGCACGCTGATGCGTGGCGGCAAGGGGAATGTCTGGAGTGTGCTCTGCGGTGCGGTTATCGTTGCCACCATCCAGGCCGGGATGAACAACATGCAGGTTTCTTCCGAGATGCAGGATGCATTCTTAGGTATTTTGATCATTCTGGCTGTTTTCCTTAACAACTATCTGGAAAAGAGAAAAATGGCGCTGAATCAGAATGATTGAGAATAAAAACGTACACAAAAAAACGATAGGAGGACCCCACTATGAAAAAGATCAACCGTTCCCCGCTGATGAAGCTGATTGCTTTGCTCTGTGTCACCGTCCTGACCATGTCATTGCTGGCCGGCTGTGCCGGCTCCGGCTCTAAGGCAGACGCAACGGCAAAGAGTGAAAACACAGCCTCTTCCGTTGCCAACGTAATTGAGGCCACCTCTCACGCGGTTGCCCCCAAGAATGGAGAGAAGTATCGAATTGCCTTCATCGTAAAGAGCATGCAGTCCGCATTCTTCTTGAATATGCTGGAGGGTGCGGAGGCCTGCGCCTCTGACCTGGGCTCCGTATTTGAGCTCACCACCATGGCACCTGAGACCCCCTTTGACGTAGACCAGCAGATCCAGTTGGTAGAAAACTGCATTGCCAACGACTATGATGCCATCGTTTTAACGCCCTGCGATTCCACTGGCATCATCCCTGCCATTGAGGCCTGCAACAAAGCCGGTATCCCGGTTATTACCCCCAACACCCGTGCTAACGGCGGCGAGGTCATCGGCTATGTGGGCATCGACAACCATCAGGTTGGCTATGTTGTGGGCAAGGCGGTCTGTGACGCTCTGGGCGGCAGCGGCAATGTGCTGCTGATGGAAGGCATTTCCGGCAACTCCACCTCTGAAGACCGGAAGGCCGGCTTTATCGAGGCACTGAACGAGTTCAGCAACGTGAAGCTTCTGGATAGCCAGCCTGCTGACTGGGATCGGGAAAAGGCGATGACTGTTACGGAGAACTGGCTGCAAACCTATGATAAGATCGATGCCATCTTTACCATGACCAAGGATATGGGCCTGGGTTCCCTGCAAGCCATTGATCAGGCAGGCCGCAGCAAGGAAATCATGAGCTTCACCTTTGACATAGATGACGATGTGAAGGAGGCGCTGCTGGAGGGAACCCTTACCGGCACCTGCAACCAGAACGAGCGCAGCCAGGGCTACATGGCGCTGGTGGAAGTGATTGCTTATATGCGCGGCTATGAAGTTCCTGCCGAGGCAACTCTGCCCGCCACCATCCTGACCGCATCTGATTTCCAGTAATCCCCCATAGAAAGAGGTACTATCATGAGTGAACTGTGCAAATGGCTGACAACGGAGGAGCCGGATATTTTCTTCGAGGATACCAATGTCGGAAAAGTAAAAAAAGAGGTGTTTGAGGCATCCGATGAAGAGATCGATCGCATCCTGGAGGAATACGGCATTCCTGCCCCCTCGGAGCTGGGTATGCCCAACACCTACATTCAGACGACCAACCGTACTGCCGCCATCGAGAAACGCAGAAAGAACGACATCGTGTTCGTCCCGATCGGCTGCACGGAGAATCACGGCCTGCATGCCAATACGGGCCTGGATACCTTCCAGGTGACTCAAATGCTGGAGGGCCTGCGGCGCTATACCGCAAAGCAGGGCCACGAGTGCAACATTGCATTCCCCGCACTGCTCTACGGCGGACATCCCTACCATCATATTGCTATGCCCGGTACGGTGAACATGCCCCATGAGGTGGTTCAGGAGACCCTGATTTATGTTATGCTTGGACTGTGGAACGATGGCTACCGGAAAATCATTTTCATTAACAACCACGGTCATTCCTGGATGCTGACGGCGGCCATTCAGGAGTTCTGTAAGCGCTACCAACTGCCCGGTATCTTCCGCTTCATTGACTGGCACCGTGCCATCCGGGAGTTCTTTATGCCGGTCAACCGAGAGGGGAGCTTCCAGACTTCTTTCATCCATGCCGACGAGATCGAGACCTCCTTTGCAAAGCTCCTGTTCCCGGACATGATCGATATGTCCAAGGCCCAGGAGGCCTGGCCCAAGTCCCTGCTGCCTAACGGGCACTTTGACAACTCTGTGGATGCCTACCGCCGTCCCTGTACCTGGGAGATGGGGGAGGGCCACAATGCTATTGAGATCAAGGGAACGCCGGAGGGCGTGGTAGGTAACCCGAAGCTGGCAACGGCGGAGAAGGCAAAGCGGCCCACTGCGGCCTTCCTGAAGTACATTACGCTGGTGCATGATGAGATTCTGGAGGCCTATCCTGCCGGTTCTGTGCCGGATCCGGAGTTCACCACTCTGCGCAGCCGGAAAGAGCTGGAACCCTTCCTGCGGGAGCCCCTCAGTGAGGGCTGGAAGTCCGTATATGAGCTTCCTCGCATTGGAGTTTTTGAGAAACTGTAAAAAGGCTACGGGGGCCGCATACCGCCTGAACTTCGGGTGCGTATGCGGCCCGTTTTTTGAGAAAGGAGCAAACAGATGGAGATGTTTTCATTGGAAGGAAAACGTGCCCTGGTCACCGGGGCGGCCCAGGGGCTGGGGCAGGGGTATGCCCTGGCGTTGGCCCAGGCAGGGGCCAGTGTGGCCATTTTGGATGTCAGCCCCCAGACGGATGCAATTGCCCGGGAGATGGCGGGGGATACGCTGGAAATTATTGGAATCCGCTGCAATCTGCTGGACCGGGATTCTTTGAAAGAGGGCTTTCGTCAGGCTGTAGAGGCCTTGGGCGGGCTGGATATTCTGATCAATAACGCCGGAATCCAGGTCCGGGGCAAGGCAGAGGAGATCGAGCTGAATGCCTGGGACCGACTGATTGAGCTGAATCTGACGGCGACCTTTGAAATGTGCCAATTGGCTGCTCGACAGATGCTGATTCAGGGCCGGGGAGGCAAGATCGTCAATGTTGCCTCCATGCTCAGCTTCTTTGGTGGGCTGAACTGCTGCCCCTATGCGGCTTCCAAGGGGGCAGTGGCCCAGTTGACCAAGGCACTGTCCAATGAGTGGGCCGGCCAGGGAATCAACGTAAATGCCATTGCCCCCGGTTATATGGACACCCCATTGAATACGAAGCTGCGGGCGATTCCGGAGCGGGACGCGGAGATCACCGCCAGAATTCCGGCCCACCGATGGGGACTGCCGGAGGATCTGATGGGTACGATCATCTATCTTTGCAGCAGGGCTTCGGACTATGTGTGCGGTACGGTGATCCCCGTGGACGGTGGGTATCTGGGAAGATAGGGAGGATGCGCTATGACAGTTTTGGAGGAGCTGCTGAGGGAAAAGCTGATTGCCATTATCCGGGGCATCCCGGCAGAGCGTATGGAACAGACGGCCCGGGCATTGCTGGCGGGCGGTATCCGCTGCCTGGAGGTGACCTTTGACCATGCCTCCCCAAAGGGGCGGGAAAACACGCTGCAATCGTTGAGGTGCTTAACCGGAATCTCGGAAATCCTTCCGGGAGCTGGTACGGTGCTGACGGTGGAAGAGGTGGAACTGGCCTGTCGGGCCGGGGCAAAATACATTATTTCTCCGGATACGGTGCCGGAGGTCATTGCGAGGACCAAAGCGCTGGGTATGATCTCTATCCCCGGGGCCATGACGCCCACGGAGGTTACGTTGGCCTACCGAAGTGGGGCAGATATCGTTAAGCTCTTTCCGGCCGGAATCCTGGGGGAGAATTACTGCAAGGCCCTGCGGGGGCCCCTGCCTCACATCCCTTGTGCGGCGGTGGGCGGTGTGGATGCGGAAAACCTCGGTCAATTCTACCGGGCAGGGATCCGCTGCTTCGGTATCGGCGGTTCGCTGGTCAGACCGGCGGATGTCAGAACCGGACGCTTTGAAACCGTAACAGCCGGAGCCGCGGCCCTTCGGGCAGCACTGACCCAGGCGGAAAGGGAAATTTGATTATGGGTTATATCATTACTCTGGACACCGGTACGACAAATACCCGGGCAATTCTATGGAATCCTTCCGGCGAGCGTGCGGCTTCTGCCAATGCCAGTGTGGGCGTGCGCAATACTGCCATTGACGGCAATACGCGGAAACTATCTGCAGGTGTTCGTGATGTTTTGGAGTCATTGCTGAGGCAGGCAGAAATCGGCTATGAAGAGGTTGAGGCCATATTCGCTTCCGGCATGATCACCTCGGAGATTGGCCTGATCGAGATTCCGCACCTGGTGGCCCCCGTGGGCCTGGAGCAGCTCACCCGGGGCATTGTCAAGGTCACGGACCCTGCCGTTCTTCCCATAGGCCGTCCCGTCTACTTCATCCCCGGAATCCGCAATAACTATCCCTTGCCGCCCAAGGCCCAAGACCTGCGGCAGGTGGACTTCATGCGGGGGGAGGAGGGCCAGTGTATCGGCATTTTGGGCTCCCACAGTCTCTCCACTCCCTGCAACATCGTGGCCCTGTCTTCCCACACCAAGGTCATGTACATCAACGGAGTCGGCCAGATCGAGGCCAGCAGCACCACCATCAGCGGGCAGTTCTTTGAGGCTCTGCTCTCCTCCACCAGCATCGGCAAAAGCATTGCCGACATCCCCGGCGAGGAGCCCGGCGGCTACAGCTATGAGGAGCTGGTTCGCATCGCTGCCGACTGCGTCCGCCACGCGGGACTGGGCCGCACCTGTATGATGCCCAGATTCCTGCAGGTGCTTATGCGCTCCAACAGTGACGAGCGCCGCACCTTCATTGACGCGGCCATTGCCGCCGATGATCTCAATGCCTTCCACGAAATGCGGGAGCAAGGGTATCTTTCCGATCGGTATCTCCTGTACGGCCACAAATCCCGGTGCGAACTATATACCTATATGCTGAAAAAGGAATTCGGTGACCACATCACCGTGGAAAGC
>OQWM01002148.1_pt1 | contig 13496 bp, 13 predicted proteins | sample 1691531 | NCBI WGS metagenome assembly OQWM01 (sample SAMN03418257, study PRJEB22391) | human gut metagenome | biome: human-gut; feature: organic feature; material: feces | host: Homo sapiens | place: Tanzania | collected 2013-01
CTCACAGCGGCAGCAGGTCGCTGCGCAGCGCAGCGGCGCAGATGGGGCTTTCCTACTCCAAGGCGCTGGCGATCGTCAAGCGCGCCGAAGCCGAGCTGGGCTTTGCCCTGACCGAAAAAACCATCGGCGGCAGAGGCGGCGGCGGAAGCCGGCTGACCCCCGAAGCCGAAATATTTTTGCACAAGTACGAGGTGTATCGTGATGCCTGCAGCCAAGCCAACCGCGAGATCTATCATACGGTCTTTGGAGGTCAGCCATAAAAGGCACCTGTTTCTGACCGGCAGCCGCGGTGCGGGCAAAAGCACGCTGGCGCGTCAGCTGCTGCCGCTGCTGGCAGATACCCCCGTGCCGGGGTTTGCGACCCATGTCACACCCCAAACCTGCGTTACCCTGCAGGACCTTACCACCGGGCGCAGCGGCATCATCGGCGCTGCCACCCGGAACAGCCAGCCCGGTCTGGGTATGCGCTGTGTCGAGGAGGGGTTTCTGTCCGTGGGCGTTCCTGCCCTGCAAGCCGCCGCAGAGGCTCCCTGCGCGTGGGCTTTGCTGGATGAGCTGGGATATCTCGAAAGTGCCTGCACGCCCTTCTGCGCGTCCGTAGAGGCACTTCTGGGCGAAAAGCGCGTACTGGCGGTCCTGCGCAAGCAGGATACACCCTTTTTGAGCCGTCTGCGCAGCCGCCCCGACGTATTTTTGCTGGATCTGGATGTCCCCTTCCCTGCCGTTGGCTGCGTGGTCATGGCTTCCGGGCTGGGGCAGCGTTTCGGCAGCAACAAGCTGCTGGCAGATTTCGGCGGGCAGCCCCTGATACAACGCGCCCTCGCGCTGGCTGGTTCCGGGCTGTTTGCGGCGGATCTCACGGTGACCCGCCACGCCGATGTGCAAGCGCTCTGCCAGACGCAGCACCGCCCTGTGTTGCTGCACAGTGAACCCCACCGCAGCGACACCGTGCGTCTGGGGCTGTCCGCCCTTTTGCAGCAATGCCCGCAGCTGCAGGCTTGCCTTTTCTTGCCCGGCGACCAGCCGCTTTTCAGCGCCGAGAGCCTTTCTTCCCTGCTGCTGTTGGCTGACCCGCACGCCATTTGGCGCACAAGCAACAGCAACGGCGTTGGCAGCCCTGTGCTGTTCGGGCGGGATTATTTTGATGAGCTTCTGCATCTCACCAAGGGCGGCGGCAGCGAGGTGCTGCAGCGCCACCCGGACACGGTGCATCTTCTCCCCTGCCCCGACTGCGAGCTGCGCGATGCCGACACCCCTGCCGCACTGGCAGAGCTGGAAAAATTCTTGAACCATTTCTGACATAACACCGTATAAATCGGCGGACAACGGCTCGTCCGTCGATTTTTGTTACAAATTTTCTGCAATTTGCTATAATTACGACAAAAGGATTCAGGGGGATTTGTTATGCAGATGTTGTTTCGCCAGCGTATTTTCTCTTGGTTTGATTCCTACGATATCTACGCCGAGGACGGTTCCGTTCTGTACACCGTCAAGGGGCAGCTTTCCTGGGGGCATTGCCTGAAAATTTTCGATGCCGACGGCTGCGAGGTCGGCACCGTAAAGGAGCGCATTTTCACCTTTCTGCCCAAATTCGAGCTGTATCTTGGTGAGGACTACATCGGCTGCATCTCCAAGGAATTCACGCTTTTCCGCCCGGTTTTTACCGTGGACTGCAACGGCTGGCAGGTTCAGGGTGATTTCTGGGAGTGGGATTACCAGATCCTGACCGCGCAGGGTCTTGTCGCCGCAACCGTCAGCAAGGAGCTTTTGCAATGGTCCGACACCTACTGTATTGATGTGACCGACCCGCGCGATGCCTTGCCCGCCTTGATGGTGGTGCTGGCGATCGACGCCGAAAAGTGCAGCCGCAACAATTGACAAAAAAGCAGCCCTTTCTGCCGGACGTGCAGAAAGGGCTGCTTTTACTTTTGTTCCGGTGCGCGGGGTTTTGTCAGTTCGTCAAAAATGGGGTCGTTCAACAGCATACCGGGAATCACATACCGATAGGTCGTGCGGCGCCGACCGTTCACAATGCGTATGCCGTTGTTGCCAGGGTGCTGCGTGAGCTGCTGTAACGTTTCCAAATCCTCATCCGTCAGAAATATGGAGATTTGATTCCCTGCTGTTTTCTCTATCGTACTGTTGGAGGGTACATAGATATCCCGCAAGGGATGCATCTCATAGTTGCTGATTCCCTGTTTTTTTGCCTTTTCCGCCTCGCTGTGCAGGATATCCGCTGTCAGGGTACCCACCTTGGTGCCGCGCCAGACGGCTTCACGCTCCAAGATTTCCTGCATATCCAGATGCAGGCGCATGACGATTCGTTGCCTCAAGCGCTCTCCTCCCCTGCCGTATTATACCGACTCGATCAGATCCATCAGCTTTTGTGATGCCTCAATCAGTTCTCTGAGCTGGGCAGCCATAGCTGCACGATCCTCCGGTGTGTAGGTTTCGATTTTCTGGCGCATATTCTTCGCCTTTGCGATGCGCGTCAGCTTCTTGGTCGTCATAGGCACTTTGCCGGCAATAAAATTGTGATCCTTGTCCGTGCTGGTGATTTTCCCACCCGCCGGCTTTGCCGCCGCCACGGCTTCCTCTGCCTCCTGCAACGCCTTGGAAAAGGCGCGATCCCGTTCCTCTATGTCCGCAATGGTCACAAGCTCGGTCAGCGCCTGCGTCATACTCTTTTTAATTTTCCTGCGCTCCGGCAGCAGCGGGTTCATCTTCTTGATTTTCTCAAAGACATCCGCCGCCTTTTTTTGTTCGGTTTCATCAAGGCGCAGATAATACTCGCACTCGGCACGGCTTAAAAAGCCGGCATCCAGCAATTCCCGCAGCCCTTCGTCCAGATATTTTTGAATATCCAACGCTTTATCGATGGTTTTTGCGTTCATGGGGCTGATTTCCTTCAGCTGCTTCTTTGCCTCACCCTCGCTGAGATTAAACGGCTCCTTCTGCAAATTTTCGACAAAGCGCTGCGATGCCTTGCGGAACACCTTCTCGTTGTTAAAGCCCCCGCGCACCTGCAGGTTGGCGGAATCCAGATACACGACTTTTTCGGTATCCGACAAATTGCGCAGCACCTTGCACTGCACCTTCTGCCAGTTGCTCATCACCTTGGGCAGGTTCTTTTCCTCCTGCTCACGGCGCTCCTGCTCTACCAGATATTGCAAAGCGCGCAGACGGCGCTCACCGCTTAACAGCACATATCGGTTGGCGGTGCCGGTCTTGGGGCAAACCACAAGGTTGTGCAAAAGCCCGCTGCGCTTGATATCGTTGGCTAACAGTACGATTTCTTCCTCTGTGTCAGCTTCACGGTAAATATCGTTGTCGGGGTTTACCTCGATATCATCAATATTCAATTCCATGTACTCGCCGCCCGGCTCTTGGTCGCCGCGCACGATGCTTTCCAGCGGATTTTCGGTGTTTTTAAAGCCCTTGTTCTTCAGGCGGTCCAACTTACTTGCCATGGCTTACGCCTCCTTTTCACGGATACGGCTTTCCAATTCCTCGTACGCTTTCATATAGTCCTTGGCAGGGTTGCTGGTGCGGGCGCACAAAACGACCGGCGCCCCCAGCCGGGTGCTGTCCTTGACGGCCTGTCCCTTACGGATTTCTGCTTTGAACAGCTTATCACCAAATTGACCGGAACGTAACTCGTCCCGGATCACCTCCGTCAGGGCTGTTTTTTCCACCATCGTCAAAAGGATGCCCAAAATATCGATTGGCACACCCTCATCCTTTTCAAGGTCGCGGCACATACCGATCGTTCGGTACACGCTATCCCGGCTGTAGTCATCACACACGCAGGGAATCAGCACAAAGTCGCTTGCCACCAATGCGTTGGTTACCATCAAATCGCGGGACGGCGGCGTATCGATCAACACATAGTCGTAATTTTCTGCCACCTGGGCAAGGCTCATCGCCAAAAAGGAGTTGATGCTCTCGTTTTCGGACTGTGCCAAAATTTGCAGCTGGCGGGAGGCCATAGGCGTATTGGCATTGGCAGGAATAATATCAATGCCTGCAAACTCTGTGTGGGAAACATAGTTTTCTGCCCCGGAAATACCATAGGCCCGCAGCATATCATATACACCGCAGCGGGCAAAGCGACTGTCGGTAACGCGGGCGCCTGTCAGCGTGTAGGTGCAATTGCCCTGTGCGTCCATATCAACAACCAGCACTTTTTTTCCGTTTTGTGCCATAAGTGCCGCCATGTTGGTAACGGTCACCGTTTTGCCAACGCCGCCTTTTTCGATACAAACCGAAATACAATAGCCCATTTGTAGCCTCCGATCCTGTTTGGCAGTTATCTCTTAGTTGCTGCTTGACCTCTTTGGTTCTATTATATCAGCAAATCCGGCATAGTGCAAGCCATTTCAGAAATATCTCTTCGTTGCTGTTAAAATAATTTTACCATAAAGCAGTATCCTTTTGTGTCAGAATGTGCTTTATGGTAAAATTGCTTTTTTATCCTTGGGTTTTATCTCTTAGTTGCTGTTATTTTTCAAAGGCATCTGCCCAACCTCCGCCGGTCCAGCTTTCTTTCTTAGCTTCTTCCTGCGGCTGATGGGTTTGTCCTTCCCGGATGACCATCTCCGGGAATAAAAGTCCCTTCTCTACAATGGTCTGGAACAGCCCTTGTGCGTTCTTAATGCGGTTGCTCTTGGCGCATTCCTTCCAGAACACATCGTAGTCCAGTTTTTTGGCAAGCGTTTCAAACAGCAGTTCCAGGCTGCCGTATTTGTCAATAACACTGTTCAAACCATTGACAAACTGCATATTTGCCTTTCCGCTCATCATACCGTCATCCTTGCCCTTCTGGTTGCGGCGGCAAAAATAGGCAGTCAACTTGACAATGTCGTTGTAAGCGTCCTGCTGCCCGCTGCTCAGCATCGGCAAAAGGGTTTCTTCCTTGGCGGCATTGCGCAGGGCGTCCTCCATCTGTTTCTTGGTTTGGGCGTTCTCCGGCGTTAAATGTCCGGTCAAAGGCTGGTTATCCTCGTCCGCTTCGGCAAACTCCGCCTCATATATCTGCGTTTTTTCGTCAGCCGGTACCGGTTGGGTCGTGCTGCCCGCCTTAAAAATATAGATGCGGTAATTGTCCATATCCTCCAAAAGGATCTTGGTCAGATAGGGAACCGGTGCCTTTTTGCTCTGCGCTGCGGGGATGATTTCCGCCGCATAGCGGGGGGCAACACCGCGCAGCCATTGGGTAAGCCCGCCGCAATCGAGGATAATGGCGTTCATACGTCCGAAAACCTCTACATTGCCGCCATCCTCGGCTTGATCGCCGGGGCGGATCGTGCAGCAGGCAGTTGCCAGAATGTCCAAAATCAACAGTACCGCGTTATATTCCTGCGGGTTGAGCTCCTTTTGCAGCTGGTCTAAGCGTGCCTTTACCTCGATTTCCTTTTTCAGGCTAGTTCTGTCCTTGCCAAAGGAATAGGGGATAGAGGTTTCCGGCGCGCTGACGTAGTCGAAGGTGATCAGCGTCTGATCGTCCGTATCCTTGTCATCCAGCACCAATGCCTTGCGCTTTTTGGTCTTTCGGTTGGCGCGTTTGTTGATTTTTTCAAGATTTTCCCGCGCAACCTCCTCGTCCTCCGGCTCAATGGTCACAGCAAGGGATAGTACCTTCTGTCCCTTTTTCTCGTTGACCTCGTAGTCAAACACAATATCCGTGTGTCCGTTGATCTCACTTTTTGCCTTGTCTAAGGCAAAACGGCGGAAGCCCGACCAGCTGTTCGCTGTGTACGAAAGCTGCTCATACAACATACTCAGGTTCCAAATTAACGCTTCACCGTCTGATTTTTTCTTGAGATACAGATTTTGATAGCTCTTGCACAGCTCATAAATGCGGATGCTGTAGGTGCTGCGCATATTCATCGTGTAGGTGATATCCATTGTGGTGTACAAAGTTTTCAGCTGCACCAAATGGGGTTTCAGCACGGGGTCCAGCGTGATGGTCATTCTCGCTTTTTTTTCGTCAATACGAACTTTATTGATCCAACGGAAGGTTTCTACCGTGGTAGTGCCGCTGTTTTTGATCCACTGCACCGGGGCGTTCGCCAATTCCTCGATATTGCGGCGAACCTGCTTATACAGTGCGCCGCTGTGCGGGTTCATGCCGCTGAGCTTGATAAAATCATACACCGACAGCTCATAGGACGGCAGCTCGGTGTCCTCCGGCTTGATCATCGAAAATATATGCAGCATCAGACGCTGCTGGGAGAGTGTCAGATTGTTACGGGTCAGCTGAACCAGATCGTTGGATTTGCGGACGATCGTTTGGTTGCCGCGTTCCTCAAACGTAACGATGAGATTATCCTTTTTTTCCGTTTGCAGGTCATTCTCCATTGCTATGTCGGAAATTTTCTTATTCGTCATACTGACCCCCTCTGTAAAAGTAGATTTATTGTACCACATCCTGTGATGATATGCAAGAATTGCAACTTTACGCAGGTTTGCAGGTTTTTTATGATTTTCTGTGTGATTTTCGGGATTTTAGGTTGTCAAAGCGCGCAGATATACTATATCTTGTGGTATTGTATTCTATTTTTCACAATCCTGCGTAAAATTGCAATGCAAAATGAAGAAAAAATAATTTTGAAGGCTCTTTTCAGCTTTTTTCGCCATTGATTTTTGTATTATAGCTTTATATTTTATTATTTTAGTAATAAAGTGCTTCCTGCGCAGATTGACAATCGAGTCCTGTGAATAAGGCAACGGTTTCCTGCGGGAAATTGCAATCGGAAACTGCTTGCAATTGCAACCTGCGGATGATTGCAACAGCAGGGGAGGGGATGGAATCCTGTGTTATCCTGCGTAAAATTGCAACCTAGGGGGAGGAACGACCCAAAGACACAAAACTTATAGCCTGCGCAATTGGCAACTGAAAAACAAACAGGGAATAACAACGATCCTACGAAGAAAAAACAATGCGGGTCAGAGGTAAAACCTGTGCGGGATTACAATAATAACAAACATGGCAACAGGAAAATAAAATGACGGCACAACGGCAATTATGAAAAGTGTCCTGCGCAGAATAACAACACTTTTCCTGAGAGATAGTTGCAATAATACGCAGGTTACTTTAGAATAGGAAGGTTTCATACGCAGAATATAAGAGTAAGGGAGTATAACCTGCGTAGGATTGCAATAGAGGAAAAAGGTAAACATAGGACATCCTGCGTGAATTTGCACTCAGCTTAGCTTACGACAGTATACAAATTGATATAATAACTGCAAAGTAAACGAATTGTAATATAAATAGTTTTTTTAAGTACGGATTTACGGAAAAATAAGCACATACAGAAATAAACCTGCGTAATAGGCAACACCCAAGGAAGGTTTTCTGTTTCGGAATCAATATGACAGCAAGGAGAAAATAGGGGATAGCAGTGGGAAAGAGCTGTAACATAATAAATACAAATAGCTATACCGATTGCGTATAATACAAACTGTAAATATTTGACGCTAGAAAAAGAGAACAATCCGTCCTTTAAGAAAACATAACCTGCGTAAAATTGCAACTTTGACGAAAATAGAATCCTCCGCCAAGGCAAAGCACTATTGCAATATTGCGCAGGGTGCTAGTTGCAAACCTACGCAGGATAGAAAACAACCTGCGCAAAATTGCAACTCTGAAAAAGAGGCAAACAAAATAAACAGGGCAGGGGAGAGCAACAGGAGAAAACACACAAACAGCAGGTTACACTGTGAAACATAACAGCAACTATGAGATATTTCCCATTAAAATATAGAAACACGGGTGAATATTGCAACCTTACGCAGGACAAAAACGGTTGCCCACTGCACAGGATATGGACGCCTCATCAAAAAAGGTTTTGTGGGCAAAACTCTTGCAGGCGGCACGGTGGCGCAGTATAATAAACTCACGTTGTAAAAAAGAAGGAGTTTTATATGGAAACGCAAAAAACGCGGGAGGGCTTTGCCTCCCGGCTGGGGTTTATTTTTGTCAGCGCGGGGTGCGCTATCGGTATCGGCAATGTCTGGCGGTTTCCCACAGTAACGGGACAATATGGCGGCGGCGTGTTTGTGCTGTTTTACCTGCTGTTCCTTATTATAATGGGACTGCCCGTTTTAACCATGGAACTGGCAGTGGGTCGCGCCGGACACGGCAGTGCCGTACAGGCATACCGGGCGCTGGAACCCAAGGGCAGTAAATGGCATCTGCACGGTTGGTTCTGCATTGCGGGCTGTGCCTTGCTGATGATGTACTACACAACCGTTTCCGGCTGGATGGTGGATTACTTTTTTAAGTTTTTGACCGGACGGTTTGCCGCCGTACCGACGGACGCGGTAGGGGAAATATTCCCGACTATGCTGAGCAACGCGGGTGAGCAGGTGTTCTGGATGGTGCTGGTGACTGTGCTGGGCTTTGTTGTCTGCGCACGCGGTCTGCAGGGCGGCTTGGAGCGCATCGGCAAATGGATGATGAGCGCCCTGCTGCTGTTGATCCTTGTGCTGGTGGGACACAGCCTGACCTTGCCGGGCGCTAAGCAGGGGCTGGCGTTCTACCTGCTGCCGGATTGGCAGCGTGCGGTGGAACAGGGAATCGGCAATGTGCTTTCCGCTGCCATGAACCAAGCGTTTTTTACGCTGAGCCTTGGTATCGGCGCGATGGAAATCTTCGGCAGCTATATGGACCGCCGATACAGCTTGTCCGGCGAGGCAGCGCGTATTTGCGCACTGGATACCTTTGTTGCCATCTGCGCAGGTTTGATTATTTTTCCCGCCTGTTTTTCCTACGGCGTTTCGCCCGATGCAGGTCCGCAGCTGATTTTTATCACGCTGCCCAAGGTCTTTGTCAATATGGCGGGCGGACGACTGTGGGGAACGTTGTTTTTCCTGTTTATGACCTTTGCCAGCTTCTCAACCGTGCTGGCGGTATTTGAAAACCTGATTGCCGCCCTGTGCGAGCAGTTGGGCTGGAGCCGCCGCCGTGCCTGCGTGGCGGGCGCTGTGGGGCTTGCGGTACTGGGGCTGCCCTGTGCGCTGGGTTATAATGTATGGGGTGCGCTGCAGCCCTTGGGAGCAGGCAGCACCGTGCTGGATTTTGAGGATTTCCTTGTCAGCAATTTGCTGCTGCCCGCCGGAAGCCTTGTGTATTTGTTGTTCTGTGTCAGCCGTTGGGGCTGGGGGTGTGACAGCTATTTGCGGGAGTGCAACACCGGCAGCGGGCTGCGTATGCCCCGCTGGCTGAAACCGTATTTCCAATATATTTTGCCGGTTTTGATTGCCGTGATTTTGATTCGCGGGCTTGTATAAATCGGGTGCCGTCCGCATATTGTGCGGGCGGTTTTTTGTGTCCGGAATTGACACAGACACCTAAAAATGCTATACTGTTTACAACGTTTGGTTGTAATTTTGAGCGAAAGGGGAGAGCAGATTTGCAGGAAAAAACCTATCTTGCCATTGATTTAAAATCCTTTTTCGCATCGGTAGAATGTGTTGAGCGCGGTCTGGATCCCCTTACCACCAACCTGGTGGTGGCGGATGCCGCCCGCACACAAAAGACCATCTGTCTGGCGGTTTCGCCGTCCCTGAAGGCATACGGCATACCGGGACGTGCGCGGCTGTTTGAGGTCGTGCAAAAGGTGGAGCAGGCCAACGCATGGCGGCGCACAAAGGCTCCCGGACGGGAATTTACCGGCAAGAGTGCCAGCGCAACGGAGCTGGCGCTGCACCCGGAATATGAGCTGGACTACATCATTGCACCGCCGCAGATGAGCCATTATGTCGCCAAAAGCACCCAAATCTACAGCATTTATTTGCAGTTTGTTGCGCCGGAGGATATCCACAGCTATTCCATTGATGAAGTATTCATTGATGCAACGTCCTATTTGAAGCTGTACAACCTTACTGCCCACGATTTTGCCATGAAGCTGATCTTGGAGATCCTGCGCGTGACCGGCATCACCGCCACGGCGGGCATCGGCAGCAATTTGTATCTTGCCAAGGTGGCGATGGATGTGCAGGCAAAGCATATCCATCCGGACAAAAACGGTGTGCGCATTGCCGAATTGGATGAGCAGAGCTATCGCCGCCTGTTGTGGGAACACAAGCCGCTGACAGATTTTTGGCGGGTTGGGCGCGGCTATGCCAAAAAACTGGAGGCGCACGGGCTGTATACCATGGGCGATGTGGCACGCTGTTCTCTGGGAAAGGAAGGCGATTTCTATAACGAGGAACTGCTTTACCGCCTGTTCGGCACCTACGCCGAGCTGCTGATCGACCATGCATGGGGGTGGGAGCCGTGTACCCTTGCGGACATCAAGGCATACAAGCCGTCTGCCACCAGCATTGGCGGCGGGCAGGTGCTGCACTGCGCCACCGAATTTGAACAGGCACGGCTGATAGTACGCGAGATGGCGGATGCCCTTGTGCTGGAGCTGGTGGATAAAGGGTTGATGACCAAGCAGATGGTGCTGACGGTGGGCTATGATATTGAAAACCTGACCGACCCTGAGCGCCGCAAGCAGTATCACGGTGCTGTGACCACGGATGTGTACGGACGCAAGATCCCCAAGCACGCCCATGGCACGGAAAATCTGGCGGGGTACACCTCCTCGACCCGGCAGATCATGGAGGCTGTCACGGCGCTGTATGACCGCATTGTGGACAGGAACCTGCTGGTGCGGCGGCTGAATCTGGTTGCTAACAATGTTCTGACCGAGCAGTCTGCCCATGAAGCGGAAGCCAGCGAGCAGCTGGATTTTTTCTCGGTAACAGAAAAGGCGCAGGCGCAGTATGCCGAGGAACAAAAAGAGCTGGAACGTGAGCGCCGCCGCCAACAGGCCATGCTGTCCATCAAGAAAAAATTCGGCAAAAATGCCATTGTGAAGGGGATGGATCTGCAGGAGGGCGCGACCGCCATGCAGCGCAATGCGCAGATTGGGGGACATAAGGCATAATGGGCAAGTATGATGACATCATTCACCTGCCGCATCCGACATCGGAACGGCATCCGCGGATGTCCCGGCAGGATCGTGCAGCGCAGTTTTCACCGTTTGCGGCGCTGACAGGGCTGGGCGCAGCCTTGCAGGAAAGCGCCCGCCTGACCGAAAGACGTTTGATACCCGATGAATACGAGCAGGCAGAGCTGGACAAAAAACTGCAGTACCTGCGCGAAAATCTGTCCCGACAGCCTGCGGTGGTCATTACGCATTTTGTGCCTGATGACCGCAAGGAGGGCGGCAGCTACCGCCGCACCGAGGGCAGGGTCAGGAAGCTGCTGGAATTTGAAAGACAGCTGGTGCTGACGGACGGTACGACCTTGGCAATTGAGGATATTCTGGAATTGGATCTATTATAAAAAGCTGCCCGTGCGGGCGGCTTTTTTGTTTTCTGTGCTTGACAAAGAAGGAAAACCATGCTACTATATACTTCAAATTTGAACTATCCAAAAATGAAAGGAAGCGAGCCGATGTTTGCCGGCATAGAGATTTTACAAAAGACATCCCTTGCCTACAGTGCTTTTTGCAAGCCGCTGTGCGCAGAGGTTGGGCTGCCGCAGACGGCACTGGATATTTTGCTGTTTTTTGCCAACAATCCCCGCTACAAGACCGCCCGCGATGTGGTCGAGGTGCGGCATATCAAGGCAAACCTTGTGTCAGTCAATGTAAACCGACTGGTCGATGAAGGGTATCTGGTGCGTCTGCCTGTGCAGGGGGACCGGCGCAAGACCGAGCTTGCCTGCACCGAAAAGGCGCAGACAGTCATTGCGCGCGGGCGGCAAAAGCAGACAGAATTTCTAGCCGCCATGTTTGAGAATATGGACGAAAAAACCCGCGAGGCATTTTTTGCCGCCTTGGGGAAAATAGAAAACAATCTGGACAAAATGATGAAGGAGAACGGTTAAATGCAGTGGATCATTACCTTGTTGGTTACCTTTTTTGCCGGTATGGGTGCCGGGCTTGGCACGGGTTTTGCGGGTATGAGCGCGGCGGCGGTCATCAGCCCGATGCTTATCACCTTTTTGCATATGGACCCGTATATGGCGGTGGGCATAGCGCTGTCCTCTGATGTGCTGGCCAGTGCGGTTTCTGCCTACACCTACCACAAAAATAAAAATCTGGACATCAAAAACGGTCTGATTATGATGGCGAGCGTGCTGACCTTTACGGTGGTAGGCAGCTATATTGCCAGCCTGCTGCCGTCGGCAACCATGGGCAGCTTCTCGGTGTTTATGACCTTCCTGCTGGGCATTAAGTTTATTGTGCGCCCGGTTATGACAACCAAGGAAGCTATGCAGAATGTCCCTGCCAAAAAACGCGCGGTACAGTCGGTTTTGTGCGGGATGATCATCGGCTTTATCTGCGGCTTTGTGGGCGCCGGCGGCGGTATGATGATGCTGCTGATTTTGACCGGTGTTCTGGGCTATGAGCTGAAAACCGCCGTGGGTACCAGCGTATTTATTATGACCTTTACGGCGCTGACGGGCGCAGCCTCGCACTTTGCCATCGGCGGTGCGCCGGATTGGTCGGTCTTTGCGTTGTGCGTTGTGTTCACGCTGCTGTGGGCGCGCATTGCCGCCGTGTTTGCCAACAAGGCGAAGCCTGCCACGCTGAACCGTGCAACGGGTGTGGTGCTGGTCGTGCTGGGGCTGGTTATCATGGGCTTTAACCTGATTGCCTAAAAAGAATAGAACGTAACAAAAACCGCCTCCGAATTTTTTCGGAGGCGGTTTGGTTTAATAGGAACAAATAAATTGGTAGCTGTTTCCGCCGTCTATGACGCGGAAACAGTAATGCATCGTGCGTACCTCACGGGAGGAGTCCTCGTACTGGCTGTCGTCAATAGCAAAATCCACCTCAACGCGGGTTCCCCCATCGGTGTAGGTTACACCTGCCGGTTTGACGTCCAGATAGGGCAGTTCGGTTTCCAGCGAAAAGGGATAACAACCGTCCGAAGGTTCGCCAAACGGCCATTCGGTAAGCTGTGATAGATCAAGATCTTCCAGCCCCAAGACATCCTGTGCAGTTTTCCGAAGATCTGCCTCGGGAATTTGCAGAAAGTAATCCTTCTCGACGTAAGTGCCTTCCGGATGGGAAAGATAGGTTTGCAGCAGGAGGTAATAGGGCAGATAGTACGCGGTGGGCAGATGGGAGCTGTCCTCTGAGGGCTGTTGAAAAAACGTGGCAAAGCGCAGAGCAAAATCTTCCACAGGTTCGCTGCCGGCGGTCAAGTCGTCACTGCTGGGGGAGGGGACGGGTGTTTCTGTTATGGCTGGAGATTGTGTGGGCGCAGGTGCGGCAGATTCTGTCACAGGCGGTGCTTGGGTTGCCCCCGATGTGGACAGCGATGAACTTGCCGCAGGGGTGCAGCCTGCCAAAAGCAGCAGAGATAACCCAATACAGGCAGATTTGCAAAAAATGCTTTTCATGAAAAACCCTCCTTTTCCTTATTATAACACAGAATGTTGCCGATTTGTTGCAAGACAAAAAACGTACAGGAACCGCATTTGATAC
>OQWM01002150.1_pt1 | contig 13494 bp, 9 predicted proteins | sample 1691531 | NCBI WGS metagenome assembly OQWM01 (sample SAMN03418257, study PRJEB22391) | human gut metagenome | biome: human-gut; feature: organic feature; material: feces | host: Homo sapiens | place: Tanzania | collected 2013-01
GTGACTGGCTTCTGGGGTGCAATCCGTGGGGTGTGAGCATGATCGTTGAGCTTCCTCAAGGTTTCGCTCATAGGTATCATCTACCAAAGAAGCACCTTCGGTCGCCTTTAAATAAACGTAGGATATAGGTGTACCATTCACGACAGCGTCCCAATCTATACGTCCTTGATAATGCGACACGTCAATTCCTTCCTTATATTTAGAGTTAATTCGAGCATTTGACGAACGCATAAATACAGCCGCGGCATGTATCATACGCTTCTCGCCCACAGCCTTACTTGCTAACACGTCAGGTTCAGTAGCAACATACGCTGCCATACCACGACCTTGGTTCTTGTCTTTCTTTCGAGCCATAGCCGTAGCAGGTATCGTGGCCAACACAACGAAAGCCAACGCATACGTACCTATCTTATTTATCTGATTTTTCAAAGTCCATTTTATCTCCATACGCGCAAAATTAAGAAATTATCCCTATATATTCAAAAAAACAGTTCAAATATTAAACTTTTTATCAAAAAGCATACAGTACGGCAGCCCAAATCATCTAATCAAAAAGCACAAGTACGCAAAGATACAAGTTGTTTCACAAAAGACTATCAAAACCTTTGACAGCGTTGGAGAAATTCCAAAACAATAGCAATAATATAAGAAACACGAAAAGGCTCACCAGACATTTTCTGAATGAGCCTTTTTCAATAAAATGTAATAAAACGACAGGGGAAATAAATTCTATCGTCTAAGATAACAGCAAATTGACATCACTTGCACCGCCACCATTTGTCTTACAAAAGATATGGATTCATCTGCTTTTCCTCTGCAATAGTGGTCATTTCGCCATGTCCCGGTAGAACCTTAACTTGAGGAGGGAGAGTAAGTACGTTTTGGCGTAAAGAAGCTACAAGTGAAGTTTGATTACCACCAGGAAAGTCACAACGCCCGATAGCATGGCGAAACAAACTATCGCCACTAAATAAGACGCCCTCTTCTGCGCAATAATAGCATACGCCACCAGGAGTATGACCTGGAGTTGCTATTACTTGCAACGTGATATGCCCAATGTGCACTTCGTCACCTGCACTCAGATATTGCACGACAGGGGGCAACTGTAGTGGATAATCTACACGCAAGAATGCTTTGGTCTGCTCCGCTGCATGCTGATAAGTATCTTTGTCATCCATACCGAGTTCCACGCCGATACCATAAGTGTCATATATGTATTGGGCACCAAACAAGTGGTCAAAGTGGGCGTGCGTATTAAGCAAATGGGTTAACTTTAAGTTATGCTCGGCTATAAAGTCTGTTATATCCCGTTGCTCCTCGGGATAGAATGCACCGCAATCAATTATAGCAGCGTCAAGCGTAGCTTCGTCCCATAACAGATAGCAATTCTCTGCTATCATATTTACCTCAAACCGTGTTATCTGCATAGCAATTAAAGTTGTATATAAGTTACCTTCTTAGTAGTGAAGAACTCATCTTCGAAGTAATCGCTTAGGTTCCACACCTCAGATGTATGCTTAAAGGGAGCCAACTCTTCAGCCAATTCTCCACCCTTCAAACAAATTAAGCCATTGGGCAAAGCATTTCGCTGTTCGCGACTGATGTTCTTACGCACCAATTTTACAAGGTCGGCAGCATTCATCACGGCGCGACTCACTACGAAGTCATACTTACCCTTTTCTTCCATCACATTGCGATGCTCTACCTCTACGTTTTTCAAACCGATTGCTTGAGCCACAGCCGCAGCCACTTTTGTCTTTTTGCCAATACTGTCGATTAGCTTAAAGTGGCATTCAGGGAAGAGTATGGCCAAAGGTATGCCTGGGAAGCCTCCCCCCGTACCGATGTCCATAATATTACTTCCCGCACGGAACTGTATCACCTTGGCTATGCCCAAAGAGTGTAATACGTGGTGAGCGTAAAGATTGTCAATATCCTTACGCGATATAACATTAATCTTTGCGTTCCACTCACGATAGAGTGCATCCAGTTGTTCAAACTGTCGCTGCTGAGTTTCAGTCAACTCCTTAAAATATCGAAAGATTACCTTTGCGTCCATTTTTTTAACTTTTTGCTGCAAAGGTAGTAGAAAAATATATAACTTTGCAAACTGAAACATTTGAAACTTACTAGAAAGAACAAAAATGGTGTCAGAGACTAAGTACATTTTTGTGACTGGAGGCGTTGCCTCGTCACTCGGTAAAGGTATCATTGCCGCTTCAATTGGCAAATTGTTACAAGCTCGTGGATTTAACATCACGATTCAAAAGTTCGACCCTTACATCAACATCGACCCCGGTACACTCAACCCCTACGAACATGGTGAGTGTTACGTGACTGACGATGGGCAAGAGACAGACTTAGACCTCGGACACTACGAACGTTTTACAGGCATTCACACTACACGTTACAACAACTTTACGACAGGACGCATCTATCAAAGCGTTATCGATAAAGAGCGCCGTGGCGACTACCTTGGCAAGACCATTCAGGTCATTCCCCACATCACCGACGAGATAAAGCGCGATATGCTTTACTTAGGCAAGACAAAGAAATACGACTTCGTTATCACCGAAATAGGTGGCACCGTTGGCGACATCGAAGGCCAGCCCTTCCTCGAAGCCATTCGACAGCTGAAATGGGATTTAGGTAAGAACGCTGTATGCATTCACCTCACTTACGTACCCTACCTTGCTGCCGCTGGCGAGCTGAAAACGAAGCCAACACAACACTCCGTTAAAGAGTTGCAAAGTCTTGGTATTCAGCCCGATATCTTGGTATTGCGTGCAGAACATGAGTTGGGCGCTGGGTTACGCCGTAAGATAGCCGCTTTCTGTAATGTTTCACCCGAGGCCGTTGTTCAAAGCCTTGATATGCCTACTATCTACGAAGTACCTCTTCGTATGCAAGAACAAGGACTTGATGCAACGATACTTCGCAAGCTTGACATGCCTGTAGGCGACACTCCAGGGTTAGGCCCTTGGCGTTCTTTCCTTGACCGACGCCACAAAGCTACTGAGATTATTAATATCGGCTTGGTAGGCAAGTACGATTTACAAGATGCCTATAAGAGCATACTCGAAGCCCTTTCACAGGCTGGCACTTATAACGACCGTAAAGTAAAGTGTCACTTTATCAACTCTGAGAAGATTACGCCAGAGAATGTCAGCCAAATGTTAGAAGGCATGGACGGCTACGTAATATGCCCAGGATTTGGCCAACGCGGCATCGAAGGTAAAATCATTGCCGCACAATATTGCCGCGAACATAACCGTCCGACATTTGGCATTTGCCTTGGTATGCAAATGATGGTAATCGAATTTGCACGCAACGTATTAGGCTTAACCGATGCCAATTCAGCTGAAATGGACGCTAAGACCGAACACAACGTTATTGACCTCATGGAGGATCAGAAGAACATTACCAATATGGGCGGTACAATGCGTCTTGGAGGTTATGAATGTACCTTACGCAAAGGTAGCCGCGTGCGCGAGATTTATGGTAAAGAAATTATACGTGAGCGCCACCGCCATCGTTATGAATTCAATAACGACTTCCGCTCACAATACGAAGTTGCTGGTATGGAATGCGTAGGTACCAATCCCGACACCGACTTAGTCGAAATCGTAGAGATTCCTACCCTCTCTTGGTACGTCGGTACGCAATTCCACCCCGAATATTCAAGCACGGTGCTTAAACCGCACCCCTTGTTCCTCGACTTCGTAAAGGCTGCAATTGAAAATAAAAAATAATAATTGGGTGAATGGGTGAAGACAGGAGGCTCACCGCCTCCTATCCCATTACCCGCAAACCCGTTAAAGCAAGACATGGACAAAAACACAATCGTTGGATTAGTGCTAATGGCTGCTGTTATTATAGGCTTTGGTTGGTACAATAGCAACCAAGAAGCACAATTACAGCACGCCTCTCAAACAGAGCAAACTTCTCAAGGTAAAAACAAAGCTACTTCTAATAATGCAGAAGCAGCACAAAAGCCGTTGTCTTTCTCTCAAGCCGATAGTACCGACATCTTCTATGCTGCTACTAAAGGACAAGCACAAGAAGTTGTATTGAAAAACGAGAAAGTAAGCGTTAAAATTAACACAAAAGGTGGTGCTATTAGCGAAGTAAAGCTAAACGAATACAAGAGTTATAAGGACTTTGAAGCGAAAAACGAGAATCCACTTACGCTTTATAACGCAAAGGACGCTGGCCTTAACTTTAAGGTTGACACGAAAGAAGGTACACTTAGCTTTGAAGACTACTACTTCACCCCTATCAATGCCACCGATAGCACTGTCACGATGCGCCTTAATGCTAACAATGGTGCAAGTATCGACATTGAATACCAACTTTTGCCCAACAATTACTTAGTTAATTTCTCAGTAAAGGCAAACGGACTGCAAAAGTACTTCCCTGGAGCTACGCAAACAATTCTCTTAGATTGGCACGACCGCGTAGCACAACAAGAGAAGGGCTTCTACTTCGAGAACATGTATTCAACGCTTACCTACAAAAAGCATGATGATGACACCAAGAAGATGTCAGAAAACGAAACGCAAGAAGAAAGCGTTACGGAAAGCGTTGATTGGATTGCTTTCAAAAACCAATACTTCAGTTCTGTACTGCTTGCAGCAGAACCGCTGAAGAACGTTAACGTCAAGAGCGAGCAGTTAGAAGAAGGCTCTGGTTACTTAAAGAACTATAGTGCCAACATGATTGCAAACTTCGACACAAAGGGAGCGAAAGCAACAAAGTTTCAATTTTACTTTGGCCCTAACAACTATCGTTTGCTGCAATCAATGGACGATTACAAGATCTCAGCACACGACAACGACCTTCAAGGACTCGTTTACTTAGGTTGGCCAATTGTAAAGTGGATTAACCGTTTCTTTACGCTTTACATCTTCGATTTCTTCACACGCCTTGGTTTGCCAATGGGTATTGTGCTTTTGCTCATTACGCTATTACTTCGTGCGATTGTCTACGTGCCTACACGCAAGAGTTTCTTGAGCAGTGCTAAAATGCGCGTACTGAAGCCTAAAGTGGATGAAATCGCAGCAAAGTACCCCAAGCAAGAGGACGCCATGAAGCGTCAACAAGAGACCATGACGCTCTACTCACAATACGGTGTCAGTCCTATGGGCGGTTGCTTGCCTATGATTATTCAAATGCCAATTTGGATTGCCATGTTCAACTTCGTGCCCAACGCTATTGAGTTGCGCCAACAAAGTTTCTTATGGGCCGATGACTTGTCTACCTACGACTCGCTCATCTCATGGAACACCAACATTTGGGGCTTAGGCAATCACCTCAGTCTATTCTGTCTCTTATTCTGCGCGACGAACTTGCTCTATAGCTTTATGACTATGCGTCAACAGCGCGAAACAATGTCGGGCGAACAAGCACAACAGATGAAGATGATGCAATGGATGATGATGCTCATGCCACTCTTCTTCTTCTTCATGTTTAACAAATACTCAGCTGGTCTTAACTACTATTACTTCATCTCATTGCTTTTCAGCGCATTGACCATGTGGTACTTACGCAAGACTACAGACGACAAGAAACTTCTTGCTAAACTTGAAGCCAACTATCAAGCAAACAAAAACAATCCCAACAAAAAACCAAGCGGATTGGCTGCTCGCTTAGAAGCTTTGCAAAAGCAACAAGAAGAAATGATGAAGCGTCAGCAAGAAATCCAGCAACGCAGACAACAGAAATAATTAAAATCATCTTTTATTATTAAGAAGCTAAAAGCTATTCCTCTTATGGTTTTGGCTTTTAGCTTCTTTTTTTATAGACCTACATTCTTTTACTCCCCTCTTTCCCTATTCCAACATGAATTTAATCCGAACAATGCTTACAGCCTCTATGATTGCCACAAGCACTGCCATTATCACACCCGCTATGGCACAAGATTTTATAGGCAAGCAACAGCCAGTCTTACAATCAGACCGCATGACCCCTGAAGCACTTTGGGCTATGGGTCGCATCGGTGGCTTCAAAGTATCTCCTAGCGGCAAGCAAGCCGTATACGCTGTAACTTATTACAGTGTTAAACAAAATAAGAGTCACTCAGTACTTTACACACTCGATCTCAACTCACACAAGTCTACACAACTCACGACAAGCACCCATAGCGAAATGGGAGCCACCTACGTTAATGGTGGAAAAGAGATTGTTTACCTCTCTTCCGAATCGGGCAGCAGTCAACTTTGGAAGATGAACGCTGACGGCACATCACGTCAGCAAATTAGCCACACACAGAGCGACGTGGCTGACTTTCTATTCTCGCCCGACGAAAAGAAGGTTATTCTCATCATGGAGGTAGACCAAAACCATAGCATTCAAAAGAACGATGCCGACTTACCTTTAGCCACGGGTATGGTGATAAATGACCTCATGTATAAACATTGGGATACATACGTCACCTCTGCGCCCCACCCTTTTATTGCTGATTTTGACGGCTCTACCATAACAAATGCACAAGATATACTGAAAGGCGAACCCTACGAATGTCCCATGATGCCCTTCGGAGGCATAGAACAATTAGCCTGGAGTCCTGATTCGAAATCCATTGCCTACACTTGTCGCAAGAAGGTGGGCAAAGATTATGCTATTAGCACCGATAGTGACATATTCCTTTACGACACGACAACTGGTAGCACTACCAACCTTTGCAAACCTGCAAACTATAGTGCACCAGCAGTCGAGGCGGATCGTTCGTTAAAAGACCAAGCAGTTAATCACCCCCGTACAGACTGCAACATGGGTTACGACCAAAATCCACAATTCTCACCTGACGGACGCTACATTGCTTGGAGCAGTATGGAACGCGACGGCTACGAAAGCGACCGTACTCGCTTATGCGTACTTGACTTGCGTAGTAAGAAGAAAACCTACGTTACCGAAAAGTTCGAAAGCGGTGTGAATGAGTTCTGTTGGAGCAAAGATAGCAAGACGCTCTACTTCACTGGCGTATGGCACGGCAAGACCAATATTTATCAAACCAATCTGAAGGGTGAACACAAAGCACTCACTGACGACGTAGCCGACTACTCTTTATTAGGTCTTTCACCCGACGGAAAGAGTCTATACTGCAAGCGTCAGAGCATGAGCAGCGCAGACGAAGTATTTGTACTTCCTATAAAGAAAGAGGCCAAAGTTCAACAGCTTACAGAAGAAAACAAATACTTTTACGACAACCTTACATTTGGCAAGGTTGAAGAACGTTGGGTAAAAACCGTTGACGGCAAAGAAGAACTATGCTGGGTTATCTACCCTCCCCACTTCGATCCCAATAAGAAGTACCCCACCCTGCTCTTCTGCGAAGGTGGTCCACAATCACCCGTTAGCCAATTTTGGAGCTTCCGTTGGAACATGCAAATCATGGCAGCCAACGACTACATCGTCATAGCCCCCAACCGTCGCGGTTTACCAGGCTTTGGCATGGAATGGCTGGAAGAGATTTCGGGCGATTACTCAGGACTCTGCATGCAAGACTACTTAAGTGCAATTGACGACATTGCCAAAGAACCCTATGTTGATAAAGACCACTTAGGTGCCGTAGGCGCAAGTTTCGGTGGCTATAGCGTCTATTGGTTAGCTGGCAATCACAACAAACGCTTTAAAGCATTCATCGCTCACGACGGCATTTACAACACGCAACAACAGTATGTTGAAACGGAAGAAATGTGGTTCCCCAACTGGGACATGGGTAGCGCACCTTGGAAGAAAGCAGCTGACGGACAAGTGCAAAAGGTGTTTACAACCTCACCCCACCTTTACGTTGATAAATGGGACACTCCCATTCTGTGCATTCATGGTCAAAAAGACTTCCGCATAGAATACACGCACGCAGAGTCTGCCTTCAACACGGCACGTATGCGTGGCATTGATGCTCAACTGCTTTTATTCCCCGATGAAAATCACTGGGTACTAAAGCCACAAAACGGCATATTATGGCAGCGCACCTTCTTCCGCTGGTTAGACAAATATTTAAAATAATACATACACTTTATGAAAGAAATGATTCAACAAAAGCTGAGCGACTCTAAATCTGCTCGCTGGACAGCCCTCGTCATTGTCAGCGTTACAATGATGTTCGGCTACTTCTTTACCGACGTGATGTCACCGCTCGAACCCCTCCTTACAGCCGCCAAAGCTGACGGCGGACTCGGTTTGGGTTGGACGAGTGACGAATATGGCTTCTTCTCTGGAGCATACGGCTACTTCAATGTATTCTTGCTGCTGCTTTTCTTTGGCGGCATCATACTCGACAAGTTTGGCATTCGCTTTACGGGCATTATGTCTACCATTTTGATGTTTGGTGGTGCATTGATTAAATGGTACGCTGTTAGTCACGACTTTGACGGAACTATCGCTGTACCTTTCTTTGGTAGTTATCACACACAAGTCGTTTTTGCCGCTACAGGATTTGCCGTTTACGGTGTAGGCTGCGAGATAGCAGGTATCACCGTAAGTAAGGTAATCGTAAAATGGTTTACAGGTCACGAACTTGCACTGGCTATGGGTTTACAAGTAGCCTTAGCACGTATTGGTACAGCAGGAGCTTTGGCCTTAGCATTGCCTTTTGCCAAGGCTATGGGAGGCGTATCCGCCTCAGTAGGCCTCGGTGCTGCCATGCTTTGTGCTGGCATGATTGCCTTCATCGTATATTGCATTATGGATAAGAAAGAGGACGCTTCAGCTGCTGCTGTACAATCAGAACCTGAAGAAGGATTTAAGTTCTCCGACCTCGGCACACTCTTCTGCAACCGCGGCTTCTGGTATGTTGCTGTCCTCTGCCTCATGTTTTACGCTGGTGTATTCCCCTTCCTTAAGTTTGCCACCAAACTAATGGTAATGAAATACAACGTGCCTGAAGCTACTGCAGGACTCATCCCAGCCATGCTTCCCTTTGGTACAATTTTCCTTACTCCCCTCTTTGGTAGCATTTACGACAAATATGGCAAGGGCGCGACGCTTATGTTAATCGGTAGTACTCTGCTCACGTTGGTACATATCACCTTTGCTCTACCGCTCAACTCATGGGTATTGGCCATTATCGTAATGATCGTATTGGGCATCGCTTTCGGTCTTGTGCCTTCAGCTATGTGGCCTTCTGTACCTAAAATCATTCCAATGAAGCTCTTAGGTACGGCCTATGCACTTATCTTCTACATTCAGAATATCGGTTTGGCCCTTGTCCCCGTATGGATAGGTAAAGTCAACCAAGCTAATACAATGGCCGATGGTAAGACCATTGACTACACACAATCAATGACAATCTTTGCTTGCTTCGGTGCAATCGCTATCGTTATTTCATTGCTCCTCATCATGGAGGACAAACGTAAGGGATACGGCCTTCAAAAGCCTAACATAAAGAAGTAATAGAAAAGTCACCATAAACCCGTGAACGCTGCTATTAACAAAAAAAATAGCAGCGTTCTTTTTTTATCATTATATCTTGCCTCGAAAGGCATTTTTTAGGCTAACAAAACTAATATTTTTACAATAAGAAGACATAAAAGCATTGTAAATCAAAAGAAAGTTGTACTTTTGCACCGCCGTTACGAGATAGCGGCATAATTCAAACCTATTAAAACAAACAAAACAAATGGCAACAAGAATCCGTTTGCAACGTCATGGCCGTAAGAGCTATGCATTCTACAGCATCGTAATTGCTGACGTAAGAGCGCCACGTGATGGTAAGTTTACTGAAAAGATTGGTACTTACAACCCTAACACCAATCCTGCTACAGTAGATTTGAATTTTGAACGCGCCCTTTATTGGGTAGAGAATGGTGCTCAGCCTACTGACACTGTTCGCAACATCCTTTCTAACGAAGGCGTTATGCTTATGAAGCACCTCAATGGTGGTGTTCGTAAGGGTGCTTTCGACGAGGCTGCTGCACAAGCTAAGTTCGAAGCTTGGAAGCAAGCTAAGGACGCTAAGGCTACTGCTGCTGCTGACAAGAAGGCTGCTGACAAGAAGGCCGCTGCTGAAGCTCGTCTTGAAGCTGAAAAGAAGGTAAACGAAAAGATAGCTGAAAAGGTAGCTGAGAAGAAGGCAGCTGCTGCTGCCGCTGCCGCAGAAGCTGAAGCTGCTGCTAATGCTGAAGCTACTGAAGAGGCTGCTGAAGCTCCCGCCGAAGCATAATCTTGAAGCTTACACTTCACACTTAAAATGATTTAAGACCAAACATCGTACAAGATGTTTGGTCTTTTTTTGGCTCTGTAAAGAACTATATAGGTCTGATTATTTCTTATGACAAGTATAAACTGCAATTTGTCGAACAGTTACGTTACAGAACCATAAATAAAAACAAAACAAAGGCTACCTATCTTACTATTAAAGAGGGAAGCGGTCAATTTAAATCGTTAACAACGAATTGTCAATCGTTTAACCACAAATAGTTAGCGTCCACTGGGCAGTGCACATGTTTCCACTGGCCTGTGGAAACACGTATACTGCCCAGTGGAAACACGTCCACTGGCCAGTGGACGCTAACTAATGCACGTTAAGCAAATAGGGGAATGGCGTCAAAAGAACGAAGAAACGTAACGATGCGATGGACTATCCTTGACCTTTTGCCTGTTCATAAGCCTCAACCTCCTTACGACTTCTGCTTGCAGTAACAAGGTATACACCACCGAAAATCAATAAAATAGCAATGCCCTTCACCCAGTTAAAGGAATCCATTCCCCACATAACAGCTACTACACAAGCCACTATGGGTTGGACGTAATTATACATTCCTGCTACTGTTGGACGTAGACTTTTCTGACCTATGACTACAAGCATATAGCTAAAGAAGGTAGCACCGACTACGATAAAAACAAGACTTAATACTTCGGCTATTCCCAAATTGCTCCATTCTGCCGTAACAAAAGATTTTGCAGAAAAAGGCACGAGACAAATAAAGGCATAAGTAAACATCCACTTCATTATAGTAATAAGTGAATACTTGTTGACAAAGTCCTTGTAAACCACTATATACATCGCGTAACAGAATTGTGCTGTCAATACCAACAAGTCGCCCCAAATAGCATTACTTCCACCCGACGAAGCTGAGACTGAACTTGCGCCCCCACTACTCCCCATTATCAACATCAACGCACCCGCTGCACCTGCAGCTATGCCTAAAACCTTCTTACCAGTGATCGGTTCTTTTAATATAATTGCTGCTAACAACATAGCCCAAAGCGGCATACTGGTTGTAATAATTGAGGCATCACCAGGCGAACTCAAACTAACGCCAAAGATAAAACTCCCTTGGTTGAACACAATCCCCAGCAATGACGCAAATGATCGTATCAACATAACCTGCTTCACTGATTTTCTTTTTATCAAATTTGATCAGGGGTGTTCCGGCAGATACCTTCTGGCCTTCTTTTACAAGGTATTCAAAACCGTCACCTTTCATGGCTTCAGTATCAATTCCGATATGTAAAAGGATCTCTGCACCGTTTGCAAGTTTTAAACCACATGCATGACGTGACTCCTGCATAAGTAAGTTGACTGTTGCATCAGCCGGAGCATAAACAGTTTCATTCTCCGGAATGATTGCAAATCCTTCACCCATGGTTCCTGCGGAAAACACACCGTCATTCACTTCTTTTAATGCAATCACATCACCTGTTGCAAATGCTTTTAATTCTGTTACCTCTGCTGATTTAACTTCTTCTACTGATTTAACTTCTTTTGGCTGAAGTTTTTTTTTACCAACCATAACTGTTAATACAAATGGAACTGCTACGGCAATTAACATACAAATAGCAAAGGTTAACATGGATTGCGGCTGCATGGAAAGGATTCCCGGAAGACCGCCAACACCGATTGCATTTGCTGTACTTTTTGTAGCTACACAGACAATTGATGCACATGCAGAACCAATCATACCGCAGATGAAAGGATAACTGTGTTTCAAGTTTACACCAAACATTGCCGGTTCTGTAACCCCCAGATAACAGGAGATACATGACGGAATGTTTACTTCCTGCGCCTGGGCATCATTTTTCTGAAGATAGATCATGCCTAATACTGCGGAACCCTGTGCGATATTGGACAAAGCAATCATTGGCCATAACATTGTTCCGCCAAAGTCAGCAATCAACTGTAAGTCGATTGCATTTGACATATGATGAAGTCCTGTGATTACAAGCGGTGCATACACAAAACCGAAGATTGCACCGAATACAATTCTCAGTGGTCCTGTGATTCCTGCGTATACAACGGAGGAAATGACAGAGCCGATTTTCCATCCGATTGGTCCAAGCACAAAGTGTGCTGCCATAACAGAGAGTACTAAGCTACAGAAAGGTACCACGATCATAGAAATTACAGCCGGACAGATCTTCCTGAAGAATTTTTCAAGATATACCAGCGTAAATGCTGCCAGAATTGCAGGAATGACCTGAGCCTGATAACCAATCATATCTACCTGTACAAAACCGAAATCCCACTTTGGAATATCTGCTGCCGCTGTGCCTGCCACTGCATATGCATTTAAGAGCTGACCAGACACAAGTGTAAGTCCAAGTACGATACCAAGCATCTGTGTTGTACCCATTTTCTTGGTTACAGACCAGCAGATACCAACCGGCAACATATGGAATACCGCTTCTCCGATGAGCCACAGGAAATGGTCAATCCCTGACCAGAACTGGCTGATATCACAGAGCGTCTTTGTACCGTTTTCAAATAAATATAAGCTGTCAATGCAGTTTCTGAATCCCAAAATCAAACCGCCAACAATGATTGCAGGAATGAGTGGAGCGAAAATTTCTGCTAATGCAGTCATAATTCTCTGAACTACGTTCTGATTCTGTTTTGCTGCGCTCTTTACAGCATCTTTCGATACGCCTTCAATGCCTGCAACTGCTATGAAGTCGTTGTAAAAATCTGAAACCGTGTTCCCGATGATTACCTGGAACTGTCCTGCCTGTGTGAAACTTCCCTTAACAACTTTCATTGCTTCAATTTTCTGAATATCCGCTTTCTTCGGATCATTTAATACGAATCTCATTCGTGTGATACAATGTGATACTGCAGCAATGTTTTCTCTTCCTCCCACAAGGTGCAGTAATTCTTTTGCGTCGTTTGTATACTTACCCATCTTGATTCTCCTTATTATTATTAAAATAAATGTTTCGCGCTTATCCTTGTTTAAACAAGTTTTCTTGTAATTATGTTATATCACGCTTGTTTAAACATGTCAACACTTATTTTAAAGCTTGTTTAGACAAGCTATGTCTTATTTGATTCTTGACTTTCCATATGTAAATATTATAATAAATGATGGGTGTTCAAACAAGTGGAGGAACTTATGCCGAAAGCAAAATATGCAGAAATTTATAAAGACTTGGAAAGAAAAATTGAGACCGGAGAATTTGAATTTCAGGAACTTCTCCCCTCTGAAAATACACTGGTGCAGGAATATGACTGCTCACGCATTTCGTCCAATGCTTCATCTTCCAGCACACATC
>OQWM01002151.1_pt1 | contig 13493 bp, 9 predicted proteins | sample 1691531 | NCBI WGS metagenome assembly OQWM01 (sample SAMN03418257, study PRJEB22391) | human gut metagenome | biome: human-gut; feature: organic feature; material: feces | host: Homo sapiens | place: Tanzania | collected 2013-01
GCTGCCTGATGAACCAGTGCATCCACGGCATCGACCTGCTGCGCTGGATGATGGGGGACGAGGTGGACGAGGTCTACGGCGTCACCCGTCAACAGTTCCACGATTACCTCCAGTGTGAGGACATCGGCATGGCCGTTGTGAAGTTCAAAAACGGCGCGGTGGGCACCATCGAGGGCACCGTGAATGTTTATCCGAAAAACCTTGAGGAAACACTCTACCTCTTTGGCGAGACCGGCACGGTAAAGCTGGGCGGCACCTCCACCAACAACATCGACGTGTGGAATTTTGCCGACGAAAGCGACGCCGACGCAAAGAACAAGGGCTTGCAGGAGGCCACCAGCAACGTCTACGGCAACGGCCACACCAGCCTGTTCGCCGACATGATGGACGCCATCGAGCACGACCGCAAGCCCTATGTGGACGCGGTGGCGGGCCGCAACGCGCTGGAGATGATCCTGGCCATCTACCAGTCCGCCGCCACCGGCAAACCGGTGAAGCTGCCGCTGGAGCACACCGCCAGCACGGACTTTAGCGGTCGGTTCGACCGCTGAGAGGGTGCTATGGATTTCTTACAATGGGCGAAGGAGCAAATTAGTAGGAACGCGATTTTCCGCACTTCGGAATTTACCTTGCCCGTAGCCGATCAGCTTGCTTTTTTAAACGCGCTTCCCGAGCCGGAGGATGATCTCGCGCGGTCCTACAACCAGTATCGCTGTCAAATGAGGCTCTCAAACGGAGTGATGCGCCTGATCTGCCAGCTTGCCGCTCTGGTGCTGCTGCCGGTATACCGCCTGCGGCTCATGCACGCACCATCTCCGCGGGCGGAAGCGCCGCGGGACGCCGTATTTCTGTTCGATGGCGGCGATAGTATCCTGCCGGACACCTTGCGCACGGAGTTCCCCGCGCTGTGTCAGGTGCGGGAGTATCAGTACGGCAGCCTGCTGAAAAAAGAAGATATGGCGCTGCTTTCCACGCTGCGCCGCCGCTATCCCATGGCGTTTTATTTCCGCTTCAAGTGTATGCTGAAGCTTGCCATGTACCGTTATCAATACGAGGTCTATCATCCAAAGGCAATGATCGTCAGCGAGGAGTATTCCTATACCTCGTCCGTTTTGAACGAATACTGCCGGCGTTTGGGCGTGGAGCATATCAACGTCATGCATGGAGATAAATCGCTGATGATCCGCGATTCGTTTTTCCATTTTGACCGATGCTATATTTGGGACGATCACTTTGCAAAGCTGTTTCTCCAACTGCGGGCGGAGCCGACCCAGTTCCGCATTGAACTGCCGCCGTCCATGCAGCCCTGGGACGCGCAAGGCGTGGGAAAAACTGTGGACTACACCTACTATTTGCAGGCGGAAACGCCGCAGATGCTGGAAAAGATCGCGGAGAACCTGCAAACGCTGCGGAAGAGAGGCGCGGTGGTGGCTGTGCGGCCCCACCCGGTGTATTCGGACATGGACGCCGTCCGGCGGCTGTTTTCCGATTTTGAGATCGAGGAAAAAAATACGGTCAGCATAGAAACATCTATCCTGCGCACCCGCCATGTGATCTCCCGGCATTCCACAGTACTCTTTCAGGCACATGTCAATCATGTGTCCCTTGTTATTGACGATATCACCGATCCGCGGCAGCACCAGCAGCTGAGAGATCTGAAATTTTGGGGCTTCTCGCTGCCGCACAACCTGTTGAGCGAGGAGCTTTGCCGGGTATCCCAACCGCAGCCGCAAGATCCCTCTGCGGAGCTTACGGGCATATCAATCTTACCAAAGGAGTAGCGTTGCCGTGGCAAAAAAAAATCTGACGCGCTCCGTGGTCTGGCTTTCCGTACTGCTGATCGTTTCCAAGGTTTTGGGACTGGCGCAGGAGATCCTGATGGCCGGGCGCTTCGGCACCGGCAGCGTCACCGACGCCTATGCCGTGGCGGTCACGCTGCCCACCGTTCTTTTTACCCTTTTCTCCAAGGGATTTTCAGAATCTTATATCCCAATCCATACCCGTCTGCCGCAGGAAAAGCGGGATCGCCTGTTCTCCAACACCCTGACGCTGCTCGGTCTGCTCTCCGCTCTGGTGGCGGCAGCTGCGGCACTGGGCGCGGGGATCATTGCGGGCATGCTGGCCCCCGGCTTTCAGGGAGAAGCTGCGGAGCTGACGGCGGCCTTCTGCCGCGTCATCGTGCTTCAGTTCCCGCTTTTGGTGTTCTTTGCGCTGTTTTCCGCCCGCCTTCAGGCGCAGGAGGATTTCATCGCAGTGAGCATCGTCGACAGCCTTCTTGTCCATTTTGTTCTGATCGCCTCCGTCCTGCTGGCATCTGCGGAACACCCCATGCCCCTTGCCTACGGCTATGTGCTCTCCACTGGGGCAGCCGGCGCGGCGCTGGCGGTTTACGCCCGCCGGAAATACCGCCTGCGCTGGCATTGGAAGGCCGATCCCCATGACGCGGACTTCCGCGCCCTCTGTTCGCTGGCGCTTCCGCTGGGGCTGAGCCTTCTGGTGGACGAGCTGAACAGCATGGTGGATCGGATGTTTTCCTCCGGGCTGGGCACGGGCGTCACCAGCGCCTTGAGCTACGCCAACCGGGTGCAGGGTCTCGTCATGACGCTGACCACCATGCTCTTCATTCAGGTCTGCTACCCCCGCATGAACCTGTATTTTGCGGAAGGGGAGAAGGAGAAGGGCAGCGGCTATGTACAAAAGGCGCTGCTGATTGCCTGCTACACCTCGATCCCGCTGGTGGTCATGTTCGCGCTGTACGCCCAGCCGATCATCCGCATCATCTTCCAACGGGGCGCGTTTTCCGATGAATCCACCGCTGTCACAGCAATATGCCTGACGCTGTATGCTCTGGGGATCCCGTTCTTTTCCTTCCGCAGGATCCTGACCAATGCGCTTGCCGCCAATATGCGGCAGAAGCTGATTTTGCGGAATACGGTCATCACCGTGGCCAGCAACATCGCACTTGATTTCCTGCTGGTGCGGATCTGGGGCTACCGTGGCCTCGCCTTGGCCACCAGTCTTTCCGGCGCGCTGGCGGCGGGACTGATGTACCGCGACATCCGGGCCTTGAAGCTGCCGGTCTTTACCCGGCGGCAGGCAGCGGACATTGTCAAATACACCCTCGCCACAGCCTGCGCCGCCGCGGTGAGTCTGCCGGTCTATCGGGCTCTGCGCACCGCATGGAGCGATGAGCTGTCGGCGCTTGCCGCCATTGCCGCGGCAGGCATAATTTATGTCCTCGTCACCGTGCTGCTCAAGTCGGAGCTTTTGATCTGGCTGCACGCACATCTTCCGGCGAGGCTGCAAGTTCTGCGGGGGTATTTCCCCATTCCGGGAGAGGATCCCCGCAAGTAAACTCAGACGAAATTGAGCGGCTTCGGCCGCCGCAGGAACGCTGTCTATACATCTGTACCAGACAGAGCTTACCATCATCCGCAAAAGGAGATCACGGCATGGATTTTCGATCATTCTGCATATTAGAAACGGAAAGTCTGCGGGCGGCGCTGGCCCGCTTGAATCAGGCTGAAAAAAAGATCCTCTTTCTCACCGACAACGCCGGACATCTCACCGCCGCGCTGACGGACGGCGACGTGCGGCGCTGCCTGCTCTCCAGCGGTACGCTGGAGGACAGTGCGGCAAACGCCGGCAACCGCCACCCCATTGCCGCTCGCAGCAGAGAGGAGGCGCTCCGCCTGCTGGCCCGGCACGGCTGCGTTGCCGTCCCGGTGCTGAACGAGGATGGGTGCGTCACGGGCATTGTGCTGGAAGAGAATGAGCGAACAGAGCCTTGCGCCGTCCTCGGTCTGCCCGTGGTCATCATGGCGGGCGGCAAAGGCACGCGCCTTGAGCCGTACACCAAGATCCTCCCTAAACCCCTGATCCCGATCGGTGATCTGCCCATCATGGAGCACATCATGCGCCAGTTCCGGCAGTACGGCTGCACGGAGTTCCACGGCATCGTGAACTACAAAAAGCAGCTGATCAAGGCGTATTTCAGTGAGAATGAGGAAAATTTCAACATATTCTGGTACGATGAGGGCAAGCCATTGGGCACAGGCGGCGGACTGAGCCTGCTGAAAGGGAAGCTCTCCGGCACCTTCTTCCTCACGAACTGCGACCTGCTCATCTTTACCGACTATGAAAAGCTGCTGCGCTTCCACCGGGAGAGCGGCAGCGCCGTCACAATGGTCTGCGCGGAAAAACGCGTCACCATCCCCTACGGCGTTGTCGAAACGGGGGAGGGCGGCGTTATCACCGCCATGCGGGAAAAGCCGGCGTTTCAGTTCCTGACCAACACCGGGCTGTATCTCGTGGAGCCGGAGGTGCTGGACGATATCGGGGAGGACGAAGTCATCGGCTTTCCCGATATCATCGAGCGCCAGCGGCGCAAGGGCCGCCGCGTGAGCGCCTACACGGTGGGTGAGGAGGACTGGCTGGACATGGGCCAGCTGGACGAGTTGGAAAAAATGCGAGAACGGTTGTACGGGAAACCGTGATCCGTCGTTGGCCGAATATTCGACCGCTGCCGCCCGCGCTTTCCGCACAGCGGCCCGCAGGGCTGAAATATGTTATAGCCTGTATGGTCAGAAGGAAAAATGACTTCTTTCCATGAAGAATTGTAAAAGGAATCGTATTTACTATGAAGATTCGAGAAAAAATCACACTGGAAAGCTCTATTAAGTGGTTTGCCGCTCTATGTACGGCGTCCCTTCTATTCGCTTCCGTCCCCTTTATTCATTTTCTCTATCAGCCAATAATGCTTCTGTCCGTGGTTTTCGGTGCAGGACTGCTGCTGTGGATCTTTCTGCTGGACCGCCGCGTTTACCGTCACCCGTTCTTTCCGGTATTCTTCCTTTTTTGCGTCAGCTATTTTGTTACGATCCTGCTGAACCGGCAGAGCGGATTTTTCTCAAACTGCGGACAGCTGGTATATACCGACTTCTACTTCTTCATCTTTTTCTGTGTCTTTTCCTCCCTTGGGAGCGAGGCGCGCTCCGCTGTGCTCAAGTTGATCTGTCAACTGGTGTTCGTCTTTTCCATGGCCGCCGCGCTCATCTCTCTCGGCATGATGCTGGCAAGCTACAGCGCGGAGATCCCCTATCAGGGAACCACGATTACGATTGGATTCCACCAGCGCAATTCGGGTATGCAGCTGGCTGGCATTACTTCCGGTCCTTCCTCACTCAGCCAGCTGTGCCTTCTGGGTATTTTTTCGGCATGGTACTTATTCGGAAGGAAGGAAGTCCGCCGCTCTGGGCTGTGCGTTGTCATCTGTGTGATCTACCTGTTCACCATCGGCGCCGCGAACGCGTATTCGGCGCTCATCGCCATGCTGGCGTTTTCGGTGCTGTTCCCGCTCTGCCGCGGCATAGGCGATCCCGCAAAGAAAAAAGCCGCCCGCCGCGGCACGGAAGCCGCCGCGCAGATGCTTGCGCTGTGCCTGTTCGTCACCGGGGCCTTTTACGGCACGCAGCGGCTGGAGACCTTTGCGGTCAACGGTATATCCCAGGCTGTCTATCAGCATGAGCTGAAAGAAGAGGAGAAAAATCAGCCCTCAACGTCCGAGCAGCCGAAGGATGAAGATCAGGAACGCCCTGATGAACCCGAGATCCCAGGCGGTCAGCCCTCGACGCCCGAGCAGCCGGAGGATGATGGCCAGGAATGCCCTGATGAACCCGAGATCCCAGGCGATCAGCCCACGATCCCTGAGCAGCCGCCGGAACCGCCGAAGGAAGTAATGATCAGCCGAGATATCAAAACCTCCGCCAACGGTTCCCGCAGCGCGATCTGGAAAGAGGGCGTCAAGCTCTTCCTCGCTCATCCGCTGGGCGTGACCAACAACGGCATCAGCGTAAAGATCTTCTACGGCGTCCCGGATTATGAATATCGGAACCTGCACAACGGGTATCTGACGCTTCTTGCCGCCTCGGGTATCATCGGCTTTGCTCTCATCCTCGTGTTCGGCGTCTGGTTTTTCATCAAAGCGCTGCGCGGCCTCTCTACCTGCCATGACGAAGTAAAGGGACGGTTACTTTCCGTTTTGATCGCCTCCTGCGGCGCGATCCTTGCTGGCGATCTGGTCAACGGCTGCTTTGTCCTCTGGCGCGGTCTGCCATATATCTTCCTCTGGCTGCTTCTGGGTGAGATCTGCGCGTGGATCACGGAACTTTCCCCTGAAAAGAAGTGAATCCCATGCGCTTCCAGTCCCCTCCTTCCCGCCCGCCGCATTTTCTTCCGGCCAAGGGGGACTGTTAGGAGCGGCCGCGGGGAAACTCAACAGGTATACTTAGAAATTGAAAAAAGGAATTATCTTATGAAATTAGACAGGGATCCATTCGGAACAGTGTTGCTGGACGCACTGTATCGCCCCGGAGGTTTATGGAAGCTTCTGCCGGAACATGTGCGTCTGGGATTTATTTCCGGCGCGATCTTCGCGGCGGTGACGCATCTCTATGCTTTCGTCAATATTTTGGTCAATCATGACAGCACATCGACCTTTTTCTGCGACTCAAACTTTCTGCATCTGGCACGCTGGGCCAGTCGTCCGTTTACCGCTTTGGGTTCGGATATCACGCTGCCGGTGGTCATGGGACTGCTGTCCGTTTTCTATTTGGCCGCCGCCTCGGCGCTGACAGTCAAAGTGCTGAATATCCGGTCTCCGCTGTTCGTTGTCCTAAGCGCCGCGCTGATGACGACCTTCCCGCCGCTGGCCAGTGTGTTTGCCTATGCGTCAGAGTGGTTTCTGGCCGCTCTGCTGCTAAACGCGATCGCCGTCTATGCCCTGTGCGAATGGCGGCGCGGCTGGCCTGTCGGCATCGCTTTCCTCACCCTCGGTCTCGGCGTTTACCAGTCCTACCTCGGTTTCGCTGTCGCGCTGCTTGTGTTTGACTGCGTCCTCCGTCTGCAGGCGGACGAGGCGGTCTCCGACGTTCTGCGCCGTGGAGTCAAATACATTTTTTCGATTCTTGTTTCCATTCTGCTCTTCTATGTTATTCTGGAGATCTTCCTGCGCCTGACCGGTACGGAGCTCCGTGCCTACAAGGGATTGGACACCATGGGCTTCTCCGCCATCGGAAGCTATCTCGCCAATCTTCCGAAACCCTACCGTGAAATGTTCTCGTTTTACAGTCATACCGGCTATCTTTCCCGTCCGATGCAGCTGGTGCAGCACACCTTGCTTCTGGCCGGAATGGTCTCCTACGCTTATCTGGCTGTGCGGCGTAAGCTCTATCGCAAGCCTGCCGCGCTGGCTCTGCAGCTGCTGGGTTTTGCCATGCTGCCGCTGGCGGCCGGCATTGCCGCCTTGTTCACGCCTGCGCCCTCAAACACGCTCAACCAGTATGCCTATGTCCTTCTACTGGTATTCTGCTTGAAGCTGGTCTCGTTGGCCGTGGAGGACGGCCTTTCCGCGCGCCGCGGCAAAGCCATGCTCTCCTACGCACTGACCGCCGCGCTCTGCGCCGCTCTGGTCTGGAGTAGCATCTGCGTCAACAATCTGGCCTATGTGCAGATGCATGTCATGTATGACAACTCCCTCTCTCTGACCACTCGCATTACAGAGCGGGTAGAGGAGCTGGACGACTATTCGCCGGAGATGCCCGTGGCGTTTGTGGGGAGTCCCAATTTTTCCGAACTGTATATGCACGGCCTCCGGCTTTTTGAGGACACCGGCTGCTTGGTCGGCGTAAACACACAGCCGATCGGCTCGTACAGCACCCGTACGTTTTTTAAGATCTTTACCGGTGTGGATTTCCCGGGGGTCAACGGTGCGCAGCGAGAACTGCTGGAGCAGTCTGGCGTGTTGGATAGTATGCCCTCTTTCCCCAGCAAGGGGTCTGTTATCAGCTATGAGGGAATTGCGATCGTCAAGCTCAGCGACGGTGATTTGTACTGATGACCTGATAAAACGCGGTAGCCGCCGGACAGGAGGAGGTCGTCATTCCCGCTTATCCCGCCGCTGCGTACCACTCTCTGATTTGGCTCGATCCTTTAAACTCGCAGCAAAGTGATCATTGATCCCACGACGCTACCGCAGCAGTTTTCATAAAATATCCAAGCATAAAGGAACAGCAATAAGGAGGAAGTCATATGAAGGTCGTATTGCTCGCCGGTGGATTCGGCACGCGCATTTCCGAAGAATCTCAGTACCGCCCCAAGCCTATGATCGAGATCGGTGGAAAGCCGATCCTCTGGCACATCATGCACGAGTATGCCCACTATGGTTTCAATGAATTTATTGTATGCGCGGGATACAAGCAGCACATGATCAAAGATTGGGTCGCTGACTATTTCCTGCACACCAGCGACGTTACCTTTGATTTTACCAACGGTAAGAATGAGATGACCGTCCACAGCCGCCACGCGGAGCCGTGGAAGATCACAGTCGCCGACACCGGTCTCAACACCATGACTGGCGGCCGTATCAAGCGGATCCAGCCCTATGTGGGGAATGAACCGTTTATGATGACCTACGGCGACGGTGTGTGCGATGTCAACATTGCGGAGCTTGTAAAATTCCACCGTGCCCACGGCAAAAAGGCAACGCTGACCGCGGTCATTCAGAGCCAGCAGAAGGGCGTTCTTGACGTAGGGGAGAACAACTCTGTCCGCGCCTTCCGTGAAAAGAACGCGGCGGACGGCGCGCTGATCAACGCGGGTTATATGGTGCTGGAGCCGGAGGTCTTTGACCTGCTGGACGGCGACGGCTGTATCTTTGAGCGTGACCCGCTTCAAACGCTGGCAGAGCAGGGTGAGCTGATGTCCTACACGCATCACGGCTTCTGGCAGTGCATGGATGACAAGCGGGAAATGGATATTCTGGAAAAGCTTTGGGCCAGCGGACAAGCTCCGTGGAAGGTATGGGGTGAGTAATGGTGGATTTGAGTTTTTACCGTGAAAAACGGGTCTTTATCACCGGCCACACAGGGTTTAAGGGCGCATGGCTGTGCCGGCTGCTGGTCAATGCCGGCGCCATCGTCACCGGCTTCTCACTCCAACCGCCCACTGAGCCAAATCTCTTTGATCTGGCAGGGCTGGACGGGCGCATGACTTCGATTCTTGGAGATGTCCGGGATTATGAAGACCTGAAGTCTGCTTTCGACGCGGCACAGCCGGAGATCGTTTTCCATCTCGCGGCACAGCCCATCGTCCGCGAGAGCTACAAGAATCCGGCGTATACCTACGAGACAAACGTGATGGGCACCGTAAATTTGTTAGAATGTGTCCGGCAGAGCCTTATAAGCGAGGGGACGGCGTCCCCTCGCTCCGTAGTGAATGTCACTACGGACAAGGTTTACCATAATCAGGAATGGGCGTGGGGCTACCGTGAAAATGAGCCGCTGGACGGCTTTGATCCCTATTCCAACTCCAAATCCTGCTCAGAACTGGTGACCCACAGCTATGTCAACAGCTTCTTCGTCAACAGCGTCGTGGCTGTTTCCACCGCCCGCGCCGGAAACGTGATCGGCGGCGGCGATTTCGCCGCTGACCGCATCGTGCCTGACTGCGTGCGCGCCGTGCAGGCGGGCAGGCCCATCGGCGTGCGGAACCCGCACTCCACCCGCCCGTACCAGCATGTACTGGAGCCGCTGTTCGCCTATCTGATGATCGCTCAGCGGCAGTATGAGGATGGGCGGCTTGCCGGTTGGTACAATGTGGGGCCGGATGACTGCGACTGCGTGACCACCGGCCAGTTGGTGGAACTGTTCAAGGAAAAATGGGGCGCCGGCTTCGACTGGATCGATCAGGCGGAGGCCAACGCGCCGCACGAGGCGAATTTCCTGAAGCTGGACAGCACGAAACTGAAAACGGCTTTTGGCTGGCGGCCCCGCTGGCACATTGACGAGGCCATCGAAAAAACCTGCGAGTGGACGCGGGTATGGCTGTCCAGCGGGGACATTCCGGCAGAGATGGATCGCGAGATCCGGGAGTTTTTAGGAGGATAAGCATGATGCTTCATAAGAATGAGCAGGAGGCCAGAGCAGAGATCCTGAGCCTCGTCGCACAGTATTATCACACATACAAGGCACAAAACGATCCGTACCGCGCCGGAGACCGCATTACATACGCGGCGCGGGTTTTTGATGAAAAGGAAATGTGTTCGCTGGTGGATTCCGCTCTGGATTTTTGGCTGACCACCGGACGATATGCGGACGAGTTTGAGAGATCGTTTGCCCAGTGGCTCGGTATCAAGTACGCGCACCTTGTCAACAGCGGCTCCTCCGCGAATCTGATCGCCTTTTCCGTTCTGACCGCGCCGGAGCTGGGCCACCGGCAAATCAAGCGCGGGGATGAGGTTATCACCGTGGCCTGCGGCTTTCCCACGACGGTCACTCCTATTCTGCAATACGGCGCGGTGCCGGTGTTCGTGGATGTAACGGTTCCGCAGTATAACATCGACGTCACCAAGCTGGAGGCGGCTCTGAGCGAAAAGACCAAGGCCGTCATTGTGGCGCACACGCTGGGCAACCCCTTTGATCTGGCCGCGGTCAAGACTTTTTGCGATAAGCATGGACTGTGGCTGGTGGAGGACAACTGCGATGCGCTTGGCAGTGAATATACCGTCGGCGGTGAGACCCGCTTTACCGGTACATGGGGCGACATTGGCACCTCCAGCTTCTACCCGCCCCATCACATGACTATGGGCGAGGGCGGCTGCGTTTATACAAACGATCCGCTGCTGCATCGTCTGATCCTGTCCTACCGCGATTGGGGACGTGACTGCATCTGTCCCTCCGGCCACGATAACTTCTGCGGTCACCGCTTTGACGGACAGTATGGCGAACTGCCGCGCGGCTATGACCATAAATACGTTTACAGCCATTTCGGCTACAACCTCAAGGTCACGGATATGCAGGCGGCCATTGGCTGCGAGCAGCTTAAAAAGTTTCCCAGCTTTATCGAGCGCCGCCGCCACAACTGGGAGCGCCTGCGCAGCGCGCTGGCGGGTGCGGCAGACAAGCTGATTCTCCCGGAGCCTGCCGCTGGCAGCCGTCCGTCATGGTTTGGCTTCCTGCTGTCTGTGCGGCCCGAGAGTGGGCTGGATCGCAACGCGGTCACACGGTATATTGAGGAAAAAAACATCCAGACCCGGCTGCTCTTCAGCGGCAATCTGATCAAGCATCCCTGCTTTGACCAGATCCGGGGCACAGACGCTTATCGGGTGTCCGGCAGCCTGTCCAACACGGATTTCATTATGAACAACACGTTTTGGGTCGGTGTCTATCCGGGCATGACGGATGAAATGATCGACTATATGGCTCAGACCATTCTGGAAGCCATTAAACACTGATAAAAAGGAGACCTTCCATGAAGGCTTCAGATTATATTGTTGAATTTTTGATTCAGAACAAGATAACGGATATATTTGGGTATCCGGGCGGCATGGTTACTCATCTGATGGACTCGCTGGATCGCTATCGAGATCGCATCACCGCCCATCTGAATTACCATGAGCAGGCGTGCGCCATGGCAGCCTGCGGATGGGCAGAGATGACCAGACTTCCTGGTGTGGCATTTGCTACCAGTGGTCCGGGTGCGACTAACCTTCTCACCGGCGTTGCCTGTGCCTACTTTGAGTCCCTGCCCTGCGTCTTTATCACAGGGCAGGTGAACACCTACGAGCAAAAGGGTTCTATGCGGGTTCGCCAACGTGGGTTTCAAGAAACAGATATCGTATCCATGGCAAAGTCTATTACTAAGGATGCCATCATGGTCACAGAAGTGTCGGATCTACCGCGAGTCCTCGAGTATGCGGTTGATACGGCAGTGTCAGGACGGCCCGGGCCGGTTCTGCTGGATATTCCCATGGATATTTTTCGAGGTGATGTAGCACAGACGCCTCGCGCTGTCCTTCCCATCTCGGAGCGAGGTGCCGATGGCACAGAGCCGGTCGCTTTGGAAATACTGGAGCATCTCCGTTGTGCCAAACGGCCAATTCTTTTGGCAGGACACGGCATCTCCGTTTCCGGCACCCGGGAATCTTTCCGCGCATTTGTGGAGATGACCGGTATCCCTGTTGTCACCAGCATGATTGCCGTTGATACTATCCCAACTGCTTCTCCATACTGCTATGGTATGATTGGAACGTATGGTCTCCGTAAAGCAAATTTTTTGTTAGATCACAGTGACTGTATTCTAACTCTGGGTAGCCGTCTGGATTGCCGTCAGACAGGCGTGAACAAATCGTTGTTTGCGCCTGACGCACAAATCCTGCGAGTGGATATTGACACAGGAGAGATGGAAAATCGTACAAATGGCAGAGAAAAGCAATATGCTCTGCCGCTTCAGACTCTGCTGCCTGCTTTGCTCCAACAGGCAGAGAAGGTGGCCTGGGACTTCTCCGATTGGAGAAGCCGTTGCGAACAAGTCAGCAAGCTGCTTGCTGGTGCAGGCTGTCAGGAGCCGGGAAATCTTTTGTCTGAAACGTTGGGGAAGATGTTGCCGGAACAGGCGGTGATCACCACAGACGTCGGGCAAAGTCAGGTCTGGGTGGCGCAGAGTATGCCAGTAAAGGCGCATCAGCGTTTTCTGTTTTCCGGCGGTCACGGAGCCATGGGATATAGCCTGCCGGCGGCCATTGGTGCCGCTATTGCTGCCAAGCGCCCAGTAATATGCTGTGTTGGTGACGGTGGATTCCAGATGAACATTCAGGAATTGGAATTCCTCGTGAGAGAACATCTCCCTGTGAAGATTGTTTTGATGAATAACCGTGCGTTGGGCATGATTCATCATTTTCAGGAGATGTATTTCGACAGCAACTATATGCAGACCGATGATCGGAAAGGCTATACAGTTCCGAATTTTTCCAGCATTGCCAAGGCATATGGTATCCGCGTGCTTGCTCCCGACGAGATCACTCCATCTGTATTTACGGATAGCTCTCCTGCTTTCATCGAGTATATGCTGCCCCAGTGCACCCATGTATTTCCAAAATTAGGTCTGAACAAGCCCATCCATGAACAGGAACCGCCGTTGCCGCAGGAGTTGACCGACGCGTTGGTTTCCCTATGTATGTCTTGATACGCTATTATATGTTGAGGATTATCTGTGAAAAAAATGATCGTAACCGGCGCAAGCAGCTTTATCGGTAAGCGGCTAATCGCCGCGTGTCAGCCGTATTGGGACATCACGGCCGTCGTCCGCTCTGATCCGGACCGGCTTCCAAGAGGCATTCGCTCCATTGAAATGAAGATGGATTCTTACGCGGCGCTTGGCCAACTGGCCGGGTACTGTGACTGTTTCGTTCATCTGGCGTGGGACGGCACCCGCGGGCAGAGCCGCATGGATGCCGCCCGGCAGCGGGTAGATCTGGCAAGTTCTCTGAGCGGCATCCGTTCCATGCTGGACGCCGGCTGCAAAAAGGTCATTTTAGCCGGCTCGCAGGCGGAATACGGCCCTCACACGGAAAAGATCACGGAGCAGACCATCTGCCGTCCTAACACGGAGTACGGCAAAGCCAAACTCGCGTTGTACCGGCAGGCCGCCGCCTTGTG